>ENA-OQNN01001993-OQNN01001993.1-human-gut-metagenome-genome-assembly--contig:-NODE-1993-length-11586-cov-5.101056_pt1 | contig 11586 bp, 14 predicted proteins | sample MGYA00242624_ERZ504870 | MGnify/ENA primary metagenome ERZ504870 (study PRJEB26092, sample SAMD00036379) | human gut metagenome | host: Homo sapiens | study: EMG produced TPA metagenomics assembly of... | reverse complement strand
TCGTTGTTACTAGGCTAATGAAACCTCTGTGAGACCTCCACGCTTAAGGTGCACGCTCTTTCCTCTCATATATCCGCCACATTTACTCGGTTCCTACAAACGGCAACTTTACGGCTTTGTCTTATTTGGCAGACTTACCAAGCGGAACCTAGCCTCATATGTGATTTCTGTCCGTCGGACCAAGAGTTCGCTTACAGCTTCCTTCAGATTCTACCTTACGATAGACACCCTTGCTGTTCAGCTATACACTTCCTTGTCGCCTAGGCGTGTTCGGGACTTTCACCCGTTAGAGCGCGCCCATGGCGCGCAAACCAAAAATACCCGGATCACTCCGGGCACAAAAAAAGCATCTGCCATTCCTAACAAATGCTTTCCATATCTTCTTTTATTAAATCAATAGAACTGAAAGTTGTAGAACAATCTCTCTACCGTTCATACGATGCAATGATTTCTTTGCTGTCTGCAATTCTATAATCAAGTGTTCCCAAATTACCAATCAAGTTAAATGTCATATCTGCATTAACCTGCAATTCATCTTCAATCCTGGATGCAGACGGCTCATCTTTTAGAAAAACGGTTAATCCATAAGGCTCTGTTTCAGACTGTATCTCTATACTGTCATATGAATATCCCTCCGGATACTCTTGACTACTTACAATATTTATAACATTCGAAGAATCTCCTACATAATCTGTCTTATACTGCGACAGATCAAGAATTTCGTACAGTTTTTCTTTTTTCCCGCACGTCGAAATCAACATTATTGATACCGTAACTAACATAATTGCAAGTACTTTTTTCTTCATAGAAACACCACCTGAAAATTTTTATTTATCTTCTAACTCAAATCCGAGTTCTTTCAGTTCTTTTTCGTTTCTGACATCTTCATCAGTTTTCTTTCCAGTGATGGCGCTGTAGGCTTCTTTGATACCATTTTTCACTGCCCATTTGATAACGAAATACAGTGCGATCAAAATAACAATTGCGGTTCCTCCACTTATGCCTAATTCATTCCACATAATCATTAACTCCTCCGATTTCGTGACTTTCAATTTATTTTCAACTTTGCAGGCTGGGATTTATCATTGAATAAACCACATCCATACTCCAACTACTATAAGCAATATACCTGATATTCTTCCTGCAAATTTCGACTTTTTATATCCTAGAAAATTTATTGTTTCGGGAGTTGTAAATGGCAATAAAACAACATCTATACCCATTACTATAATTCCTATTCCTATTATGAAGACATTATTGTTAGAAATAATGCCATAAAACATAACTACGAAACCCAAAATAATGCCTAATATAAAATACTTGATTTTATGGCTGTCTTTATCCATCATCTTTTCATAACAATTTTCACATTTACTGTTACAAAATTCAAAATTATCCTTTAGTTTTTTACCACAATATTTGCATTTTTTCATACTGTTTCCTCCGTAATCCTCAAAAATTCATTCAACAGCTCACGATTTTCTCAATTCTCCAAACTTTTATTTATCTTCTAACTCAAATCCGAGTTCTTTTTCGTTTCTGACATCTTCATACGTTTTCTTTCCAGTGATAGCACTGTAGGCTTCTTTAATACCATTTTTCACTGCCCATTTGATAACGAAATACAGTGCGATCAAAATAACAATTGCGGTTCCTCCACTTATGCCTAATTCATTCCACATAATCATTAACTCTTCCAAATTCTGATTGAGATTTCATCTGTTTTAAGAGATTTAATTGGTGTGCTACCCGTCAAGTAGACAAATTAAATAACGAAATTTTTTTCTTCCCCGGTACAGTTTATGTACCGGGTTGTTTATGCGACGTTTTCTAGTTTTCGTTCATGGAATTCCATTGGTGTAAGCACCCCAAGATTTCGTTGAACTCTTTTGTTTGTGTAATAATCTATGTATTTCTCTATATCTGGATGTTCATCATGAATCTTTGTAATGATATCGGCTATGCATTCATTAAGATTGTCATTATCACTAAGTCATTCGTAGTTGGTCAGTGCTTTCACAGTTGCTATAAATGTTGCTCTTTCATATGATTTCTATAAACGTCTTATAGAAATCATATGTCTTTCCATTTTCCTGAGCGCAAAGCAAAAAACGACTGATGATTGTACCAGTATGGTATGATTCCTGAATACGTGATAAGTGTTCGTGCAGGTTATTAGGAAACCCCTCTGTCACTTCTTCCCTCAGCAAAAAAGTTACATACCGATCTGCCTTTTTTTGCCAAAGAATACTGGATTTTGGAAATAAGGAACTCATTTCCGCTGGTATAGTAAGCCCACGTTGTTCCTGTGGAAGTGTTTGCGTATGCTGTACCCGTGAATAAAGATATGGATTTTCAATATACTGACGCAGCTTGTCCCTTTCAATCAAATCAAAAGATACAATGCAAGCTGTATCAATATCAGACTCTTGATATACCTGTGTTTTCAATTCCTCCAATGTCTTCAACGCCTTCATATGATAGCGTAATTTCTCCATCCGACGTGCAAGCAGTTCTTGTTGATGTTCCAATTCTACAAGTTTCTCAGAAAATAATTTTCCATGCTGCTCAGGCGTTGCGGCATCCATTCCACGAATTTCCTTTAACTCTAACCCAAGATTTTTATAAAAAATGACATCTGAAATGGTCATTAAATCTTCAATTGCATATTCCCGATATTGATTTTCAATTTTCTTTCTGGGATGTAAAATCCCCTTATCCTCCCAATACCTAAACGTAGATGCTGGCATATCAAAAAAACGGGCTATTTCTCCAATTTGAAATTTTTTATCCATGATTCTTCCCTTCCTGGTTTAAAAACTTACTACTATTTATCCACTATACTATTTTTCACATTGACCTTCAAGCTACTTTAAGGTTTATACTTCCATCAAGGGAGGAAATTTTTATGGAAAATGTTTTAATTTTTGCTTCTGAAAAAGAAGTTCGATTCACAAAACTATTAAAATTTATTGTTCCGACATATCTAACATCATTATTTAACACAGTCTATACCATTATTGATGGTATTTTTGTTTCTACATATGTCGGAACCAATGCACTGGCTTCTATTAACATTGTTTATCCTATTGTAAATGTATTGACCGGAATTGCACTTGTATTTGCTACCGGCGGCAGCTCTGTCACAGCTTTGTACATTGGAGGAAACAGAAAAAAGGAAGCAGACCGCTCCTTTTCTGCCAGCTCTTTTGCAGCTATTTTGCTTGGATGCCTCGTTTCCCTGATGATTCTTACGAATCTCTCAGCAATTCTGACCATACTCGGTGCAACCCCCGTGACAATTGCAGGGTGTAAAACATACGCACGTTGGTGGCTTTTGGCAGCTCCCGTCGTAATCGGTAAGGAACTGTTTACATATTTTATCCGAGTGGACGGTGCCCCCACATATAGCTTTATAACTGCACTGTCCGGTGGTATTTTGAATATCGTTTTAGACTATATTCTGGTCAAACAAATGCAAATGGGAATCTATGGTGCTGCACTGGCAACCATTCTTGGACTGGTATTGTCATTTTCAATGGGAATTTATTATTTTATCCATAAACAAAAGTATCTTTCATTTACCTTGCATAACTTATCCTTGCGGGAAGCCATGCATTGTATGCTAAATGGTGCATCCGAATTTGTCAATCAACTTGCTATTGCAGTTACAACCATCGTATTTAACCGCACTGCACTCTCCTTTGCCGGTGAAGACGGTGTCGCCGCAGTTTCCATCATCATGTATCTGCAGTTTTTGTTTATCGGTGTCTACTTTGGCTTTTCTATGGGCATGGCACCACCTCTGAGTTATGCGTATGGCGACCGAAAAATAAGAATTTGCCGAAAACTAGAAAGCTATGCTCGTCGCTTTTTCACAGTAGCTCCGATCATCACTTATGCACTGACCTACTTTCTTACTCCAGTTGCTGTATCCTGTTTCGCAGATACATTCAGCCCTGTATTTCCTATTGCAGTGTCCGGAATGAGAGTTTATGGACTTGGTTTTCTATTTTCAGGAATTAATATTTTTGCTGCAATTCGAATGATGGCATATGGAAAAGGATATTTCTCCGGTCTGATCACATTTTTGCGTTCATTCCTACTATTACTTTTATTTCTGATTGTACTGCCTTTGAAATTTGGTTTGACTGGAGTATGGCTCGCCGTTCCTGCGGCAGAAGCTCTGACATTACTCGTTGCTGTATGGTTTCTGCGACCGATTCATTGTTAAAATACCTCAACTATTGTCTGCACGAAGAGCTGCTTTCACTTGAAGAGCTTACTTCTGTCGGACAGGCATTGTCTGAGGGTGACGTTATGTCAGATGCCTCTCTTCTTTTGGAAGAAACTTATCAGCTCTCCGACTATTTCATTCAGTCCTCCGAAAGACTGACAAGCGCGGACCGGTTAACTGATCTTCTTGGAAAGGTCAGTTATACTTTTGCAGAAAAGGTAGCACAATCAAAAACACCGTCCCCGGAATAATGTTGAGCAATACTTCCCTGATTCTGAGTTCATCTGCCATCACATAAGGATTTTTTTCTTCATGGCAATATCCGTGAATCCAATAATTGCATTCATTGGTGTCCTGATATCATGGGACATATGGTTCAGAAACGTCGTTTTTGCAATATTCGCCGCATTTGCATTCTGTGCTTCTTTCAGGGCTTCCATCTGTTTTTTTCTGCTTACTGAAAGGGAATAAACCAGAAGAAGTAGTACAAAAATAATCACTAATGAAACCACAATTCCTAAGCCTGCATACTCTGCAAGGACATCCTGCAAGGTCATTTTCTTTTCCGAAACAGAGTTCTGCGCAAGGACAACCCCATTCAAAATATTAGAGGACTGCTCCCTGCTTGTGTTCCCCATAGCCGCCTTCCTGAAAATTGGCATATGGAAAATACCCGACTCTCACTGTTTTATTCTCTTCCTCTATTACCTGAGTTGTTTTCCTGTCAGTTTTTCTATCTTTCTGTTCATTCATTCCCTCTTTATTATCCATTAAAGCGGACATTCGCAATCCGCTTTCGCTTCTTGCTCATGAACGCAGTCTGTTTGCGTTCATGCTGTTGTTCTTTCCATTCTGTAAGTTTTCCTGCTTATTCAATACAGAAAGAATAACCGCTCCCAGTTTCTCAATATCAATGGGTTTTGCAATGTGTCCATTCATGCCGGCATCAAACGCCTTTTTCCTGTCTTCCGCAAAGGCATTTGCTGTCATCGCAATGATCGGGATCTCTGCCTTCTTTTTATCATCTAAACGTCTGATACACCTGGTTGCCTTATATCCATCCATGTTTGGCATCTGGATATCCATAAGTATCAGATCATAAGTACCCGGTGACATCTGCACTACCCTGTTCACGCACTGAATTCCGTCTTCCACACGCTCGATAACAATCCCTGTTTCTTCCAGAACTGTCACTGCAATTTCCGCATTCAGATCATTATCCTCCGCCAGCAGGACATGCTTTCCACTCAGATTTTTTCCCATCTCAGATGTTTCTGCTGCTTCTGTCTTCTGGCTGTAGAATTTCCTGTCAGCTATTTTATGCATCAGCGTAAACGTAAACACGGTTCCTTTTCCCAGTTCACTTGCTACTTCAATGCTTCCACCCATCAGATCGACCATTTTCTTTACGATTGGCATTCCAAGACCGGTCCCTCCGATTCTTCCGATGGTTGTATTCTGTTCACGACTGAATGGTTCGAATAACGTTGGAAGATATTCTTTACTCATGCCAATACCGGTATCTTTTATCTCGGATTTTACCTTCATATATCCTTCTTTTTCACAGGGCAGCTCTTCTACAGTGATCGTTACATTTCCACCCCTTGGAGTGTATTTCATAGCATTACTGACAAGATTTACATAGATTTCCCTGATTTTTGTACCATCGCACAGGATATTTCTATGTGTGACCTTCATGCTGCCGCTCAGATGGATTTCTTTTTCTTCCGCTTCAGATGAAAATGTACTTATGATTTCGTCTACTACCTCACCAACTCTTTCATAATTCTCATCTACTTTTATCTTTCCGCTTTCAATCCGGGCCATATCAAGCACATTATTGATGATGGCCAATAACAGTTTCCCGGATTGTTCAATTTTCTTCTGATAATCAAGCTGCTTCGATTCTGTCAGTTGTGATTTCATCAGATGGTTATATCCCAGGATCACATTCATTGGTGTGCGAATATCATGGGACATATTATTCAGAAATTCCGTTTTGGCTTTATTGGCATTTTCTGCGGCAACATATGCTTTTTTCAGCTTTTCTTCCTGCATACGCTCTTTTTTTATCAGACTGTCAATATTTCTTGTTCCGACTACAGCCATCCTTGTACCGTCTTTTTTCTTTACAAATGCCACTCTTACCTGATGATAATTAATCCCTGTTTCCAACTTAAACTCGTATGTCATGGAATAATCCTTTTCCTGTGAACGCAGAGTTTCCAGACCCAGCTGATTTTCAAATTCTCCGTTGGTGTTATCAGATACCATCATCTCAGCATAAGAAGGAATTATTTTTGACCATCTGTTACCACATTTTCTGCAGAAATCTGAAATAATCTTCCCATTCTCCCCAGACTCGCGATAAGAAAGCACCCGATCTTTGTCCAGTTCTACTGCCAGGACAGAAAAATATTCTTTTCCAAGACCTTCGATAATCTCTCTTTGAAGCTCTATCTCCTGTTCTTTTTTTTCCTTTGCCTTAACAAAATCCGTAAAATCTGTAATATTTCCCTGGAAGAAGGTCTGATTACCGGATTTTACCAATGTTGTGGCATCTGTAACCCAGTGATAGCCGTCCTTTCCAAGCAGCCGGTAAATCTGATCCTTCGCCGATCCATGTCCGCGTGTATCAAGAATACGGGTGACGTAATCAGAGGAAAGATTCCTGTCATCCGGATGAAGCATATTGTCAAATTTATTATCAAATATTGTTCTGATCTCTTCTCTGGTCCATCCAAGAATAGCAAGAAACCTGTTACTGATATATAGGAATGGATGCCCCTCCTCCAGGGAACATCTGTGATAGCCGCCAGGGATATTATCGATTGTTGCCTGAGACAGCATATTTTTCTCTTCCAGTTTCTTATGCCGTTCCACAAAAGATGTCATATCATAGCAGGCACTGATAATAGCCAGTTTCCCATCCTCTGTCTGTATAACTTTTCCTTTATCAACCTTTCATTTTTTTTTTCAAGCAGAAGACGGCATACGAGATGTGGTCTCATAAGTTAATCCCTCATAATACTCATCCCCGATATCCTTTATGACCTGTTCTCTGTCATCGGGATGAATCGTATTAATAACTTTTCCATCAATTGCTTCAATCAGTTCTTCCACTGCATCGTAACCAAGCATCCGCGCCATTCCTTCATTGGCATAGCAAACCGGAAACTCATCCTCACAATATCCACCAATCAGTCCCCTGGTTTCCCCCATGATCATAAAATCTGTCAGCATCTCTTTTTGTACTTTGTCTGGTATTATTAACTGTTTCATATTCCTTACCCTGTATCCTTCAGCCTGATTTTTTGCAGATATAGTAATCTAATACCACCACATAACAAAGGGTATAATGTAAATCATTACTATTACATATTTTGTTCGTTATATACGAAAATGTCTTTCTGCAAGAGCAAAGAAAGACGCGTACTTATACTATTGTATTGTATAAAAAAAATTATAACAAAACAGTATGAAATTGTCATCACATATGGCAATCCGTTTCATCTGTCATCTCCTTTCCCCAGACTTCCGCCAATGTCGAGAGCAGTTTATCAACCTGGATTGGCTTTGCGATATGACCATTCATTCCGGCTGCAAAAGCATCTCTCTTATCTTCTTCAAATGCATTTGCTGTCATTGCAACAATCGGTATGCATGCTTTATCCTTATCTGGCAGGCGTCGGATTGCCTGTGTTGCTTTATAACCGTTCATTTTCGGCATCTGAATATCCATTAGGATCATATCATATGTGCCTGCCGGCATTTTTTCTATCTTATTTACACACTGAATGCCATCCTCCACACGCTCTGTCTTAAGACCGGCACGTTCAAGTATTGCCTCAGCAATCTCTGCATTCAGATCATTATCCTCTGCCAGAAGGATTTTCCTGTCTTTAAGGATTTCACTATATGTTTCTGGATTTTCAGCATAATTTTTTACATAATAGTTTTCATCCGCTATCTTATGTTTCAGTGTAACTGTAAAAGTACTGCCCTTTCCAAGCTCACTCTCTACATCTATTGTTCCACCAAGCAGTTCAACATATTTCTTGACAATTGACATTCCCAGTCCGGTTCCTGCAATTTTGCTCTTTGTAGTATTCCGCTCACGCGTGAATGCCTCGAAAATATTTGTCAGATACTCCTGACTCATACCAATTCCTGTATCACTCACCCTGGTCCTCACTATCATATATCCAGGCTCACTGCATGGTAATTCATCTACGTTTATCATAACAGAACCACCGGATGTAGTATACTTCATGGTATTGCTCAGAATATTAACAAATATTTCTTTTACCTTTGTTGCATCTGTCAGTATGTGCTCATGTTCTACATTTATCGTATAATGAAGTGCAATATTCTTTTTCTTTGCTTCATCATCGAATATTTCAAATAAGGTCTGCCAGATATCTTCAATCATGCCATAGTTCTCATCAATCTCCATTCTTCCACTTTCAATCCGAGCCATATCAAGTACATTATTTATGATTGACAGAAGAAGATTTCCTGACTGCTGCAGTTTTTTTAAGTATTCTGAAGTTTCAGGCAAATCCTTTCCTTTCATTTCATCCTCCATAAGCTGTGCATAGCCCAGAATCGCATTCATAGGAGTACGGATGTCATGGGACATATTGTTAAGGAAACGGGTCTTTGCAAGACTGGTATCTTCTGCTTTTTTCAGAGTGATTTCCAATTTGTCATTAAGCTTTTGTGTATCATTTGCAGCAAGCTTTGCGGCAGCTTCTGCTTTTCTTGCCTTCCGTAAAAGTACGAGGATAATACTAATGATGCTGAGTACGAAAAATCCTGCCGTGACAAAAAAAGCAAGTATGTTGTCTTTTAAAAAATCCAAAAATGTAACCTTATCTGGTGTACTGTCATAGATAGCAAGTGCACTTGTAAGCATATCAGATGGCATAGCCTTTAGGGTTTTATTCAGTATTGATAAAAGGCTTCCCTCTCCGCCTCTTACTGCAAAGCATGCCTCCATTGTATTTGTAAGTGGAAAACTCTTGAAATTTTGTCTGTTATCATATATCAGCGCCTGGCTTGCTCCCATGAGGAAACAGTCTGCTTTTTCCTGGATGACCATATCTGCAGCATCGTCAAGCGAATCATAATCTACAATCTTCCATTGTGGATAGCTGAAAGCAATATACTGTTTCAAGGCTTCTTTTTCCTTTGGCACAGCTACTGTATACACCTTATCCTCATCAAAGTTTTTCTCATCAGTTACCGCCATCAGGCTGTAGGTCCAGGCTGTGTTTGTAAGTGCATAGCCATTTTTTTCTGCGAAATCAGGATTTCTGCCGGCATAAAAAGCAACATCAATCTCACGATTCTGCAGCGCCTGAATCATTTCGTCATAATTATCATATGCCTGTATATTAAATTCCAGTGTCTGATTTCCCAGACAATCTTTGGCATAGGAGATATATTCCGCCAGCATACCGGTAAGTTTTCCAGTCTCTTTATCCATGGAAAAGATTGCCGGATCATTGTTCAAAAATCCTATCTGGATACCTCCATGCTCTTCCACCCAGCCCTTTTCTTTACCTGTAAGTAGCTGAATATAATCAAGCGTAAAATACTTCTTATACAGATCTGCCTTAAAAAAAGGACTGTCCTGTTCCAGCTGACGCATAGCATAGTCCAGCTTCGTCTTGATATCGCTGCGTTCTTTATTTATTGCAAAATATATGCCAGATTTACCTATCGTGGTAACGGATGATATTCCCTGTTCAGACCAGATAGATTCCTCCAGAGATACAAAACAGTCGATCTCATGATTTGCCAGTTTCTTTTCGACATCATCATTATTATTCACATTTACATGTTCTGTATGTATGCCATTCTTATTTTCCCATTCTGTCAGCATGATTTCAGGTTCTGTGCCTAAGAGCACGCCTACACGTTTTCCATCCAGCGACTTAAAATCAGAGGTTTCAATATCCATATCCGATAAATCAGCATAAAGGATATATTTTTCCTCACCCATCGGTTCATCCGGGAAAAGCATCTTTTGTGCACGTTCATCGGTGTAAGAGATATCACCCATGATATCAATCTCACCATTTTCAAGCTTATCAAAACAGTTGGACCAGTCACATTTCACATACTCGAATTTCCATCCGGTATAACCTGCCAGAGCCTGCATGAGCTCGTATCCATAACCCCGTCTGACACCATTTTTGTCGACATAATTGAAGGTATCCTCAAATGCCCCGATACGGATGGTCTGTGTCTGTTGTTTTTCATCATTATTCGTCTCAGCAGCCTGGCAGTGTACTGATAACATCAGCCACATTCCCAGGATTACAAATATAGATGTGCATAATACAGCTAAGTTTTTTTTACTTTTATTCATTCTTCTATTTCCTTTATTTATGTGGCTTTTCTTATACTCCTGACACCTGATCCAGATTCTTCTGTAATGTACTGATCAATTCCTCAATAATTATTGGCTTGGATAAGAATCCATCCATGCCACATTCCAGGGCTTTCTTTCTGCGTGTTTCATCTTTTGTCAGATCACGGTTTAAAGCCACCTGGAAATATGGCGTAGTCATAATCCACTTTTCACCGTTCTCCTGAAAGAATGGAAGAAATGTCGTGTTTATGCCCTGATCCTGGATGAACTGCTCCATACGTTCAAAAGCCTTTGGCCAGACAGTACTGTCCAGACCTTCTCTCTTTGTATTATCCGGGTCACTGTAGGTGGTACGCCACTTGCGTCCGTCTACAGAAGACAGCTCTGATGCTGACAGACCCTGCAGTGTTTCCATACAGGTATAATCATAATAATAGCCTGCAGTAAACCCACGGATTCCCACCTCTTCAAATGCCTCGCAGGCAGAGACAAAGCTTTCATAATCTTTTGGCAACGGGATATCGTATTTTTCAAAAAGGTCTTTGTTCACTACAAAGCCATGGGCATCTGCACACACCGGAAGCCAGTTTACGCTTCCATCTTCATTCATAAACTACTGAGATATGTATCATAGACAGCTCCTGCCACATTGGTTGTGGAAAGATCCATCAGACTGTCTTTCAGCGGACTTGCATCATGCAGTGAAAAACGACAGCAGGTTATAATATCCGACAGTCCACCGTTTTCCTTAAGAAACCTGTAGAAATCCAGGTCATTGTTCCCTACTACAAATTCAACATTGATATCCGGGAGCTGTTCCTGAATGTATGGTGCACATTTCTCATACAGATTTGTGGTCCATAAATACACCGTGATTGTTTCTGCATCTTCTTTTCCGTACTCTTCCCGCCACAGCAAAAACTCTGTTCCATTTTTTCTTTTTCATTATGAGTCCTCCTCTGAATTT
>ENA-OQNN01001992-OQNN01001992.1-human-gut-metagenome-genome-assembly--contig:-NODE-1992-length-11588-cov-3.610592_pt1 | contig 11588 bp, 9 predicted proteins | sample MGYA00242624_ERZ504870 | MGnify/ENA primary metagenome ERZ504870 (study PRJEB26092, sample SAMD00036379) | human gut metagenome | host: Homo sapiens | study: EMG produced TPA metagenomics assembly of... | reverse complement strand
ATTCGTGTATAGAATAATATTTACTCAAAGTATCAACTCCTTTCAATAATATTCTAGTCTAATATCTTATAAAACTCAATATCTACTTATATGATTTTATAATTTATCTTTAACTGTTAATGACCTCTTTTCTATTTGTGATAGGGTTCTCCCGACATGATCCGGTATCCACGGTAAATTTGCTCTAGCAGGATTACACGCATCAGCTGGTGCGGAAATGTCATTTTTGAAAAACTAAGTGCATAATCCGATTTTTCCAGAACTGCCTTCCCGATCCCTATGGATCCACCAATCACAAAAATAATGTGACTGGTTCCCTGAATGCCAAGTTTTTCAATTTTCTCTGAAAATTCTTCGGAGGTCAGCTGCTTTCCGCCTATCTCCAGTGTAATAAGATATGCATCCTCACGGATATATTTCAAAAGACGTTCGGCCTCTTTTTGCCGGATCATTTCCTCTGCATTTTCGCTGGCATTGTCCGGTGTCTTTTCATCCGCCACCTCAATGATCTCCAGCTTGCAGTAGCGGCTCAGTCTCTTCGTATATTCCGCGATCGCATCCCGCAGATACTTTTCTTTTATTTTTCCAACCGTCAGTACGGTTATCTTCATCCTCTTCTTTCCTCTCTTTCGCTGTATCAGTCTGTACAATTATGCCCTTTCATACATATAAAGCTCATGCAGTGCTCTTGTTGCACAGATGTATTTTGCTTGCCCGGTCATCGGATTTTCTTTCTTCGGGAACACACCGAATACCTGATCAAATTCCAGTCCCTTTGCCATATAGAAAGTCGTTACTGTCACGCCTTTTTCAAAGGTACTGCTGTCCCGGTCAATACAGTTTACCGGAAGTCCACGGTTTGAAAGCATCCTGGTCATTGTATAAGCCTCGTCCATCGTCTCCGTCAGAACTGCGGCGGTCTCATATTTATCCATTCCGGCATCTGCCTCCCGGATAAGTTCATTTAACAGTTCCTCATCCGAATCAAATGTCTTTTCGGTCACTGGTTTGCCATGACGCTCCAGATATTCCAGATCCTTTTCCCCGGTAAATTTCGCTGCATACTCTGCGATTTCAATGGTATTCCGGTAGCTTTTATTCATGATGATCTTGCGGATCGTACGTCCGAAAATCTTCGGCAGGAATGTCAGTACATCCTGCATCTGACTGTCCAGTGTCTGCGCCCGGTCGCCAAGGATCGTCATCCGGCAGGAAAACAGCTGGGACAGTACCACGTACTGCAAATATGAATAATCCTGCATCTCGTCGATCACCAGATGCTTGATATGCTTATGTCTGGTTCCTCCAAGCATCCGGTATTTGAGATAAAGTACCGGAAATACGTCTTCATACTGGAGTTTTCTGTTCTCATACGGAATTTTTGCCAGTGTCTCATACCCACTGTCCTCCAAAAACCAGTTATATATTTTGTAAATATCACGGGTGACATACATCCGGTTGAATTTCTCCCGGATCTCTTCTACCTCATCTTCCGGAAGATTCCGGTTATACAATGTCTCGTATTCATCCACCAGATATTCCATCACCGCATCCATTCTTGCAAGGATCGGAATATCCTGAAATTTGAAATAGAACAGATGGATCAGCTCCTCTTCGGTTTTTTCCAGAGTACGGATCTTAACCGGCTTAAAATCCATCAGCTGATCTTCCAGAACTGCCAGAAAACCTTCCATCTCTCCGACAAATCCAGCAGACTGCTTCTTCAGATAGCTCTCCCGGATTCCCATCTCCGGAAAATGGATCAGCTTCTCCAGATAATCATAACGGTCCTCACAGTCCAATACGATTCCTTTCAATTCTCTGTACGCAAACAGATCAAAACTCATCTCCTGGATATTTTCTTCTCCAAGCTCTGGCAGAATGTGGGAAATATAATCCGCAAATACGCTGTTCGGTGAAAGGATCAGGATATCCGATGCTTTTAAATTTTTCCTGTCGTGATACAAAAGATATGCAATCCGGTGCAGTGCAACGGAGGTTTTCCCACTTCCTGCGGCTCCCTGAATGACCAGAACTTTGTCCTTTACATTCCGAATGATCTCATTCTGTTCTTTCTGGATAGTACGGACAATATTCTTCAGTTGTACATCCCCGTTACTTCCAAGCTCCTGTTTCAGGATCTCATCATCAATCTTGGTGTCACTTTCAAATGCATAAACCATCTTCCCTTTCTTGATCTTATACTGCCATTTGGAAGTAATCTCCCCTTCAATGGTTCCTCCCGGTGCTTCATAAGAAGCCTGTCCTCTGTCATAATCATAAAAAAGACCGCTCACTGGCGCCCTCCAGTCGTAGATCAGTGGCGTCATTCCTGCCTTAGGCGCAAAATTGCCGATTCCGATGTAAAAACTTTCGCTTTCTTCTTCCCCCTCAAAGAGAAAATCCACTCTTCCGAAATATGGAGAGTCGATCATTTTCTTAAGGCGCTGTTTTTTCATCAGACGTTCATTGTTCGCATTAACTTCTCCGAGAAGTGCCTGCTGATTATCATAATTTTCATAACCATACTCATCCATCTCCGTATAGTTTTCCCAATAATAATCATGCATGCTCTCAATCTGTTTTTCTCCTTCAAGAAACAATGCGTTGATCTCGGTAATGCGTGTCTTCAGTTTCTCTTCAACCTCTTCCAGAAACCGAATCTCACTGTTCATTGCGTCGTTATTACTCATATTCAAACCCTCTCATGATTACATCTTCCGATGATTTGTGCAATCTCTTCCGGCATCTTTGCAATGTAATCTGCACCGGCACTTTGAAGCTCCGCAAGATCTCCGTATCCATATAGGACACCGATCACCTGGATCCCATTCTCCTTTGCACCGTAGATATCATTATTTCTGTCACCGACCATAACGACCTGATCGTAATTCTCCCTTTCCACGCCCAGGTTATCCAACGCATACCGGATCACATCCGCCTTCCGGATCAGAGAGCCATCCATCGTAGCCCCGTAAATCCCTGCAAAATATTTTGCAAAGTCAAATTTGTCCGCAATCCTTTTTGCATACTCTTCCGGTTTGGAAGTCGCCACTGCAAGTATATATCCTTCATTTTTCAAGAATTCCAGCGTCTCCGCAAGCCCTTCATACACCGAATTCTCAAAAATGCCTTTCACCGCATAATATTCCCGGTAATACTTTACTCCAAGCAGTGCCTCTTCCTCAGACATCCCATAATATTTCTCCATTGATTCTGTCAACGGCGGTCCGATAAATTTCTTTAAAGTATCCCGCTCACCAACCTCCCGGTTCATTTTATTCAGCGCATACTCCACCGAATTCATGATCCCCGGTCCCGATTCCGTAATCGTCCCATCCAAATCAAATAAGATATATTTATACTTCATAATACCCCTCTTTCACAAAATAATACTTTTTTTATTGTACCATTTTTGACCAGTCCTGTCCAGAAATGTAAATCTACAGAACTCTTTTAAAATCAACCACAACATACAAACCAGCGTCCGATTTTCCCTCTATAACCGCCAGTTTTCTCCCCTTTGTATAACTTCTTTGCATTTTTTACCAATACCGTAGAACGACCACCTGGGGAAAAATAATTGCTCCAATTCTATTTTGTGCAATGGAGATGAAACTCAAAAATTATGGAAGCCTCTGCTGACATAATTTTCGCCCTAAGAGGTTCATCGGAATGGTTTGCACAACTTGAATTGGAGCAATTATTTTTCCCCAGGTGGTCTACACAACCCCTATAAAAAACCGCAGTCCCTATCAAAGGAAACTGCGGTCATAACCCTTATTTATTTGAAAGATACTCGTCGATACCTCTTGCACCAGCTTTTCCGGCTCCCATAGCAAGGATTACTGTAGCTGCACCTGTTACGGCATCTCCACCTGCATATACGCCTTCTTTAGAAGTCTTTCCGTGTTCTTCGTCTGCAACGATACATTTCCACTTGTTAACTTCCAGTCCTTCTGTTGTAGAAGAAATCAGCGGGTTCGGTGATGTTCCGAGTGACATGATAACTGTATCAACATCGATCACGAATTCAGAACCTTCAACCGGTACAGGACGTCTTCTTCCTGATGCGTCCGGTTCACCAAGTTCCATACGAACACATTTGATTCCTTTTACCCATCCATCTTCTTCGAGGATTTCTACCGGGTTTGTCAGTAGGTCGAACTGTACACCTTCTTCTTTTGCGTGATGAACTTCTTCTACACGGGCCGGAAGCTCTTCTTCGCTACGACGATATACGATATGAACTTCTGCTCCAAGACGAAGTGCTGTTCTTGCAGCATCCATTGCTACGTTACCACCACCAACAACTGCAACTTTCTTACCAGCTGCGACCGGTGTATCATAAGAATCATCAAATGCTTTCATAAGGTTACTTCTTGTCAGGTATTCATTTGCAGAAAATACACCGTTGGCATTTTCCCCCGGGATTCCCATGAATTTTGGAAGTCCTGCTCCTGATCCGATAAATACTGCTTCAAATCCTTCGTCTTCAATCAGCATATCGATTGTAGTAGATTTACCGATTACAACGTTTGTCTCAAAGTGAACACCAAGCTCTTTTACTTTTGCGATCTCTTTTGCAACGACTTTCTGTTTTGGAAGACGGAATTCCGGAATACCATATACAAGTACTCCACCGAGTTCATGAAGTGCTTCAAATACAGTTACATCATAGCCAAGCTTTGCAAGGTCGCCTGCACAGGTAAGTCCTGCAGGGCCTGAACCGATAACGGCAACTTTGTGTCCGTTCTTCTTGTCAGCTCCAACCGGTTTGATGTCATGTTCCAGAGCGTAATCAGCAACGAATCTTTCCAGCTTACCGATAGAAATAGATTCTCCTTTGATACCACGGATACATTTTCCTTCGCACTGTGATTCCTGAGGACATACACGTCCACAAACAGCAGGAAGTGCAGAAGACTGTCCGATAATCTTATATGCTTCTTCGATATTGCCTTCTTTTACTTCATGAACGAATGCAGGAATATTGATTCCTACCGGGCATCCCTGAATACATTTAGCATTCTTACAGTTGATGCAACGGCTTGCTTCTTCCATTGCCTCTTCCTGATTATATCCATAACATACTTCTTCAAAATTTGTTGCACGTACCTTCGGATCCTGTTCTCTTTTAGGTACTTTCTTTAATACGTCTGCCATTATTCGTCACCTCCGCAATGACCGCATCCACCGTGATGTGTGTCACCTTCCTGTAATTTCAGCATAGCTCTGCCTTCCTGAGTCTTATACATCTGCTGTCTCTTCATTGCTTCATCAAAGTTAACGAGATGTCCGTCAAATTCCGGTCCGTCTACACATGCAAATTTGATTTCATCACCTACGTGGAGACGGCATGCGCCACACATACCTGTTCCGTCTACCATGATCGGGTTCATGCTGACGATAGTCGGGATTTCGAGTTTCTTTGTAAGCAGACATACAAATTTCATCATGATCATCGGTCCGATCGCAACACAGACATCATACTTCTTACCTTCTGCAACAAGTGCTTCGATCTTTGTTGTTACCATACCTGCATGTCCGTATGTACCGTCATCTGTACATGGGTAATAATTTCCTGCAACTGCTTCCATCTCTTTTTCGAGAATCAGCATATCTTTTGTCTTAGAACCAACGATAACATCTACATCGATCCCATGTGCGTGCATCCATTTAACCTGCGGGTATACAGGGGCTGCACCAACACCACCGGCTACAAATAAGATCTTTTTATTCTTCAGACTCTCAATATCCTCTGAAATCAATTCAGATGGGCATCCGAGCGGTCCTGTGAAATCTCTGAAAGAGTCTCCTGCTTTTAATTGTGCCATCTTCTCAGTAGATGCTCCTACTGTCTGGAATACGATGGTAATTGTTCCTTCTTCTCTGTCATAATCGCAGATTGTCAGCGGAATTCTTTCCCCCTTGTCATCCATCTTGACAATTACGAACTGTCCTGGCTCACAGTGCTTTGCCACACGTGGTGCTTCTACATCCATAAGATAAATCTTATCAGCCAGTTTTTCAGCTTTTCTTATCTTGTACATTGCATTGCCTCCTAAAATATTTACTCTCTTTATGATAAATTATTGCAAAGTAAATAGCAAGTATTTCTTTTTAATTTGTTAAAAAATTATTTATGTCATAAATATAACTATCTTTTTTATCTATAAGTACCAATATTTCTTCTATAAATCTGCCAAAATTCTTCCGGTTATCAAAATTTTCAACTACATAAAATCTTGTGCCGACACGAATTTTTACCTGCTGACCGGATATAAAAATGAGACAGACGGTCAATATTGTGTCCGTCTGTCTCTGTAAGAACTGTATTCTCTTTTTTAAAAATCTACTTCTGTTCCATAATATGTACAGTTGAAAAGTTTTTCCATAGCTGCCGGATCGATCGGACGTGGGTTGGATCCTGTACATGCATCACCAACTGCAAGTTCTGAAATCTTTGCAATTTTTTCTTTGAATTCTGCTTCGTCAATACCGAAATCTTTCAGTGTCTTCGGAATATTCAGTTCTACATTAAATGCATCGATCTTTGCACACAGGCTGTTGATCAGCGCTTTCTCAGATGTGCCCGGAAGTCCCATTCTGCGTGCGATTTCTGCATAACGTTTTGCAGCGACCGGATCTTTTGCATTGTATTTAATTACATATGGAAGATAAATTGCATTTGCGCATCCGTGCGGAATGTGTCCGGTTGAGAATGCCGCACCTGTCTTATGTGCCATAGAATGTACGATTCCAAGAAGTGCATTGGAGAATGCCATTCCTGCAAGACACTGTGCATAATGCATCTGCTCTCTTGCTACCATATCACATTTGTAAGATGCCGGAAGGTAATCCAGAACCATCTCGATTGCCTGCAGTGCAAGCGGATCTGTAAATGGACAGTTCAAGGTAGATACATAAGCTTCGATCGCATGTGTCAGTGCATCCATACCTGTGTAAGCAACCTGCTTTACCGGGAGACCCATGACAAGATCCGGATCTACAATTGCAACGTCCGGTGTAATATTAAAATCGGCAAGTGGGTATTTTACTCCGGTCTGATAGTTGGTAATAACGGAGAATGCTGTTACTTCTGTTGCTGTTCCTGATGTTGACGGAATTGCAGCAAATTTTGCTTTTGTTCTTAATTCCGGGAAGTTGAACGGAATACAGAGATCTTCAAATGTAACATCCGGATATTCATAGAATGCCCACATTGCTTTTGCAGCATCCATCGGTGATCCGCCACCCATAGCTACGATCCAGTCCGGCTTGAACTCCTGCATAACTGCTGCACCTTTCATAACGGTCTCAACAGATGGATCTGGCTCAACACCTTCAAAAAGCTTTACTTCCATTCCTGCTTCTTTCAGATAGTTCTCAGCTCTGTCGAGGAATCCCTGACGCTTCATGGAACCTCCTCCGACAACCAGGATTGCTTTTTTTCCTTTCAGGTTCTTCAGTTCTTCAAGACATCCTTTTCCATGGTAAATATCTCTTGGTAATGTAAATCTGCTCATTTCAAACACTCCTTCGCCCTTAAAGTATGTTATCTTTTTGACAATCACATTGTATCTCAATTCTATCCTTTTTGCAATATTTTATCACAAATAAATTGTATTTGTTTCCATACAATTATACATTTTTAATAAGCCATATTATCCCCACTCTATTCATAAAATATTTGATTTGTGATATATTTCACATATTTACGCAAGTTATCCACAAATGAAAGTAATCGAAAAAGAGTACGCTTTACCAGTCTGCTCTGACAAGCAGACGACTCGGCATACTCTCTTCTTAAAATCGGGTTTTACTCTATATTCAGTTCATAATTTCTTCTTGTGACATCACTTAATCTGCCTTTTTGATCCTGCAGAACAAAGCTGAAAATCGTACTTCCCGCCGGCATTACGATCGGCCCGGTATACTCCTGCGTCGCAGAATTATTCTCCGGATCCGGATCTGATCCATCCGTCGTGTAATATGCCGTATACTTATCCGGTACAACTACACTGATTGATTGGACATGGTTATACTGCCCGGTCGATGGAGTCACCGCCGGCGCATCTGCAATCGGGAACTCAACTTTATAAGTTTTACTTTCTGTCAGGCTTGGAATTCCTTTCTTATTAACAGAAATTGCTTTCACCGTTGTCTCACCTTCACCGATCTTGATCGGTTCCGTATATTTCGTACTTGAAGTTGTCGGCTCTGAACCGTCTGTCGTATAGTAGATCGCTTTTCCTTTTCCGGTCAGTTCCAGTGCCTGCACTTCATCATATGTCTCTGTCTCATCCAGACTAAACTCCGGTTCACCTGACACATAATCCTTCAGTGCTTCAAGAACCGTATCACTGGTACATGCATTCAGAAGCGGTGATACCTTTTCTTCCTGTTTGGTATCAATATAAAATTCTACCGCTGCACGATAAATTTCTGCATTTCCGGACTGCTTTGCAATCTCATCTGTAAAAACTTCTTCTGCCTGATCCAGATCATCCTTGGCAATATAAACCTTTGAAATCCCTGTATAAGCTTCTGCTTTCTTCGGACTTCCAGAAGCTGCTTTTTCAAATACAGTGAGTGCGTTCTCATATTCGGAAGCTGCCAGAAGCCGGTATCCTTTCTTTACTTTTCCGGTATATGAATTTTGATAAAACAAGAAAATGAGTCCTGCCAGAACAATACACCCCGCCAATAGCATAAGCAGCATTTTCCGGCGTTTTTTTCTGGCGCGCTCTTTTCTCTTTTCTGCCCGCATACGCCGCAATCTGCGTTCTTCTTCATACGCTCTTCTCGTCTGTTCCCGCGCATCTTCTCTTTGACCCACACGTCCGGTAGCCGGTCTGACATCACTGCGTCTGACCACTGCATCTCTTCCACGCCTGGTCACAGTTCCCTGCTGGCGACGACCAACACTTCCTGAATTTTCCACACACCTGGTCTCTCCTCCAACAATTTCCCGTCTTTCATATACCGGATTTGCCGCACCAGAATAGCTGACATCTTGCTTTTCCTGCTCACCCAGATGAAGCGACATTGTCTGTGTAATGCCTCCTTTTAACTGAGCAGTCAGCATATCATCAAGTGGGTTATAATCAGGCACGATCTGTATTTCTCTGCCGCATCTAGGACAGATCAACTGATCTTCAGGCAAATCTGCTCCACAGTGCATACATTTCATTGTCTTTCGTCTCCTTCTGGTATCATACTTCTTTTAGAACAATCCGGTAATTTTACCGTCTTCTACATCAATTCCATTTGCTGCAGGTACTTTCGGAAGACCCGGCATGGTCATGATTGCTCCGGTAAGAGCAACAACAAATCCTGCTCCTGCATTTACATAGACTTCACGGATATGGATATCAAAGTTCTCCGGACGTCCAAGAAGCTTCGCATCATCGGACAGAGAATACTGGTTCTTTGCCATACATACCGGGAACTTGCCAAAGCCCATTGATTCAATTCGTGCAAGCTGTTTCTTTGCAGCAGGTTCATATACAACACTCTTTGCTCCGTAAATCTCTTTGCAGATTGTCTCGATCTTCTCTGCAATTGATAACTCATCACTGTAAATCGGATGATAATGGCTTTCTTTTGTCTCCAGAGTCTGTAATACTTTCTCTGCCAGCTCTTTTCCGCCGTCTCCGCCTTTACCCCATACTTCTGCAAGGGCAAATTCGCAGCCTCTGTCTTCGCAGAACTTACGGATAAATTCGTATTCTGCTTCAGTATCACTGACAAATGAATTCAAGGTAACCACAACCGGAACACCGAATTTCTGCAGGTTCTCAATATGCTTTTCAAGATTTACAATTCCTTTTGCAAGAGCATCCAGATTTTCTTTGTTCAGTTCATCTTTTGGCACGCCACCATTGTATTTTAATGCACGTACCGTTGCAACCAGAACTACAGCGTCCGGTTTCAGTCCCGCCATACGGCACTTGATATCCATAAACTTCTCTGCACCCAGATCCGCACCGAATCCCGCTTCTGTGATCGTGATATCACTCAACTTAAGTGCCATCTTGGTTGCACGTACACTGTTGCAGCCATGTGCAATATTTGCGAACGGGCCACCGTGTACCAGTGCCGGTGTATGTTCCAGAGTCTGGATAATATTCGGCTTGATCGCATCCTTTAACAGTGCTGTCATTGCACCGGTTGCATGAAGCTGGTCAGCTGTAACCGGTTCTCCGGAAAATGTATAGGCAACAATGATTCTGCCAAGACGTTTTTTCAGATCTTCCAGATCGTCTGCCAGACATAAAATTGCCATAATTTCGGACGCAACTGTGATCACAAAATGATCCTCTCTTACCATTCCGTCCATTTTATTTCCAAGACCAACTACTACATTACGCAGTACACGGTCATTCATATCTACACACCGTTTCCACACAACCTGTCTCGGATCGATTCCAAGAGCATTTCCCTGCTGGATATGGTTGTCAAGAAGAGCTGCAAGCAGGTTATTTGCCGATGTGATCGCATGAAAATCTCCGGTAAAATGAAGATTCAGATCTTCCATCGGTACAACCTGTGCATAACCGCCACCGGCAGCACCGCCTTTAATTCCAAAGCAAGGTCCGAGCGATGGCTCGCGCAGAGCGATCAGAGCTTTTTTACCGAGCTTTGCCATTGCCTCTCCAAGTCCAACGGTAATCGTCGTCTTCCCCTCTCCCGCCGGAGTCGGATTGATTGCAGTAACAAGTACCAGCTTTCCATCTGGTCTGTCTTTTACTCTTTCCATCAGTTCATCCGATAATTTTGCCTTATACTTGCCGTAAAACTCAAGGTCTTCCTCTTCAATTCCAACCTTTGCTGCAACCTCGCGAATATGGAGCATCTCTGCCTCCTGTGCGATCTGAATGTCTGTTTTCATAATTATATCCTCCCTTTTTTCTTCTGCGTTTCTTAAACTGATTCTTCTATGTATTGCTCAAACTGTTCCATAGACATCAGTACTTTTCTTGGTTTGGTACCTTCTTCTTCTCCTACGACTCCCGCCTCGGCAAGCTGATCCATAATCCGCGCCGCACGGTTAAACCCGATCTTAAACACCCGTTGGAGCATTCCGATCGATGCTTTGTCTTTTTCAATAATAAACTTTCCTGCATCTACAAAGTAGACATCTTTGTCGTCCTCGGAAGATGCTCCTCCCGCAGATACATTCTGATTACTATTCACCTGCTTCTGGATTTCTTCACTGTAGACTGCGCCTCCGCTGTTCTCTTTCAGGAAATCAACCACTGCCTGGACTTCTTTATCAGAAACAAAAGCCCCCTGAACACGTACCGGCTTCTGATAGCCAGCCGGATAGAACAACATATCGCCTTTTCCCAGCAGCTTCTCCGCGCCATTCATATCAATGATGGTACGGGAATCCACACCGGATGATACAGAAAATGCTATTCTTGATGGCATATTCGCCTTAATCAGACCGGTAATGACATTAACCGATGGTCTCTGCGTTGCAAGAACCAGATGAAGTCCTGCCGCACGCGCAAGCTGTGCCAGACGGCCGATCGCCTCTTCCACTTCTCCAGGTGCAACCATCCTCCGGTCTGCAAGTT
>ENA-OQNN01001982-OQNN01001982.1-human-gut-metagenome-genome-assembly--contig:-NODE-1982-length-11644-cov-3.139446_pt1 | contig 11644 bp, 3 predicted proteins | sample MGYA00242624_ERZ504870 | MGnify/ENA primary metagenome ERZ504870 (study PRJEB26092, sample SAMD00036379) | human gut metagenome | host: Homo sapiens | study: EMG produced TPA metagenomics assembly of... | reverse complement strand
GGTTCGCTGTTTCCGCCACTGGCGGCGCTCACCTTTGCAGCATCCAGTATTATCTGCGCTTTTGGCTTAGCATCTGCCGCACCTCGCTCGCCGTATCGGCACTTAGAATTATGCGGTATTGCCTTTACAACTTCACAAGTATCTCCCCCGCACCGAAATCCGATTGCCCTTCTCCCCTATCCCCCAACCGCGCGTACCGTTCATCTTCATCCGCTCCCCCATCCCAAAACAAAAGGCATGTGCCCCCTTATCTCTATCATAAGGTGGGCACATGCCATTACATTATCATGATTTTATCACGCCAAAGTCATCAGGCAATGCAGCCATCGGCAAAGCTGTTGCGCTTGGCTTTCTCTTTCTGCTGGTTGCGCTTGGCGATGATTTCTTTGCACAGGCCAATACGGTTGGTCTTGAAGTGGAAGAACGGGCGTTCCGGTACGGTGAAAATCTCCACCGGACGCATGTAACGTTCCGGCAGGCAGGCATTGATCTTATCGCGCACATCGTCCAAGGTGTAGCCATCTTTGAGCTGGACGTACAGGTACGGCAGGAAGCAGCCCTCGTGCTCATCATCCGGCACGATAACAAAGAACTCGTCCTTGATGCCCTTGATGTCGGCATCGGCCACGATGTTCTCCAGCGGCTGCACCATCAGGTCGCCGCCGCCAAAGCGCGGGGATGCGCCGCGGGTCATCGTGTAGAGCACACCGTCCTCGGACATATAGCCAATATCGCCGGTGTGCAGCCAGGTCTTGCCGTCTGCGTGGACCTGCAGTGCCTTGGCGGTTGCTTCGGGGCGGTCATAGCCCAGCATCACGCCGGGGCCCGTGATGCAGATCTCACCGGGGGTATTGTAGGTCAGCTCTTCCTGGGTGCCGGGCTTGAAGATGCTGATGACGCTGTGGATCATCGGCACACCAACGTTGCCGTCACGCACCGGGAACGGAGCCATGGGTAGAGTGGCGTTGGAGCCGGCCTCGCTGCTGCCGTAGCCGGCAGTAAAGCGCAGGTTGCAGTTATGCTGCTTGAGGAACTCCTCAACATTGCGCAGCTGCTTGTTGTTGAATGCCTCGCAGCCGGCGCCGATGGCCAGCATGTGGGACATATCATAGTCAGCCGGAAGACGCTTGCTGCGGCGGATAACCTCCACAAACATGGGGATCAGGGGCCAGTTGTTGGGGCGGTAGCGCATCATTTCCAGGTCAACATCGTACACATCCACAAACGGATCCAGAATGAGCAGCATACCGCCGGCCAGGGGCAGCAGCATCATGGAAACCACAACAGCGATCAGAGCCGGGGGCAGGATGGTCAGCAGCCAAGTGGGGCGGAATTTATCCGAAGAGCCATAAAAGTTCATCTGGGTCAGCACGCCGATGATGCTGTGTGCAGAATGGATGACCTGCTTGGAAGGGCCGGTGGAACCGCTGGTGTAGGCGCGCAGCAGCGGGCGGTCAATGTTGACAGGAGCGGGCACAAAGCCGCGAAAACGCTGGCCCATGTTACAGAAATCAGCCCACATCATGGTATCAGAGCCACGGGCGGGAACATCCGGATACAGGGCATCCAGGGAATGCTGCAGGTAAACCGGCATAGCGGCGCGGTCGCCGCTTTCCAGAGCGGGAACGATAACATAGGTATTCACGTTGGTCTGCTCACGGTAGGCTTCGATTTCGGCCTTGGAGAAGAAGTCGTGAACAAAAATCACCTTGGCATTGGCTTTCTGAACAGCTTCAATGTTTTCTTCCAGGGTGTTGTCACGGCACAGCAGCGAAGCGCCGATGCGCTCGGCTGCCAGCAGCAGATAAATGAATTCCGGCACAGAACGCAGGAACACGGGGATCTGGTCCCCCTGCTTGATGCCAAGCACCTGCAGAGCGCGGGCGGTGGCGTCCACCTTACGGAACACGGTACCCCAGGTGATATCCACACCATAGTAGTGCATGGCAATCACGTTAGGGTCTGCAGCGCGCACGGAGAGGTACTGCTCCACGGTGCAGGCCGGAACCTGGATACCGCGCAGAACTTCTGGATAGAACTTCATCCAGGGGCGGTCAATGCTGGGCTTGCCAGTCAACATCGCGTTTTCATTCATTGCAATTTCCTCCAAATGTCTTTCCCTTATAGTTGCAGGGAATTAAATTATCCAAATCAAATCACGCCAAACCTTTATGGCGCTTTCCCCTGCTGTGCACATCGTTGCACAGCGTCGCCGAACCATAATGCTATAATTATCTTCGGTGCTGAACATAGTATACCATTCCTGTTTACGGAAAGCACGAGAATCCCATGGCACAAATTTCCAGAAATTGATTCCGCATGATTCACTTTTTTCACATGGATTTTCACGCTTTGGCATGGAGTTTTCTTGCAATTTCATTTTCCTCGGTGCAACAAAAGCCCCAGCTACCGCAGCAGCCAGGGCTTTATGTTTATGCGTATGTATGTTGTATTTTTAGATTTTGTTCATCCAACTCTCTTGCAGTTCTTCCATTTCATCACTTTTGGCGCGGGTAATCAGATGGATTCCCTGCAGGACATGATGGATGTGCTCCGCAATGGCGTTGCGCTCTTTTGTCACGTTCTGGTCATCCAAATTCCAGACCTGATCAAAATATTCACTCAGGCGGTCTTCCATCACACTGTTGTTGACCATTGCAATCCGGTTGATGGGGCAGTTGTTATCCAGCCGAAGATACGATGCAGCGCCAGAAAGAAACATATTGGGGTCTGCCACATACTGGAAATCGTTCACAATGCGGCCGCTGATCAAGCGGAATTCAAGTTTTTCACGCTGCTTGCAAAGCTGCAGCACATAGCTGATGCACCGGCTGCGCTGATCCGGGGTAAGGCTGACCTTGTAACTGAAAAAGTCCAGCTCGCCGGAAACCGCCATGGAGGAAAATGCAGCTTCATAAATCAGGATGCGGATGTTTGTTTCCTCCACCACACCTTTGGCAAGGTTGTGTACGCTACGCAGCTCCGCAGGGGTAGCACCCAAAAAATCTTTCAGCTCGGCCTCGTGGGCGGTCAGGATCTCTTCAAACAAGTCATCCGGCAGCAGAAGCTCATTCAGGTGGCCGAACATCCACCGCAGATTGGAGGCCAGCAGCGTGTGCATATAGTCGTACTGGCTGATCAGCTGGCGCATGCTGGTATCGCGGAAAAGCTGGTCATCCCGCACGCAGAGCTTGGAGAAGTTATCATACAGGCTTTCGCAGTTCTGCGGGTCCTCGGTGGCGGTAACGGCAGCGCAGCGGCTGTGGCTGACCAGCAGGCCGGTAATGGCAAAATCGCCCTTGACCACAAACACCGCGCGCCCGGCAGCCGCGGTGCTGCCAAACAGCTTGAAATGAATATGGCTGAAGTTGGTCAACACGTTAATAATGAGCGCGGCATCATAGATGGGGTCCCATTTTTCGCGGCTGATATCGATCATCAGCTTGAAATAGACGTTATCATAGCTGCGCTGGTCCACCAGCTGGCCGTTTTGCAGGTTGGCAACTTTCAGGCGGTATTCGCGCGCCATTTCCATCAGGTCCATCACAGCCACAATGTCCAGCTGGCTGACGCGGCGCAGCACGGGGTGCGCCATTTTTGTCAGGTATTGCAGCATGTTCAGCTCGGCCCAAAAGTCCGTATAGGGGCCAATGCGCGCCTCGCCGCTGTCCAGTTCCTCTTGCAAATAATCATATTCAGCAATCAGGTTATCATAAATGGCGGCTTTCAGGTCACTGGGGATGCTAACGCTGTATTCCCGCAGCAGCAGGTCACGGCCATCATCGGTGGCTTCATCCACCACGCAGGCACTGATGCCCTCCATCACGCGCTTTTCAGTCTTTTTGGCAGGCAGCATGCGGCCGCTGACCCATTTGCTGATATAGGAAACATCGTATTGCAGGCGCTTGGCCAGGGTATAGTTCTTGACCTCCGCAACTTCCAGCAAATGCTCCAGCAGAATGCTGAATCTATTTTTATCTTCCATTGCACCAAATCCTCTTCACCCATTTAGTTTGCACTTTTCTTTTATTCTATTATACAAGTTCCATATTTTGATTGCAAATTCAAATGATAACAGGTAAGGAAAAAATGAAGAAAATATATTAAAATCTTTCACAATTCGCGGCCGCATTCTTTGGCATTCATGCCAGTTTGTTGCTTTTTTGTTGTTTGAACTGACAAAGTTTGTTTGTTCTGCTTGTGATATCCTCCAAAAATTATACTTCGCGCGCCATATTTGCCAAATTTAGCCGCAGTTTTTTAGTAGGTTTTGCCCTTGCACCGGCCTGATGTGTTCGCCATGTTTTTGTGTATTGCCTTTATTATGCGGGTAAGGTAAATTGCGATGTTTTAATCGTGTACTATTTCTAGCTTTCGGTGGGGTGGGGTCCCCCGCCCTACTGGCCTGGCAAATATTTCACTGAACCTATGCCCAAAAATACAAAAATGCCGCAGCAGACTGTTACATCTGCTGCGGCATTTTTATTTAGAGGTTAATGGGCTGGTTACAGCTCATTGTTCGGCTGTGGGATTACTGCAGAACGCCGGTGTTCTTATCGAAATGATAAGTACGGCCGTCGATGACTGCATCGCCCTTAGCCATGGTGCCATAGATCGGGTCGAAGTAGTAACGCTTGTCCGCGCTCCAGCCCTTGATCATGTGGCCCTGTGCATCGTAACGGACCCACTTGCCGGTGCCATCGGCGCGGTCAGCCCACTGGCCAGCTTTGGATTCCTGATAGACATCCTTGCTGGTGGCTTTCTTGCCCTGGTCAACGGCGTCCAGCCAGTACCAAGCGTCGGAAGCCGGGTCATAGATTTCCTTGCCGCGGCCATCCAGGCCCTGGCGAACGCCCTTTTCGTACCAGAAGTCAGCGCCTTTGATGGTCAGCCACTGGCCGTCCAGAGCAATACCGGTGTACTCGTCAAATGCGCAAGGTACACCGTCAATGTCGCCTGTACCCTTAGCCATAGCGCCGGTGATCAGGTCAAAGTAGTAGGTGCCCTTATCGGTCGTCTGCCAGCCCTTGACCATGTGGCCGTTCTCATCGTAACGGACCCACTTGCCGGTGCCATCGGGCTTATCAGCCCACTGGCCGGCGGCGGATTCCTGATAAACATCCTTGCTGACGGTCATTGCGCCGCCCTGGACAGCATCCAGCCAGTACCAAGCGTCGGAATCGGGATCATAGATCTCTTTGCCGCGGCCGGTGGTACCCTGCTTCACGCCCTTTTCGTACCAGTACTTCTTGCCGTTTTCTTCAACCCAGCCGTTCTTCTCGCCGAACTTGGCGGTGTAGTCCTTGCCGTTGAAGTTGACAGCAGCGGTGGTAACGCCGCTGGTCTGCTTTACAGTTGCATCCACGAACTGTGCGCTTGCGCAGTTCTTATCGGTGCAGGTAAAGACAGCCATTGCGGTAACGGTGGTCTTTTCAGCAGCGCCGTGAGCGGTGCGCTCCTCGACTTCGAGGGACTGGGGTTCCTCGCCGCCGTTGTTGGTGTTGTCTTCAGTGTTGCCGCCCTGGTCAGTTTCAATCTTGGTAAAGGTTGCTTTGATTGTCACACTGTTGGCATGCATATAGAATTCATACACGTTATTTTCAAGCTGTGCATCCGCAATAGGACCGCCAGTAGCCCCCTCCCAATACTCAGCTCCGCTTAGCTCATAGCCATCCGCCGGAGTAAAGGTAGCATAAAGTTTTGCATTTTTATCTTCCGGTGCGCGCGTCTTAACGTTGCCGTCTGCATCCTTAACGGTAATCGTACCATTGCCTTCCACAACTTCAGTGGTAATGCCATACTCAACGATCGTAAACTGTGGGGTGACAGTTACATTGTCAGCAGGCATTGTGAAAGTATAGGTGTTGGCTTTCTCGCCGGCCTTATACGAAATAACAGTATCCTTGCTGTCTTTAATCGCCAGACCGTTTTCAGCCAGCTTGGTCAGCATAGAATCGTTATCCACCGGCTCAACAGTCAGAGTAACAGTTTCGCCAGCTTTCACGCCAGTGGTCTTGTCAGCCGTCACCTTGCCGTATTCGGTGCTGTTGGTCGTAACGCTGTAGGTTTCAACCTTAACGGCCTCAAACTCAGCGCTAACGGTAACATCAGCGGCAGGCATCTTGAAGGTTGCCTTGCCATCGGTCAGGGTCAGCTTTTCGGTCTTTTTATCTTCGCCGATCTGATAGCTGTAGGTCAGGCTGTCAGCCTTGAGCTGGTAGTTATCAGCTGCCTTAACGGTAACGGTAACTTCGGTGCCTTCAACAGCTGCGGTTGCACTCACCTTGGTTTCGCCGTTCTTGTTCGCAGTGTCTGCCACAGTAACCTTGTATTCCTTAACAAACTCTGCGCTGACGTTGACGGGGTAAGCAGGCATTGCAAAGGTGTAGGTGTTGGCTTTTTCGGTATCAGCCTTCACTTCAACGGGCTGCTCGGTGTTGTCAGCGTCTTTGTAGGTAACCTTCACGCTGCCAGCCTTCAGGGCATAGCCGGTTGCGGGCTTAGCAGTCAGGGTTACGGTTTCCTTCTCAGCTGCTTCTTTAGCGGAAGCAGTGATCTCACCATTGGTCAGGGAAGCAACATTGACCGCATAGGTCTTGGCGTTTTTGGTAACACTGATGGTCACATCGCCGTCCGGCATGGTGAAGGTGTAAACCGTCTTAGCCTTTTCGGTGGTAGCCTGGGCTGCGGCCTCGTCCTGCGCTGCTTCCTGAACTTCAGTCAGAGTAACATCGGTATCGCCGTTCTTTGCGGTAACGGTAACGATATCGGTGCCTTCCTTTTCTACGGTCAGGGTAACGGTATCGTCCTTGATGTAGGTGTTGCTGGTGGTGCCCAGGGTCAGCTTAACACCTTCAACTGCATTGGGCAGGGTAACGGTGTGGGGGGTGCTTTCGGTTGCGGTATGGCAATCAGAGCACAGGTACACATTGTTGCCAACGGACTTGGTTTCCAGCTCGTCCAGAGCCCAGGTATGACCCTTGGGCAGTGCGCCGTCAGCGTACTTCTTTTCACCCTTGGTCAGGCCGTACTTGGTGGTGCGGGCCTGGGTGTAAGCGGGGGTATCGCACCATGCTTCAACGGAAACATCAGTGGTTGCGCCGCTGCTCAGGTCGCTGACCATGTCGGACATCGGCATGGTTTCAACCAGGTTAGCGCACCACATGAACTCTTCGTTCTTGTTCTTCTCGTCAGAGCTGCTCATGTTCTGGTTGTAAGTCGGGTTGTAGTTCCAGGACTCGGTCTTGTAGCTCTTACGGTTTGCATAAGAAGTGCCGGCGGCATCGGTCTTAACAACCGGCTTGCCATCGGAATCCAGCTCCTTATAGGTGTTGGACAGGTTGGTGCCGACAGAAACGACCAGCTGATCCTTGGTGGTGTTGATGCCGGTGATCACAGTCTGGCCCTGCTGGGTGGTGGTAGCAAAGCTGTAGCTGTCACGCAGGGTCAGGCCAGCCAGAGGATGGTTCTTGAAGGTGCCCAGATACTTCACACTGCTGGTATCATTGGCGCTATCCATGATAACCATGCTCATGCCGGTAAAGTGGGTATCGGGAACCATGTTGCCGTCCTTATCCTTGGTCAGCTTAATGCCGCCATAGACGGTGTTGTATTCCTTCACTTCTTCCACTTTGCCGGTGGTCGGGTCCATACGGTAGATGGCGTTGTTGACGTTGAAGTACAGCTTGCCATCATACAGTGCGGTAGAGTGTACCAGTGCGGGGTAGATCCGCTTTGCAGCAGCGTCTGTCAGGCACTCGGTGTTCAGGTTGTTTTCAACCTTGGTATGCTTATCTGTTGCACTGGTATCGATCTTATAGATGGTGCCAGCTTTGGCCAGAACCTTGGCGTTGCTGTCGTCATCATTGAAGTTGTTGCTGGTTTCCTTCAGATCGTTGTAGTACATCAGGATGATATCAAACGGGTCATCCGTCTTGGTAAAGCTGCTCATGTTGAAGTTCATGCCGCCGGAGCTGCTGGAATCCGCTTTGCGGATATAGTAGTTCGCATTACGCGGACGTGCTTCCAAAGTATCGGGGCCCTGGTTCTGCATCTTCTTCATGAACTGCTGCATCTGGGAGTTGTTACCAGAGCTGCCGGAACCAGAGCTGCCGCTGTCGCCGTTCTCGGCCTGCTTGCGGCGCATGTCGTTATACAGGTTCTGGTTGGTCGTGGTATCAACGTAATAGAAGTAATTATCGTCGAAGTAGATGGGGCTGCAGATAGAGGTGAACCAGGTATCCTCGTAGCAGGTATCGGTGTAACGGGTCTCGTTCTTGTTATCCTCCCTGGTGTAAGAGTAATGCGGCTTGCCGTTGTTCATCACATAGCTGCCATCATCATTCTTATCGGGTTCCTTGTTTTTGATGTAGGTGTAGCCATCGTACAGCGAGTCAATGTAATCATAGTACTTGCTGTAACGGCCTTCCAGACCGGAGGGAGAAACCAGGAAGTTGACATGGCGCATATCGCCTGCGTTCTCAACGCGGGTCTGGGCCATGCACTCGGTGTTCACGTCGTCATAGCAGACGTCAACATAGTACCAGTTCTTGTTGGGTTCGCCGGTGGTCATCGTAGCAGACTTGCTGTCGCCCTGCAGCTTGTTGACCTTGACTGCGTTGAAGTAGTGGACGTTGTTGAACATGCCGCCGCCGAACGCATTACCGGCAACACTGGTATCAGAAGTATCGCAGTAATACAGGATCTGGGCAAAGTCAACAACAGCGTTATCGCCTACTTCATCAGCGGTCTTCCAAACTTCTTTGCCGTCAACGGTCTTTTTATAGATTTCCTTGTTGTCAGGCAAATTCTGGACCATGTAGTTAAATGCAGATGCATAGCCCAGGCAGATGCAGCCATACTCAACGCCCTTAGCGCCGATCCCGCCGCCCAGCAGGGCGCCGAAAGCAGTCATCTGGATGGGGTCGTTGTTGCCGCCGCCGGTGATATCGCCCATGGAGCCCATATCGAATTCTGCAACCTGGGAGATCCAGTCGTGCAGGATCAGCAGCTTGGTAACATAGTCAGCGCTGTCCCCCAGCTTGGCAACCTGTGCCAGGCCTGCATCACGGATGGCTTTCAGAGCTTCGCCATAGTTCATGACGTAAGACATGAACGCCTGCGGCAGCATGTTCAGCATGAATGCCATGGTGGTCGGCGGGACATCATCGTTCGGATCAATGCTGCACAATACCTTGATTGCGCCCATGGTGCCGGTGATGCTGCCATCCTCGCCCTGCTTCTGAACGCCCTTGGAGGTCCAGAACGGGGCAACCACGCCGAAGTACTCTGCTTCGTCCTGGTTGAACTGCGACAGCTGGAAGTAGTAGTAATTCATCTGCGCAGTCGAGACATCGTAAGTATTGGTGACCTGGTTGCCCTGGTCGTCCACATACACGGCAGTCTTCTGGCTGTCGTACAGCAGCAGGCTGTTCTTGCCCTTGTTGTCGCCGCTCTGATAGGTGAAGTTCACCTTGCTTGCGTCAACCGGGTTGTTCTGCATATCGTACCAGTTGCCGCCATCCATTGCGGACACCAGGGTAACGCCGGTGCCGCCGGAGGTGGTATCCAGGGTCGGGGTGCCGCCCACGTTGATGTAGACAGAATTGTCATTCTGGTCTACCACAACGCTGACCGGCATGGTCATTACCGGCTGGGTTTTGATTTCTTTGCCGCAGACAGCGCACTTGAAGGTGATGCTGGTGCATTCCCAGTCAATGGTAACGGGAGCGTCGGCAGAAATTTTGCCGGTTTCGCTGTCATAGAACAGCTGGGCGTTGCTGTAGTCAGCTTCCAGCTTGCCCTCGACCTTCTTCATTTCCCAGTTGAAGGTAGCAACAAAGTTGCCATCTGCATCCTTGGACACGACATGGCTCTGGCAGGGCAGGGCGGCAATGCCGTCGGTGCGGGTGGTGGGTTCCTTGTATTCCTTCTTAAGCGGGCTCTTGTCAGCGGGCACGCTGGCAGAGTAAACGGTCTTGCCGGCAACGCCGGGCTTTGCATCGGTGGTATCCTTGGTTACGGTGCCTTCTACCTTCTGGTAGGCATCGTCCTTTTCACAGGTATACACAGCGGTGTAAGCCCAGCCGTCATCGGTCTTGGTCCAGTAACCATCGGGGGTTTCCTTCCAGGTATGGGTGTGGCCATCCGCCGGGTTGGTGTCATTCCAGTACCATTTCGGCTCGCCATAGGTATGGCCGTCTGCAGCAGCGCTGGCCGCAAAGGTATCGGAGTTTTCAGCAACGTAAGCCTGTGCGTAGCTGTCAGCCTGCTGCGCAATCACTTCATCATCGCTGTTGGTCATGGACTCCATCGCAGAGATCATGCCGGAGCTGCCGGTAAAGGTAACGGCGGTCACAACGCCTGCGGCGTTCGTCTCATAGCCCAGGTCGGTAACGGCGCTGGACAGATGATACGTTTTGATGGTGGCAGCCATCACCGATGCCATCTCGTCCTTGTTCAGGCCATAGGCTTCGGTGTTGATCTTGCCGGCTGCGGCGTTGGCGTACATGGCATCGGCCAGTGCATTTTCCAACGCCGCAAGGCTCATGCCCGCCTTGCTCTGTGCAGTCGCTTCCAGCTTGGCATCGTCCTGCTCCAGTTCATGCACTTCGCCCTGGGCAGCCAGCGTTTGGGCTGTCTGCTTGATCAGGTCTGCGGTGCTGGTGAACTTGGGCAGGGACTGCACAGCGCTGGCCGCGCTTGCTGCGCTAGCTGCAACAGACTGCGCTACCGAAGAATCAATCTTGGTAGTTTCGGCTGCTGCGGGAAGCGCCACGCTTTGGGCAACCATGGCTGCTGCCAGCACGGATGCACCAAAACGCTGAAGGTTTTTCTTCATAGTTTTATCCTCCCTTAAGTGGTTACTACTTTTCCCTTTTGTGTGAAAAGTGGTACGGCAGATGTGCGGCACTTTGCAGGTATTGATTGCAAAACGCCTGGTTGTGCCCCCTCGGTCTGGCAATCCCCTGCCGGGCTGCGGCCTGCTTTCGGGGCTTTTGGCCCCGGCACAGCGGCTGACAAAACGTTGTACCGGCTGCATGCCTTGATCCCGCAAATGATAACCTTTCCGACACATCTAGGTATATACATTATATCACAGTTGCCAGAATTTGCATAGTTAATTAGCGCGGTTTCTATGTGAATTTTTATCCTTGAATCAACTGAAACCTGTTTTTCGCACATTATTTGCGTTGCGGTGCGGTGACTCTTTGGCGGTATTTATTAACATTTTTGAATGGTTTATTCCTGCTTTTATCAAATGATTGAACATTTACCCCGATAATGTTCTTTGCAATCTCTTAATCCAATCACCCGGTATTGTGATCGCGCATTTTTTGCCATTTCGGTTTGGCTTGTTGTTGAGAGATTTGGCAGAGATTGGAGGAAACTTGAAGGCAAAATTGGAGGTTGAGAATTGCCCATTATAAATTGTACTGTAGAGAGCGTTCCTGACCGTTCCGAAAACTTAGGGCAACACCGCACAATTCCCGCCTTGCGGCTTAAGCACCGCTCCGACAGCTGCGGCACGGCATCTGCGTTGCCAAAATGCTCGATAATGTCGGGTTGCGGTACCCGCATCGTGCTTTGGGGGCAAAAGCCCCTCGCACTCTGCGACCGCTGCCCCTGCTTCGGTTCGCTGTTT
>ENA-OQNN01001975-OQNN01001975.1-human-gut-metagenome-genome-assembly--contig:-NODE-1975-length-11690-cov-4.082678_pt1 | contig 11690 bp, 12 predicted proteins | sample MGYA00242624_ERZ504870 | MGnify/ENA primary metagenome ERZ504870 (study PRJEB26092, sample SAMD00036379) | human gut metagenome | host: Homo sapiens | study: EMG produced TPA metagenomics assembly of... | reverse complement strand
GCTGCTCCTAAGGCCCTGTTCCTTCTGGTAGTCCAGACGGACAAGGGAACAGTTGTATTTCTGCGCCACACCTGCGGCCCAAAATACATCGTTCTCCAACTTCTGCCGGGTGTCGGCGGTGTTCATCACCAGAAAAGTGATCTGGAACATTCGTTCATTCCGGCTTTGCAGGGTTTTCAAAAGCTCCTTGGCGTCCTGTCCGTAGGTGGCAAGGTCGCTGGGCAGGATGTCCATGTCATAGCCGCTGCGGACAGCTCGTTTCTGTTCCTGTATCTTCATGGCGTCAAGGTCGGTGATCTTGCGCTTAACCGTCTTGATGGCCTCGCTCTGGTCGATGGCCTGCACATGGAGATTGACGACAATGCCGTTTTCCGTGTTGAGGAAGTCGGCCAGCATTTCGTCCGACAGCTCCGGGGACAGGATGTTTAAGAAACTCACGGCCCCATACTTGCCGCCCAGCCCGAACATACGGGAATTGCCGAAACGGAACGAGGACGGGGCAATAAAATCTTTGGTGGAGAGGCCGGACGGTGCCAGCCATTTCCATTCAAATTGAAACGGCTCGGCGTCGGGGTGGAGTACCCCATGCAGCACTTCCAGACGTTCCTTGGCGTCCAGCACATGAGCCACGGCCCCCATCGTCTTGAAATAGCCCAGCAGGTCGGTTTCAATGCGAGTCAGACGGGCGCGGGCCATTTTTAGGTTGTCGGCCTCGATGGTGAACGTGAGGAACTTGCGCTTGGTGAGGCCGTTGTTGCCCCGCACAAGCTGGTCTTGCAGGATACCGGAATACTCTGCCCGGATGTCGTCGAAGTTGTCCCCCTGCGCCTTGATCTCAAAGCTCTTGGCGTACTGCTTGGGGCCGGTCTTGCGGTTGACAAAGGAAAATTGGACGTGGATCGAGGCGTCCAGATAGTTGTAGAGATCGCACAGATTTTCAAAAATGGCCGTCTTGGTGTCGGCCTGTGCAAGCTGATAGCTGATGTCGGCAAACTCGATACATTTGCTGAACGTGTTGGCCGTCACCTTGCAAATCCCGTCCGGGTACATGGCCTGATACGGGATGCTGGCCTGTGCGGAATGGGCTTTTCCGTCGCCCTTATACTTGCGGATGATGGCCTGTATTTCCCGCTTTTCGGCGCGGGTGAGCTTTACAGGCGGCTCGTTTCTTTGCTTTTCGGACAATCGCATTTACCTCCTTTTCCATTTGATGCTGCCGCATGAGGGCAGTATAGGCGTTATCGGTTTGGTAGGGCCTTTCCTTGGGCTGGATAAAGCAGCACTGGACGATCTGCCATACCACCACTTCAAGGGGCTGGCCGTGGCGCTCGTACAGGGCCAGCAGGAAGCCCGGCAGCATGGCGAACACCATAATCAGGGCCGCCGCGCTGCCAGTCACCCGGCCCCGGAGCAAAAAATAAAGCGGGACGCCTACGAGAAGCGCACCGCCGAAGCAGATCAGTTGTCGTTTGGTAAGGCCAAACACAATCTTGGATTTTACGCGGGTTAAGTCCTTTGGGACGGTCACATAAGCCATTCAAATCACCTCGTTTCTGATACATTTTCTTGTGGGGTCAGGGAAAGATCACTGTCCACCTCGTTTCCCAAAACATCCCAGCCGGGCGCTTTCTGTCTGGCAAACAGCTCCACGCGGGGCAGGTCGCCCGCCAGCTCAATGATTTTGTCACGGGTCACGTCCGGCTTTTTGCTGTGTTCCTCCACAGGGGAAATGATAAACTGATGGACACCGGCGCTGCGGCGCTTGGGCTTGCCTCGTTTGGCAAGCAGGCAGATTTCCGCATTGCCTCTCGTCCAGTAGCCCAGCCCATAAAACCATGTGGGGCTTTTCTTGTTGAGCTTCAACCAGACAAAGGCCACCGTTTTGAACGTGAAGCCCCATGCCCGGATCAGGCGCAGGGCTTCCGGGAGCTGCGGGAATGTGGCCCACAAGAACAGCAGACAGTCCTTTTCCGCCAGCGTTTCCACCGGCAGGGCGCACAGCTCGTCAATGCTCATGGTGGGATAGTGATGTTCCGCCGCACCTGTTTTCTTGCACTCATACCGCCACGGCGGATCGGCGTAAATGATGTGGTATCGTTTCTTTTGTACTTCCTCGATGGTTGGTAGTCCTCCTGTCTGTTAATGTGCAGTAAAGACGGCTTTCGATATGCTGCCGGTCTTGAACAGACAGAAGCAGAGCAGAACCGTGTAGCCCATACAGCCCCAAATGGCCCCGGATATATCCGCTGCCTGTCCGATTTGCTGGATCAGCACCGCATAGATGCCGACAACCACCATAATCAAAAAGGCTTGGAAGCCCAGCGCCAACAGGGATTTCAAGTAGTTCTGGCCGACGCCGCGCCACTCCGCATTGCCCAGCGTGGCAAGGGGAATCGGCCCCAGCGCGGTCACGGCATAAATCTCAATCATTCTTCCGTAGGTCACAAGGAAAATACAGATGGAAAGAATGTTCATCGTCAGCCCCACAACAAGGGTCTGGAACCACAGACCGAGCAGCGGCCCGATGTCCATAGCTTCCAGTTGTGCTTCAAGGTCGGGAATGAGGGTGTCAAAGTCAATGCTGGTTTCCCCGATAATCACCCCGGCGCTCTGGTTGACGACGGCTTGGGTGGCGTCAAAAACGCCCATGACGATATTCCATGTGTTCGTCACAATGAGAATGGCAAAAGCACTTTTGAAAATCCAGCGGAAGAACATGGATGTGTCAAAGTCGTGCATATTGTTCTTTTCCACGATCATGTCTATCAGTTCATAGCACATGATAACGGCAAGGATCGCCGCTGCAATGGGGACGATCACCGTGTCCGACAGGGATTGCAGCATATTGAATATGCCGCTGTTCCACGCTTGCGGCGTCGTCCCCACATCCGAGGCGATTTCCCCGACTTTCGTATTGACCGTGCTGAACAGCCCGGACAGGTTGCCCATGATGCCGTCGATTAAAATGCCTTTGATCCAATCCCCTATGAGTTCGCCTATCATGTGGGTTCACCTCCTTTGCCGCACCCTCCCGCATGGAACCGGGAGAGCGCGGCGGGGTTTCAGGATTTAACAGTTATGGTTGGGTTGGTTGGCGGACAGCCGGGAAGATCAGCCCAGCAGACCAGACAGCAGGGGAACCAGAGTGACGCCGATCAGGGCAACACCACCGCCCGCGACGAGCTGCTTAACACCCTGCGACTTGCTGGCCGGGTTATCCTGACCGTAACCTTCCAGAAGGTTGATGCCACCCCAAACACACAGCGCACCGCCGAGGCCCACAACGATAGTTTGCAAAGTAGTAACTGCACTATTGAAAAATTCCATAAATTTACCTCCATAAATTTCAGTTTGATATGATTGGTTGATAAGGGAAAGCCGCCGGTCATTCGTCTACGGCGGCCATATCTTCATCCGACAGGTCTATGTCGTAGAGGTCAAAGGTTTCCTCCTGCGAAACCACCCGCTGCCGTTTCCGGCGCATGGCGGTCAAATACCTGTCCACGTCAAAATAGTTCTTCTTGTCGGCGTCGGAAAGGTATTTATAGCGGGGGTGACGGGTAATGTCGTATTTCTCACTGAAAAACGGCCTGACACCGCGCACCTGTAAAATACACTTGCCTCCGTCCATCGTTGCGATCTCGTCCTGTGACATCAACTCCTTTCCTAACTTCTGATAATTCAATCCGTGAGAGGTCTGTGCGCCCCGGTTTTCGCTCTGGTTGTAGCTGTCGATGGTTTCTTTGCCCAGCACGTCAGAGATTTCCTTGGCGTTCTTGCCCCGCCCACTAAGGAAAAGCGTACAGTCGCAGTTGTCGGAAATGATTTCCGCAGCGTCCTTGTAGATGGCCTTTAACTGTGACTGGCTTTGCAAAATAATAGAAGCCGAGATTTCCCGGCTTCGGATGGTGGCGATCAGCTTGTCAAAGTTGGGTATCTGGCCGATGTTCGCAAATTCGTCCAGTATCATGCGGACGTGAACAGGCAGCCGCCCGCCGTATTTATCATCGGCCCGGTCACAAAGCAGGTTGATAAGCTGGCTCTGTACCATTGCCAGAATGAAATTAAAGGTGGTGTCCGTGTCCGACATAATCAGGAACAGCGCCGTTTTCTCGTCCCCGATGGTGTCAAGTTCCAGTTCGTCGTCCTCCATCAGCTCCCGGACTTCCCGGATGTCAAAAGGGGCCATTCTCGCGCCCGCGCTGATAAGGATTGAGGAACGGGTCTTGCCCGCCGAAAGCAGGAATTTTTTATACTGGCGGACGGCAAAGTGGTCTGGATCACGTTCCTCCAATCGCTCAAACATCAAATCCACCGGCGATTGAAATTCCGGGTCGTCCTCGCGGGCTTCACTGGCATTTATCATTTCAAGCAGCGTCGTGAAGTTCATTTCTTCCTCCGGCGCTTCCTGCCAGATATAGCCGATTAGGGCCGTGTAGAACAGCCGTTCCGATTTCACCCAAAAATCTTCCGCGCTTTTTTCGCCCTCACCTTTAGTGTTGCAAATCAGGATATTTACCAGCTTCAACACGTCTTTTTCCGAGTGCAGATACCGAAACGGGTTGTATTTCATGCTCTTGGAAAAATTGATGGTGTTCAGCACTTTCACGCGGTAGCCGCTGCGGATAAGGAGCTGTCCCACTTCACCGATCAGGCTGCCCTTGGGATCGGTTATCACAAAAGAGGTCGGATAGTCCTTGGACACACATTGCATCAGGTTTGGCTTCACGAAGAACCGGGTCTTGCCGGAACCGGAACCGCCGATTACCAGAACATTTTTATTTCTTGCAGTTTTGGGGTCTTTCGGCCTGTTGTTCATCGTCAGCCGTTCCGTTTGTGTCAGCAGAATGTTGTTGTCAAAATTGGGGTCGATATAGGGGGCTATATCCTTGGGGCCGCCCCATCGGGCGCTGCCGTACTCCACGCCTTTGCGGTATTTCTTGGCGTTCTTGCCTTTGCAGTACACCATGAGCCGCAGTGCCGCAGCACCGGCGACGCCGATCAGCAGGTCAATGGGGTGGAAGCTGGGGGCGGCACTTTCAAAGGCCGCCGCGCAGCCATCCGCAAAGTGCAGGAGCTTTTGGGAAAGGTCGATGCCCTCCGCCAGCCGGTACGCCTGCCCCAGCTTGCCGAACAGATAGACAAACAGCAGATAGGGCAGATTGGCGATTATCAGTTTTTTCATTTCCGGCTTCATCGTGACAGCCCCCTTTCTTTGAATTTTTCCTTGGCCCGGTCAGCGTTGCGGGCTGCTGCCTTTTCCTTGCTTGCGGCAATGTCCTTGCGGATCGAGGGCCGTTCCTCCCGCTGCAACTTCTTGGCCGTGAACTCCTTGAACGCCTGTTCCATGTTGTCGGCGTCCTTGGCCTTGAAAATCACGATGTAGTGCGGGGGCTGGGTAGTGGCGTCTTTCCGCAGCGTGAAGTCCACGCCGTATTTCTTGGCGCAGGGCTTAAACAGTCCAATGTTGGCGTCGGTGATCTCGATATTGGACAGGGCCGCCCCGTGCTTTTTGAGCTGCTTTAGGCTCTGCTGGCCGTGGTGCAGCTTGGTCTTGCCCTTGTTTTGGGTTTCCAGAAACTTGCGGGCCGCCGCTTGCAGCACTTGGATTGTCAGCTTGGCCGATTTGATGGAAAAGGCTATTGTCTTTTGGGTTACTTCCTCCTGCAATCGCTATCCCTCCTTTCGCAGAAGTGCGGCGGGACGGTTAAGGTGGCACCGTCAGCCGCCGCAGGAAACAGAAAAGGGACAGCCGCTTGCGCCGGTTGTCCCCGATTAAATCCTCACCCGCAGGCCGGAAAGATCGTCGGCACGGATGCCAACCAGATACCAGTTGGCCCCGTACTCAATGCGGGTGGGCTTCCACCTGCCGCCCACCATCACGTCAAAGGTTTCCCCACAGTGCAGGCCGCCGTAGTAGTCCGCCAGATCAAAGCGAATGTCGTAACGGTCGCTGCGCTCGTCGAAAATCAATGCACCCTGTTTCATAGGGCCGTCCTCCTTTCAGATTTTGCCGGTGTTCATGTCATGGGCCACCAGCGCGGCATAGTACCCGTTGATCGTGCTGGGCGCATTGAACAGCATAGCCAGCAGGTATTTCTTGATGTTGCGGATTTCCGAAGTGTTCTTGCTCAAACAATCAAAGACAAACTCGATGTGAGAGCTGTCCAGCTTCATAAACTTGGATTTCACCAGCTCTGCCGGGTAATCGTCCCCGGCAATGCGGATGGTCTTGCGGGCGCTGCATACGGTTTCCACCAGCAAGTCCACAATCTCGTCCAGCGTTTCCCGGTCAATGCCCTTGACGTGCTGGCAAAGGTGTTCGTACTCGATGTTGTCCATGATGATTTGACGATAAATCTCTATGGCGCTCTGTGATTTCGCTTCCGTTCCTTTCCGTTCCGGCGGCTGTGCCGCCTCGTCCTCCAAAGGAGAGGGTCGGGAAAGGATAGGAATGGGATCGGTAATTGATACATCAGTAATTGATTTTTCTTTACTTGATATATCTTTATTTAATTGCGTTGGTTTTCCCAACGTAGGCTTTTCCTGCGTTGGATTATCCAACATTGGATTTTCCAACGTAGGTGAATCCGGCACAGGCTGGGGCTGTTCATAGATCACATAGTCCGCGCCGCGCAAGCGCCCTTGGCTGTCGCGCTCACGGGATCGGACGATGTACCCGGCCTGTTCCAGCTCCCGGATTGCGGCCCGGATCGCGTCGATCTGCTCCCGGTTGATAAGGGATAAGCCTTTGAGCGTATAGTCCCAATCTTCCGGCAAGGAGAGCATTTGCGATAACAGGCCCTTGGCTTTCAGGGATAAGTCCTTGTTTCGCAGATGGTGGTTGGACATCACCGTATAGCCTTTGCTCTTCTCCACGCGGAATACGGCCATATCGTCGTCAGCTCCTTTCACTGTAAATTTGACCGGCAACAAGGGCGGTCAGTTTGCCCGGCTGATAGGGACACTCTGCATACACGCAGTATTGATATTTCCAATCCGGGCGATAGAAGCGGCAACTGCCACAATCCTCCGGTGCGTTCGCCCCGCCGCCGTCGTAGTGATCGAAACCGGGCTTTTCCTGCATCAGCCGTTCAAAGGCCCGGTCTTGGCCGGAAGTAAAGTACATAGCGTCGCCTCCTTTCTGAATTTGGGCATGAAAAAAGCCGCAGACTTTTTTCAAAATCTGCGGCAAGACCAGATAGCAGAAAGGACGCTGCTGGCGCAACGTCCTTTCTGCTATACAATATAGTTAAATGTTTTCATTTGCTATCGCGCGGAGGCAGTTGTCAGTTTTTTAGGTTTTCAAAAGTAGTAAATGGGTAGTAAATTGCTCGAAGCAATTCCAAAAAGTCCTTGAAAATCAAGCGTTTCCGGGTTTTGATAGTGTACTGCCGTGGCATACGAATAATATTTTTGTCATCCCGTCATATCCTTTCAAACATCTCGAAGCCGCAATATTACTGTAATCCGTTATTTTATTTTTTCTTTTCAATCTTGTCCCCAAATTACGCATTTTCCCATAAATTTCCACTCAAGTTACTGGCAAATGGTGTAATATGTAATACATGGTATAGCAGCTGCAGCAAACCTCCGCCTGTTTATCCCGGCATTCTTCTTGCCCCGCCCGCCGCCAAAAGCTGCCTACAGGATACCACACGCAGCGCTAAATCACAACCAGATTCCCTGCACCGCCCCGTTTTCTGCAAAATTCTCTTGCAAGGTTTCGCACCGCCAACTATAATGTATTTATATATTATAAGTAAAGGCGCATGGCACAGCCGTTTTCCGGGCTTGCCGGGTGCTTTGGATTCCAAACAGAAAGGGGGCCGCCCGATGCCTCGCATTGCCGTGGTGGATGACCAGCCGGATATGCGGCAGCAGCTGTGCAGCATGATTGACCAATACAGCCGCGAGAACAACTGTATGCTGAAAGTTACCGCTTTTTCGGACGGTGCCCAGATCATAACCAACTATTGCAAGGGGTTCGACATCATCTTTCTGGATATTGAAATGCCGGAGCTTGGCGGCATGGACGCTGCCGAGCGCATTCGCACGGCGGATCCGGATGTGGTGCTGGTGTTCGTTACCAACATGGCGCAGTACGCTATTCGCGGGTATGAGGTCGACGCCCTGGATTTTGTGCTCAAACCGGTCAATTATTACCAGTTCAGCACCAAGCTGGCCCGCGCTTTGCAGCGGGTGCAGCGCCGCAAAGGCGGGCAGATTGCATTACAGACCGCTGGGGGCGTGCAGCTGCTGAACACCGAGGACATCTACTGGCTGGAAACGCGGGATCGTATGCTGCATTACCATACCTCCACCGGGGTATGGTCCGTGCGTTCCAGCCTGCAAAATGCTGAAAAGCAGCTGGCCCCCTACCACTTTGCCAAATGCAACCAGTGTTACCTTGTCAATCTGCGGTATGTGCGGGCGGTCCAGAACGATATGGTCCAGGTTGGGGAGGACCGGCTGGAGATCAGCCGCCGCCAGCGGGCTGCCTTCCTGGCTTCGGTCGCCGCCTATGTTGGGGGTGCCATGTAATGCTGCCAAATCTCCAACAATTTCTTTCTCTTCTTGTCTGTGGGATACAGCTTTGGGGCGCAGCACTGACCTACTGGCTCCCGCTCCGGCACTCGCCGCACTTTTGGCAGCGGGCGCTGCTTTGCCTGATTCCCTACATTCCCCTTTCCACATTTTTATTATGGGCGGATCACACGCCTTCCTCGCTGTTCCTGCGGGCGGGGGCGTATATTCTGTTTTGTATGTGGATGATTTTCGCTTCCCACAGCTGCACCCAGTTGGACTGGTCCGGCGCCAATTATTGCGCCATCTGGGGAATTTTGAGTGCCCTGACGACATTTGAGTTATGGCAGCTTCTTGTCTGGTGCCTGGCACAGGTAAACATATTCCTGCCATTGGATCAGCCCTCTGCTTTGCTGCTGCAACTGCTGTTTTTTGCCGCTGCGTACTGCCTGCTGCGGGTAACTGTTGCCCATTCCATGCCATATGAAGGCAGCTACCACATCGGTCCCCGCCAGCAAATCAGCGCTATTATTCTGGGCGGCATGTTCGTTCTGCTGTTTTTAACAATGCAGACCGTCACCAGCACCGGAGTATCACGGGAAACTTCTATCTTCGTTGTTGTCCCCCTGGCACTCTGCCAGCTCTACTGCATCACCCTTTTATATTTGCAGACTGAGCTGTTCAAAAAGGCGGCCATGGAAAAAGAGATGAACTCGCTGAACATGCTGTATGAACGCCAGCGCCAGCAGTATCAGGTGGCCAAGCGGAACGTACAGATCATCAACCGCAAATGCCATGAGCTGAAAGTTCAGATCGCTGATCTGCGCCGCATGGCCCCCAACGCCGCGCTGCAGCAGAGCCTGAACGAAGCCGAAGCCGCCGCCCGGCAGTATGACGCCAGCACCCAGACCGGCAGTGAGGTTTTGGATGTTGTGCTGACCGAAAAGAGCATGCTGTGCGAAGCCCACCACATCAGCATCAACAATGTAGCGGACGGTACCTGCCTGCACTTTATGGATCCGGCCGATCTGTACGCTCTGTTTGCCAACGCACTGGATCATGCCATTGAGTTGACCCGCAAGCTGCCGGAGCCGGAAAAGCGGATGATTGACCTGCTGGTCTGCAGGCGGCAGGGATTTGCTGTTCTGAATATCATCAGCGCGGTGCCCGATGGCCCGGATTCTGGCCGCGAAACCTGCGATGAGTTAAAGATCATCAAGCGCATTATCCAGAAGTACAATGGTTTTTTGACTACCGAATCCAACGGTGGATTTTTTGCGATAAAAGCCGTTTTCCCGGTCCAATAAAGTTCCCTCAAAATTTCAGGTATAAGATTTACGCCCTTGCATTTGTACATATTGCACAAATGCAAGGGTTATTTTTTTGTCAGGCAAAAACCGTTTATTCCACGCAAATGACCGATTATGCAAAACCCATTGCGACATTTTTTGCTGTTCGTTACAATAATAACAGCAAAAAGAAAGGATGGCAGCGCCATGCGAGAAATCACAAAAATCATGAAGGGTTGGGAATTCACCGGCCCCGACGGCACCACCACAACGGTCGACCTGCCGCACACCTGGAACGCCCGCGACGGTCAGGACGGCGGCAATGACTACTGGCGCGGCACCTGCATCTACCGCACCCATTTCGCTGCTCCCCAGTTTAACTCCGCCTCCCATCAGGTCTGGATTCAGTTTGACGGCGTCAACGCCAGCGCCCATGTGGTTCTGAACGGCTCCCCCGTCTGCAACCACGACGGCGGCTACTCCACCTTCCGCGCCAACATCACCGAACTGCTGCGGGATGAAAACGAGCTGACCGTGGAAGTCGACAACAGCAAAAACGACCGCGTTTACCCCCAGAAAGCTGACTTCACCTTCTATGGCGGCATCTACCGCGATGTCAGCCTGATGGTGGTCAGCAAGAACCACTTCACCCTGGATTACTTCGGCGGCCCCGGCATCCGCATCACCCCCACTGTGCAGGGCGCAGATGCCAGCGTTCAGGTTACCACCTGGCACGACGGCGAAGGCGAAGTGAGCATTGAGTTGCTGGACGCTGCCGGCAACACCGTTGCCACCGGCAAAGGCCCCGACATCACCCTGACCATCTTCAACGCACACCTGTGGAACGGCGTTAAGGATCCGTACCTGTACAGCTGCAAGGCCCGCCTTGTGGTGAACGGCACGGTGGAAGATGAGACCACCACCCGCTTTGGCGTGCGCAGCTTCAAGGTTGACCCCAAGAAGGGCTTCTTCCTGAACGGCAAGTCTTACCCGCTGCACGGCGTTTCCCGCCATCAGGACCGCAAGGGCCTGGGCAACGCCATCACCCGCGAGATGCACGACGAAGACATGGCCCTGATCAAAGAGATCGGTGCCAACACCATCCGCCTGGCTCATTATCAGCACGACCAGTACTTCTATGATCTGTGTGACGAGGTCGGCATGGTTGTTTGGGCCGAGATCCCCTACATCAGTGAGCACATGCCCAACGGCCGCGAGAACACCATCAGCCAGATGAAAGAGCTGATCATCCAGAACTACAACCACCCCTGCATCGTCTGCTGGGGCGTTTCCAACGAGATCACCATCTCCACCAAGGACAAGAAGGACATGCTGGATAACCACCGCCAGCTGAACGACCTGTGCCACGAGATGGACAAGACCCGCCTGACCACCCTGGCCTGCTACGCCATGTGCGGTCCCTTCAACCGTTCGGCCCACATTACCGATATGGTCAGCTGGAACCTGTACCTGGGCTGGTACGTTCCGGGCTTTATCCTGAACGACCTGTGGATGGGCTTCTTCCATCTCTGCTTCCCCAACCGCCCGTTCGGCTACAGCGAATACGGCGCGGAGGGCATGCCCAACCTGCACAGCACACACCCCCACCGCGGCGACCACACCGAAGAATACCAGGCCAAGTACCATGAGTACATGCTGCGCTGATTCAAGCGCCACCACTGGATGTGGGCCACCAACGTTTGGAACATGTTTGACTTTGCTGCAGACGCCCGTGAACAGGGCGGCGAGCCGGGAATGAACAACAAGGGCCTTGTGACCTTTGAACGCAAAAAAAAGAAAGACAGATTCTATATGTATAAAGCATGGTGGAGAGATGAAGCATTTGTGCAAATCTGATAAAAGCGATTTGTGGAG
>ENA-OQNN01001964-OQNN01001964.1-human-gut-metagenome-genome-assembly--contig:-NODE-1964-length-11766-cov-3.698857_pt1 | contig 11766 bp, 7 predicted proteins | sample MGYA00242624_ERZ504870 | MGnify/ENA primary metagenome ERZ504870 (study PRJEB26092, sample SAMD00036379) | human gut metagenome | host: Homo sapiens | study: EMG produced TPA metagenomics assembly of... | reverse complement strand
AATCCTTTTCCGCTTAAATATTTACGGATTGCACTGAGGATTTTTGAACGCTTAATAAATGTATCCTTTGTATCGCTGTTCATAATCAGGTCAACGTATCTCTGACGGTAGCGTGTATCTGTATCTGTCAGACCGTGGAACTTCTCCGGGAGCATCTGTAAACTCTTGGAAAGGAGTGTCATCTTCTCTGCATGGATGGAGATTTCTCCTGTTCTTGTTCTGAAAGCAAATCCTTCCAGTCCGAAAATATCACCGATATCAGATTTCTTAAAATCAGCATAAGAGTCTGTTCCGATTGCATCTCTGGCAACATATACCTGGATATTTCCCTGTAAATCCTGGATATTACAGAAAGAAGCTTTTCCCATAACTCTCTTGAACATCATACGTCCTGCGATTGCTACATGGATCGGATTTGCATCCATAATGCTTCTTCTCTCTTCGTAATCCTTTTTAAGAGCCTCTTTTGCCTGCTCCTCATCCATTCCCTCTACATTCGGTGTCTGGTGATCCTTTAAAAGTTCAGCCTCATGTGCCTCATAAAGATCCTTTACCTCAAGTGAATGATGCGTCTGATCAAACTTTGTGATCTGGAACGGGTCTCTTCCGTTCTGCTGCAGTTCTGCAAGTTTATCACGGCGAACCTTTCTCAACTGATTCATATCCGGTTCCTGTGCATTTTTCTGATTCTGTCCCACTGTCTGTTCTCCTTCCATATTGTCTGCCCTGCGTCAGTCCGTTTCAGATTAATGACGCAGAAAACGTATCTCTTTCTGCCGCTTTCAGGTTACCCTTTAAGCGAACTAAGACCTCTTAATTATTTAAGAGGTCTGTGCTGGCATATCTTATACTGATTATGAACGCTGAATATCAAGTACTTTGTACTGGATCACTCCTGCCTGGGTTTCTACGTCAACTACATCGTTCACCTTTTTGCCCATCAGTGCCTGACCTACCGGAGATTCATTGGAAATCTTTCCTTCCAGACTGTTAGCCTCTGTAGAACCAACAATTTTAAATTCCATCTCCTCGTCAAAAGTAATATCAAATACTTTCACAGTACATCCGACATTGATCTTATCCAGATCTACTTCATCCTCAACAACTACCTCTGCATTTTTCAGAATTGCTTCTAATTCTTCGATACGGGCCTCGCTATCTCTCTGCTCGTCCTTTGCTGCATCATACTCAGCATTCTCGGAAAGATCTCACTGCTCCCTTGCTTCTTTAATCTTGCCTGCTACTTCTTTTCTCTTTACTACCTTCAGATTCTCCAGTTCATCTTCCAGTGCTTTTAAGCCTGCGTAAGTAAGTAATCTTTTCTTAGCTTCTGCCATCGGTTACGCTTCCTTTCTGATTCTTTCTTTTCTGTCTATACTTACAGGTTCAACCTTGTCCGTATACTGTTCTGACCTGTTCATCTATACAGACTGTACACAACCTGATTTTCACCTGTATGCTGTCATTTAAGTCTATTTCGCAATTTCAATATTATACCCAAACCGCCTGCTGATGTCAAGCAGATTCGGCTTTCGCATTCGGCTTTCGTATTCGGCTTTGTATTCGGTTTTCTTGCTTTCGCATCACCGATTCTGTACTATGTTTTATAGCTGTCTGTACAGCAGATCTTCCAGTTCTGCATAAGACTCAACCCGGTTGATCTCTTCCCGCAGTTTTGCTGAACCCGGCATCCCTTTCGTGTACCATGCCACATGCTTTCTCATTTCCCGGATTCCCAGATATTCTCCTTTATATTGAAGCTGAAGCTTTGCATGTCGGAGCATCATTTTCCGGATTTCTTCATTCGTCGGTCTCGATGGGATCCTCCCTGTTCTTTCATGCTCGATCATCTCAGAAAAGATCCACGGATTTCCCTGGGCTCCCCGGGCGATCATCACACCATCACAGCCGGTTTCTTTCACCATGGCATCTGCACGCTCCGGGCTGGTCACATCGCCGTTTCCAATCACAGGAATGGAAACCGCCTCTTTTACCTGACGAATAATCTCCCAGTCTGCTTTTCCGCTGTAATACTGCTCTCTTGTCCTTCCATGGACTGCAATGGCTGCTGCCCCCGCATCTTCTGCGATCTTCGCCATCTCCACTGCATTAATGCAGTTGTCATCAAAGCCTTTTCTTATTTTAACTGTCACTGGTTTCTTGATTGCTTTGACCATAGCACTGATAATTTCATGTGCCAGCTTTGGATTTTTCATCAATGCCGATCCTTCACCATTTTTCACGACTTTCGGTACAGGACATCCCATATTAATATCCATAATATCAAACGGTCTTTCCTCGACCCGCTTTGCCATTTCACTCATAATCTGAGGATCTGAACCAAAAAACTGGAGAGATACCGGCTGTTCATCCGGATGGATCTCCAAAAGCGTCTCTGTATTCTTATTATTATAGAGAATGGCTTTTGCACTGACCATTTCCATGCACAAAAGACCTGCTCCCTGCTCTTTACACAATAAGCGAAACGGCAGATCTGTCACTCCTGCCATCGGCCCCAGAATATAAGTATTCTCTAAGGTTACATTTCCTATTCTTAACTGTCTCATCGTATTATTCCGTTCTTTTCAGATTTTATCGTTTTCATCTTAGACGAAACCATTTTAAAAGTCAACCTTGCCTCTATTGACATTTTTACATTTTTATGCTAGGTTTCTACTATATATTGGCACTCATTAGTTAAGAGTGCTAATAATCTATCAGATGAAAGGAGAATTACTATGGTAATACAGCCAATTTATAATATATTATTTCTTCCCGATGTCACCTATCACTTCAAAAAAGAGTTTTTTACTGAAAATGCATCCGAGCAGCTTGAAGTCGGCAGTGAGCTGCTTTTTGCTTTCTTAAGAAATGAAGATGACGCTGAAGAACTGGACGCTGACCATATCTGTCCGGTCGGCATTTCCGCCAGAGTAGAGGCTTTCGGAGACGATGACAGTGTTCAGATCCGCACGCTGGAGCGTGTTGATCTTTCAGATGTCGAGGTGGAAAATGGTCAGATTCTCGCAGACGCATCTATTCGTGCAGAGGTTGATGACTATACGGCAGAAGAAGAGAAGGCTCAATTTCTCCGTTTACGTGCCGCACTTTTGAAATTTGTCCAGGGATACCAGTGGGGAATGTGGGCAAGAAGTTTCATTTTACAGCGGAAAAATATGTATGATCTCGGATCTGCCCTTTCGGAATATCTGAATATCAGCCCCGAAGAAAAATATGCCATTGTTGAAACGGATTCCCGCCGGGAACGCTGTACGCTGATCGAAGCTGCCATCAACGAATTTATGGAGGTTGCCAAAGTTTCCACCGAAGCAAAGGAAGCTCAGAAAGATGATCAGGAGCAGCTTTATCGCGAGGCAGCCATCAAGAAGCAGATCAGTTATCTTCAGAAAGAACTGGACGAACTTCACCCTGAAAATATTTCCGATACCCGGAAATTTGAGAAAAAGATTGAAGAATCCGGCATGAATGACGAAGCCCGTAAAGAAGCTGAAAAAGTGCTGAACCGCATGAAGCAGGAAGGCAAGGACAGCCATGAGTACGGTCTTCTGTATGATTACCTTGACTTTATGACCAGCCTGGACTGGAAAGCACCGCAGTTTACCCCGATCGATCTTGACCGGGCGGAGCAGATTCTTGATGAAGATCACTATGGTCTGAAAAAAGTCAAAGAACGCATCATCCAGCAACTCGCCGTTATGGCTCTCAACCGGAAGCAATATGGCTCGATCCTTTTATTTGTTGGTGCTCCTGGAACCGGGAAGACCAGTATCGGGCAAAGTATTGCACGGGCTCTCGGAAGAGAATATGTAAGGATCAGTCTTGGTGGTATCCGTGATGAGGCGGAAATCCGTGGCCACAGACGTACTTATATCGGTGCTATGCCCGGACGAATCATGGAAGGAATCAAGCGAAGCGGTGTCTCCAATCCGGTCATTGTACTGGATGAGGTTGACAAACTTGCAAAAGATTACGGCGGAGACCCTGCCAGTGCCCTTCTGGAGGTTCTTGATCCTGAACAGAACAGCACTTTCACTGACCACTATATGAATGTGCCTTACGAGCTGTCCAATGTACTTTTTGTCTGCACTGCAAACTCACTGGATACGATTCCTGAACCACTGCTCAACCGTATGGAGGTTATTAATTTCTCCGGTTACACTGCAGTAGAAAAATATCAGATTGCCCGCAGACATCTTCTTCCAAAGGCTCTCGATGCCATGGGAATTAAGAAAAATGCATTGAAAGTAACCGACGGAGCGATTCGCAGGATTATTGATGAATACACAATGGAGGCAGGTGTCCGTGACCTGAAAAAACTGATCGATACTCTTTGCCGGACGGCTGCCGTCCAACTTGTTAAAAATGAGGGAACAACACTGACAGTCACTAAGACAAATCTCGAAAAATATCTTGGGAAAAAGCAGCTCCACCATGAGCGGAAACTTTCTTCCCCTGAACCGGGAGTTGTCACCGGACTTGCATGGACAAGAGCGGGCGGAGAAATTTTATTTATAGAAAGTAAACTGATTCCGGGCAAAGGCAAGATGATTATTACCGGTCAGCTTGGAGATGTAATGAAGGAGTCCATTCAGATTGCACTGAGTCTTGTAAAATCACTTTATCCAAAGGAAAGCAAAGTGCTTGATGACCACGACCTCCATATCCATGTTCCTGCCGGTGCGGTTCCAAAAGACGGTCCATCAGCCGGAATCACGCTGACAACAGCTCTTGCATCACTTCTCACCGGGAAGAAAGTCAGCCCGGAATATGCCATGACCGGAGAAGTTTCCCTGCGTGGCGGTGTCATGCCGATCGGCGGACTTCCTGAAAAGCTTATGGCCGCCCAGCGTGCAGGAATCACAAAGGTTCTGATTCCTGCTGACAATGAACAGGATCTCGATGACGTTGCCGATGAGGTTAAAAATAAGCTGGAAATCGTTCCGGTGAAAAAAGTGACTGAGGTACTGAAACTGGTGTTGAAATAACCCTGGATTTCCAGTCTCTTTCTTGTAAAAGATTACCTTGATAACCGATAATCCGACATAATTCAGAAATCGCCCTATACCAGTTGCTGTGCATCTGATATAAGGCGATTTTTTATCTATTATGCAGCAATTTATGTTCCTTCCCCTTCAGGATTCCCTCATAAACCTCTGCAATGATCGGATTTTCATCAGATCTCTTGATCTGTGCCATGCTGTCGATCTTATACATTCCATCCAGCCGGGCCTGTTTCGTCCTCGGTCCGATCGGCACCGGCTGTCCACCACCGGCAATACAGCCTCTTTTACATGCCATCACTTCTACGAAATCATACTGGACTTCACCGGCTTTGATCCTCTCCAGCAGTGTTTCTGCACAGCGAAGACCATTCACCACTGCAATTTTCACCGTTCTGTCCTCAAGCTGGATGGAAGCTTCTTTGATTCCTTCAATCCCGCGGATTCCCGTAAAGCTGATGTCCTGCAGATCTTCCATCCTGCTGCTGTGTACCAGACGTCTCAGAACTGCCTCGGTCACACCACCCGTTACTCCAAAGATCGCTGCTGCCCCCGAAGACAGACCAAACGGCATATCCAGTGCCTCCGGTTCGATCTGCGACAGATCCATTCCCGCTTCTTTGATCATACGGGTCACTTCTGTCGTGGTCAGTACATAATCTACATCCTGCTGCCCTTCTGTAAAATGCTCCGGTCTTTTGATCTCTGCTTTTTTTGCCGTACATGGCATAATCGAGATCACAACCGTCTTGCGGAGGCTCCGTCCTTCTTTTTCCGCTTCTGCCGCTTTCATCCGGGCTTCTTCCTTCAGCAATGCTCCGAACATTGCCTGCGGAGAACGGCAGGTGGAAATATTTTCCCGAAATTCCGGGTAACGGTTCTCACAGAACTTCACCCAGCCCGGACAGCAGGAAGTAAATAACGGAAGATTCTTACCGGATTTTAAACGCTCCAGCAATTCTGCTGACTCTTCCATTACCGTCAGGTCTGCCCCGAAATTTGTATCATATACCTCATCGAATCCCATACGTCGCAGAGCTGCCACCAGGCGTCCCAGTGTATTTTCACCTTTCGGGATTCCAAATTTATCTCCGATCGCCACCCGGACAGCCGGTGCGATCTGTGCCACAACTCTGATATTCTTATCTGCCAACGCTTTCCATACCGGATCAACATCCTGCCGGATACTGATCGCACCGGTCGGACAGACCGCCCTGCACTGTCCGCAGCCTACGCAGTCAGTCTCTGCCAGTTCTCTGTTAAATGCCGGCATAACCTGCATTTTTGAACCCCGGAAAGCAAAATCCAGAATGCCAAGTCCCTGGATTTCATTACAGGTACGCACACAATCCCCACAGAGAATACATTTATTGGGGTCTCTTATTACACAATCCGAAGAGGTATCCAGTGGAAGTGGTTTCTTATGATTTTCAAATCTGATCTCTGAAATACCCAACTGGCTTGCCAGCTTCTGTAACGTACAGACTCCATTTTTGGCACACGTTGTACAGTCACGGCAATGGGATGACAACAGCAGTTCAATGATCATTTTCCTATGATGCTGCAATCTTGGTGTATTTGTATAGATCACCATACCATCCCGTGGTACTTCTGAACAGGATGCAAATACCTTTCCACGTTCATCTTCCACCACACACATCCTGCACGCCCCATAGGTTGACAGTTCTGAATGATAACAGAACGTAGGAAGATCGATCCCCGACTTTCGGATCACTGAGAGGACATTTTTTTCGTCTGTAAAAGCCACTCTCCTGTTGTTGATTGTCATATAGCCCATACTCTGTTCCTCCTACCCTTCAATATGAATCGCACCAAATGCACAGGCACTCGCACATGCTCCACATTTGATACATTTTTCCGTATCGATCGTAAATGGTTCCTTGATCTTTCCACTGATCGCACCGACCGGACAGTTTCTCGCACATTTTGAACATCCTTTACACCGCTCAGGACTGATGATAAACTTTCGTAATGCAGTGCAGGTATGGGAGGCACATTTCTTTTCAACCACATGCTCCACATACTCATCATGGAATACTTTCAGCGTACTCATAACCGGAAGTGCCGCACTCTTTCCAAGACCGCACAGTGCAGTTTCTGTGATCATGTTCGCCAGTTCCTCCAGCAGATCAAGGTCTTCCAGCTTTCCATTTCCTGCCACGATCCGCTCCAGGATCTCCAGCATACGCTTTGTTCCTTCACGACATGGCACGCACTTTCCACAGCTTTCATTCTGCGTAAAATTCATAAAGAATCTTGCCACTTCCACCATGCACGTATGGTCATCCATCACAACCAGTCCGCCCGAACCGATCATTGCCCCCATTTTTTTCAATGAATCAAAATCCAGACTGACATCCAGATCTTTCGACACCAGGCATCCTCCTGACGGACCTCCGATCTGCACCGCTTTGAACGCTCCGTCTCCTTTGATGCCACCACCAATATCGTAGATCACTTCCCGCAGGGTCGTTCCCATCGGCACTTCGATCAGACCTGTATGCCGAACACTTCCTGTCAATGCAAATGCTTTTGTTCCCGGACTTTTTTCCGGTCCGATGGAACGGAACCATTCTGCTCCTTTATTAATGATCATCGGAACATTGGCAAAGGTCTCTACATTATTAAGAACCGTCGGCTTTCCAAACAGACCCTGTTCCACCGTCCTTGGCGGTTTGACACGCGGCATACCTCTTTTTCCCTCAATGGACGCAGTCAATGCACTTCCTTCTCCGCAGACAAATGCTCCTGCACCGCGATTAATATGTAGGCGAAATGAAAAATCTGTTCCTAAAATATGATCGCCTAAAAGACCGCTTTCCTCTGCCTGTGAAATTGCCCGTTTCAAACGGCTGATCGCCAGCGGATATTCCGCTCTCACGTAAATATAACCTTCTCTGGCTCCTACCGCATAAGCCCCGATCATCATTCCTTCGATCATCTTATGCGGATCTCCTTCCATAATACTCCGGTCCATAAATGCTCCCGGATCTCCCTCATCACCGTTACAGACTACATAGCGGGTCTTTTCTTCCTGACGGGCTACCTGTGACCATTTATATCCCGTTGGGAATCCACCGCCTCCTCTTCCTCTTAAATTGGATGCTGAAATCTCTTCCACCACTTCCTGCGGTGTCATCTCAAACAGGACTTTCTCTAATGCCTCATATCCTCCGGTGGAAATGTATTCTTCTATATGTTCTGCATCAATATGTCCACAGTTTTTCAGTACATTTCTCGTCTGCTTTTTATAAAACGGGATTTCTTCCTGCTTTTTATACTCAAGCCCATCCTGCTTAAATAAAAGATGACGGATAACATCTCCCTTTTCGATCGTTCTGTGGAAAATCTCATCGCAGTCTTCCGGCTTTACTTTTGTATAAAGGATTCCTGCCGGTTCGATCCGCATCAGCGGTCCCATTTCACAGAATCCGTGACATCCGCTTTTCTTCACTTCCAACGGGCCACTACCATGAGCAATCTCCGGTCCAAATTCCACGTCAATATCCGGATTTTCTTCTGCAAGTTCGCTCATCCGCCTGTATATCTCACCTGATCCGCCTGCCAGACACCCGGTTCCTGCACAGATCAAAATCCTGCAACGGCTGTCGCTGATCTTTTTTGCCGCCTCTTCACGAATCTGATGAAGTATTTCTCTGCTCGTAATTTTTTCCATACTTATTCCGCTCCTCTCAATTCGTGAATCAGTTCTGCCGCAGCATCCGGGGTCATTCCCGGATAAACCTTATCATTTACTGTCAGAACCGGAGCAAGTCCGCACGCTCCAAGACAGGAAACTGTCTCCAGTGTAAATAACATATCGTCCGTTGTCGCCTTTTCTTCTGAAAGTCCAAGTTCACTATAAAGCCGTTCCAAAATCGGAATTGACTTTCTGACATGACAGGCAGTTCCATTACAGACTTTAATAATGTACTTTCCCTTTGGTTCAAAAGAGAAGTTTTCATAAAATGTTGCCACACTGTATGCCTTTGCTTCATTGATCCCAAGTTTCTTCGCCACATACCTCAGAAGTTCCGGTGGAAGATACCGATATTCACTCTGAATGTCCTGAATGATCGGAATCAGTGAAGCCGGTTCAAGTCCATGCTGCGAAATGATCTCATCTGCTTTTTTATAGTAGGTTTGATCTAACATATAGCTCCTCCTTCAATATTTTTGTGCAGTTCTTATTATACTTTGATAATTTTCTATCAATTTGTTTTTATTATAGGTTATTTTATATGATTAATCAATAAACATCGCCCTTCAAATGTCTATTTTTAACAATTTTAGTTTTCCTTTCCACTCTTTATTTTCTTAATTTTCCCTTTATTTCCAATAAAAAATGGGCTTTACTTTTTTCTGATTTCTTGCTTATTTTTTTATATATATTGTCTTTTAGTTCCGAATCTGACAAAGAATCACTATTTTAGTTCTTAATAAAATCATAAGGAAGTTTAATTTTCTTTTATAAATTAAACATAATTTGGACACATTTTATGATTATACTAAATGTCAGATAGTTGATTAACAACTATCTCCCCCCTCATAAAGTGATGGCATCCCGGCAGACCCGGGGTGTCAGACTTTAACTCTCATTCCTTTAGATAACTATAAAAAACCGAAAACCCGTTGGCCGAAAGGTCAGCGGGTTTTCTCCGTTCTTATCACTCTTGTCTCATCCTCACTCTTATCTCATACAGATAAAAAGGTTCTGTCTGGAAGACTATCTTTCCGGTACTTCCATGACAGAACCTTTTCATTTCATCTGATTTTTCAGACTGACTTTCTATTCTTAGACTGATCCCGGAAACAGGGCTGTGGAGATCTTCTCCATATCAGAATCACTGATTCCGTACTGACCATCAGAATCTTTTGTTACAGCAATTTCGATCGTCGTTGTATCACCATATGTATTACCATCGATCGACTTCTGCATACTCTGGATCAGCAGATCCTGGAACATACTTGCATCCGCCTGGCTTACATCCTGTCCCTGATCCATCATCTCCTGTGCAACTGCAGTTGAATTATCTTCCAGAGTCTGATATACATCAGACGGAGTTACCTCGATCGTTACTGTAAAATTGCCATCCTTATCTTCCTTGGCTTCTTTTACTTCGTATTTTGCAAGATTATCAATCTTTACAAGCATATCCTTGTATTCCTGCTTTTCTTCCTCTGTAAAATCTCCCAGAGCTTCCAGTCCGCTCAGCTCTGTATCGACCTGCTCGTCTAATGTATCCTCAATCTCTGCCTTTGCATCCTTTTCTGAAATACCGCGGGCTTTCGCATACTCGTCATATTTCTGCTTATAATTAGCATCCATTACGCCTCTTACATAAGCTTCTGCATCAAACTTCGTTGCTCCACCGCATGCGGTTGCACTTATTACAAAAATGAAGGTCAGCATAAGTGCAAGAACTTTTTTCATTTTTCCTCTGTTCATAAACTTTTTCTCCTTTTTTATTTGAACCCTCTGCGGAGGTTCCCACTCTCCACATAGATCCATCAGTTACGTGATAAGTTTATCATTTTTTACTTAGATTATCAAGTTTTTCTAATTTCTTAATGAGATATTTATATTTTTTCTGTTTGTTTTAGAATTTACTCATATTTTTGACACACATTTTGTCTATACTAATACTCAGATAGTTGATGAACAACTATCTCCCCCTCATAAAGTATGGCACAGGAAGTGCCAGCACTTTACTCTCATTCCTTTAGATAACTATAAAAACCACGAAAACCCTCACAGCCGATGCTGTGAGGGTTTTCACTGTCCCCATATCTGCCCTGTCTGCCTTTCGAGCAAATAGAGAGCAGATTTTTCGGGTTCTGATTTTGCTTTCGTGTCTGTGTCCGTTCCATTAAAAACTTCCCTGCGGTGTATCGGCTTCGCCCCTGACCACTGACTTCGCTGCTTCATATCACTTTAAGCATTTTCACTTCCTATTGATCATTCCATATACTAATAAACCACCACCTGCTATACCTCCAAAAATCAAAATCAGAGTACAGACATTTGCATTCACACAAATATGATTTGTCCAATCAGAAAAATGAGTGGAAAGTATTGTTAATTGCTTTTTATGTTCCGCGAAATATGCATACACATCATTTGTAAATGCCATCCAGATACAACTTATGATTAAAATGGTTCCTGCTTTTATCCATCCATTTACCGGAAGATACCTTGCCACCCAAAACACAAGCCATACTCCCGCCATAAGAATAAATGCAGCTATATAACCAGCTCTCATTCCCTCTCTATCTCCCGAATGATTACATACTTCAAAAATCGTAAGAAAAAGCCACAGGGTATCCCATGCCAATGTAATTAACGCCTTTTTATCAGACAAAATCGGGGGCAATGTTATATTCCTGATTACCAACGGGAAAAATACAACAGTGAGGTTGCTGATATTATCCATAAGGAACTCGCTCAGACGCTGTAAAACCAAAGTGTCCGGGAGAGTATATTTCTGTACCAAATCCCTTGTAACAATCGTTTCGTAGACCTCTTTGATATAGTTTGTTCTGTCTTTTTCGGTTCTATAAGCATAGGAACCTGCCAAACCGCCCTTGATAGCATACTCATCAAAGAGCTTATCTTTGTCACTAATATCATCATAATATTGGCAATATTCCTGAAAGCTGAAAGGAAACACATGAATTTCAATATAGCGTCCGGTAAACAGAGTTGCCAGATCTGCACTCAACA
>ENA-OQNN01001963-OQNN01001963.1-human-gut-metagenome-genome-assembly--contig:-NODE-1963-length-11770-cov-5.746887_pt1 | contig 11770 bp, 4 predicted proteins | sample MGYA00242624_ERZ504870 | MGnify/ENA primary metagenome ERZ504870 (study PRJEB26092, sample SAMD00036379) | human gut metagenome | host: Homo sapiens | study: EMG produced TPA metagenomics assembly of... | reverse complement strand
CGGACGCCCCGCCCAAGGACGACGGCCCCCGGGACGACACCCCCGGCGGTACCGATCCCACCCCCGGCCCCTCTGACGACGCCTCCCCCCGGATCGTCACGGACCTGTGCAGCGGTGAGATCACCTATGACCAGCTCACCGACGACACCCTGCATTTTTACGCCTATATTCTCAACGCCAACGGCCAGACCCTGAAGGTCAAGCTCCGCAACAGCCAGACCTCCCAGAACGGCCAGTACCTTACCGCCGACGGCCGGAACTATCAGGCCCGGCTCTGCCGGGGCGAGACCAACTACTTCACCCTCTACCGCAAGGACGGCAATAAAACCGTCCAGGAGGTGAACTACGCCATCCGCTACGCGGCCCAGAAGGCCGACGAGCGCCACCCCACCATCGGCGACCATCCCCCCACCATCGTCACCAACCTGGAGGGCGTCACCGAAACCACCAACCGCAACTTCACCCTGACGGTGCAGGCCACCGCCTACACCGGCCGCTCCCTGCCGGAGAGCAATATCCAGGTATACCTGGACGGCAAGCGGGTCCTTCAGCCCACCGGCAACCCGGTGTTCGAGTACCAGCTTCGCTTCCCCGACCCCTTCTCCGGCGACAGCGAGGCCCACACCATCTCCATCCGGGCCTGGGACGGCCAGGGCAACTCCCGCTATGTGTCCTACCGCATCATCTACCGCTTTGTGGACACCGGCGACGTCATCGGCACGGCCTATGTGGTCCTGGACATCACCACCATGGGCATGGGCCTGCCGGAGGAGCCCTTTGCCGTTCAGGTGCGCCAGAACGTTCCGGCGTCCTACGCCGTTATGGAGGCCCTGGAGGAGTGGGGCTATGAATACGAATACAGCGGCTCCCCGGACGTCGGGTTCTATCTGCGCCGCATCAGCCGGGCGGGGTTCATGGACTATCCCGACATCCCGGAAAACCTCTGGGCCAAAATCCTCCGGGACGGCCTGAACCTCACCGGCCAGCACGACAACGACAGCCTGGGCGAGTTCGACTATACCCAGGGCTCCGGCTGGATGTACTCCATTGGGGGCCAGACCTACGCCGGAAAGGGCCTGTCCAATTACTTCCTGTCCTCCGGCGACACCCTGTATCTGCGCTTCACCCTGGCCTACGGCAAGGACATCGGCGGCTATGACGCCACCGGCGGCAATTACGGGGCCCTGTCCACCTACTGCGGCCGCTGGATCAACGGCCAGTACATCGACGAGCACCGCTGGGGCCAGCCCCAGCAGACCACGGCCCCGGACTGCACCCACCCCGGCCAGGCCGCCGTCACCTGCCAGGTGTGCGGCGACGTGGGCCGGACCCAGGAAATTCCGGCCCTGGGCCACGACTTCCAGGAAACGGAGCGCCGGGACGGCGTCATCATCTATACCTGCTCCCGATGCGGGGAGCGGAAGGAGGAGCCCGTTCCATGAGAAGATCCCTGGCAGGCGCTCTGCTGGCCCTGATGCTGGCGGCGGCGCTGATCTGCCCCGCCTGGGGGGAGGATTTCCGCCCCCTGCTGGAAAACCGGCCCCTGACGGCGGGAGACTCCGTATCCGACTGGCTGGCCATCGCCTCCGGCCGGGCCGGGCTTCAGCGGCCGGACTATCTCCGGGATCTGGAGTCCTATGTCACCTCCATGTACCGGGAAAACGGCGGTCTGGACCGCATCAAGGCCACCGAGTGGCACCGCATCACCCTGGCGGTGCTGGCCCAGGGCGGGGACCCCACCGCCTTTGGCCGGGACCGGGAGGGAAAGCCCATCGACCTGGTGGCGGAGGGGACCTATAACTGGTCCCGCTCCCGCTCCCTGGGGGCCCAGGGGCTCAACGGCTGGATTTTCGCCCTGATTACTCTGGACAGCGGCGGCTTCGCCGTGCCGGAGGGGGCGGCCTATACCCGGGAGGATATGCGCCGGGCCATTCTGGCGGCCCAGACAGAGGAAGGGGCCTTCGGCCTCTCCGCCGGGACGGCGGACGTGGACATCACGGCCATGGCCCTGCAGGCTCTGGCCCCCTATCAGGAGGACGCCGCCACGGCGGAGGCCATCCGCCGGGGGCTGGCGTGGCTGTCCGGCCAGCAGACGGAAAACGGCGACTTCGTCAGCTGGGGAGACCCCAACGCCGAAAGCACCGCCCAGGTGCTCATCGCCCTGTGCAGTCTGGGCCTGGACCCGGAAACGGATGCCCGGTTTATCCAGAATGGCCGCACCCTCCGGGACGGACTGCTGTCCTATCGCACCCGGGAGGGCCTGTTCCGCCACACGGCGGAGGGCCTCGAGGACCTGATGGCCACCGAGCAGGCCATTCTGGCCCTGCAGGCCCTGGACCGGCTCCGGGCAGGCCAGGGGCGGCTGTACGACCTGCGGGATATTCCCCCGGCGGCCTCTGCAGGCGCCTCCCCCCTTCCCTGGCTCATCGCCGGGGCGGCGGTCCTGGCGGCGGCGGGCATTGTCATCATCGTTATAAGAAAGAGGAAACGCGTATGTACGAAATAACCCGGAATGTTCTGGCGGAAGTGAAGAAGGCCATCGTGGGCAAGGACGACGTGATCTCCAAGGTGTGGATCGCCCTGCTGGCCGAGGGCCACGTCCTGCTGGAGGACGTCCCCGGCGTGGGCAAAACCACCATGGCCCTGGCCTTCTCCCGGGCCCTGGGGCTGGACACCAAGCGCATCCAGTTCACCCCGGACACCATGCCCTCGGATATCATCGGCTTCTCCATGCCCGGAAAGGACGGCATGGTCTACCAGCCCGGGGCCATTATGACCAATCTTCTGCTGGCGGACGAGATCAACCGCACCTCCAGCAAAACCCAGTCCGCCCTGCTGGAGGCCATGGAGGAGGGCCAGGTGACGGTGGATCGCGTTACCCATCCCCTGCCCCGGCCCTTTGCGGTGCTGGCCACCCAGAACCCCGTGGGCTCCGCCGGGACCCAGGACCTGCCCAATTCCCAGCTGGACCGCTTTCTCATGAAGCTCAGCATGGGCTATCCGGACCTGCAGAGCCAGATCCACATTCTCCGGGACCGCAGCGGGGAGGACCCCCTGACCCGGGTGCAGGCCGTGGCGGACCGTGACGCCCTGTGCCAGGCCATCCGCCAGGTCCGGGCCGCCCACATCGCCGACCCCGTGTATGACTACATTGCCCGCCTGACCGAGGCCACCCGCAGCCACCCCATGGTGCGCCTGGGCATCAGCCCCCGGGGAGCCCTGGCCCTGTGCCGGTGCGCTAAGGCGGCGGCCTTTGCCGCCGGGCGGGACTTCGTTCTGCCGGAGGACGCGGCGGAGCTGGTTCCCTATGTGTTCGGCCACCGGCTGATGCTGTCCTCCCGGGCCAGGCTCAACGACTATACCCCCGAGGCCATTCTGGCCCAGGTGCTGGAGGAGACCCCCGCCCCGGCCATGACGGAGCGGACCCTATGACCCAGGCGCTGTGGGTTCTGTGCCTTCTGCTGCTGGCGGCGGGGTATATCGCCGCCCCCTCGGGGCCGGTGCTGGCGGCGGGCCTGGCGGCGCTGATGCTGCCGGTGCTGTCCTGGCTGGCGGTGCTGCTGTGCCGCCGGAAGCTCCGGGCGGAGCTGTCCTGCCCGGCCTCTGCGGAAAAGGGACGGCCCGCCGCCGTCCGCCTGACCCTGCGCCGTCCCCGGGCCCTGCCGGTGGGACGGGTGCGGTTTCACCTGGCGGCGGAGAACACCGTCACCGGCGAAACCGCCTGCATGACCCTGCCGGAGGGGGAGAGCGCCGTGTCCGGCTGTCTGTGCGGCTGCCTGACCCTGCGCATCACCGGGGTCACGGTGTGGGACGCCTTCTCCCTGCTGCCGGTTCCGGCCCCCTGCCGGGCCCGGGGCCAGCTGTGCGTCATGCCGGATACCTTTCCTCTGGATATGGAGGATTTTCAGGCCCTGCGCCCCCGGCGGGAGGGCAGCGTCTATGACCCCGGCCGCCGGGGAACGGACCGGACGGAGACCTTCCAGGTCCGGGACTACGCCCCCGGCGACAGCCTGCGCCAGGTCCACTGGAAGCTCTCCGGCAAAACCGGGCGGCTGGTGGTCCGGGACCCGGCCCGGCCGGTGGACCACCGGCTGACGGTGCTGGTGCTGCGGCAGAAGGCCCCGCCCCCTCTGGCGGACGCCCTGATGGAGGCGGCGGCCTCCCTGTGCCAGGCCCTGGAGGGCCGGAGCTTCCGGCTGGCCTGGAACGGCCCCGAGGGCTACGAGAGCCGCACCCTGGGCGCCCAGGAGCAGCTGGCCCAGGCCCTGCCGGAGCTGATGAAGTCCCCGGCTCAGGAGTCCGACCCGCCTCCCTGGCAGGAGGCGGGCACGGTGATCTGCCTGTGCTGCCGGGTGCCGCCGGACCTGCCGGAAAACGCCCTGGTGCTGCGGTGCAGCCAACAGGGCGGCGAACCCGGCGTCTTTATCCCGGAGCAGATGCCCCAACAAATCCAGCAGTGGATCAGGAGTGCGCAATAACGTGAAAAAACCATCATCCTCCATCCGAATAAAGAAGCCCGCCGGCGGAAAACCCGCCGGCCCCGGGGCCCTGCCGGGGGGCGTCGTGTTTCTGGCGGGGCTTTGGGCCGGGGTGTGGCAGTGGCTGCACCCGGCGGGAAGCCTGGTCCCGGCGGTCCTCCCCATAGCCGCCGCCGTAACGGCCCTGTGCCTGGGCCTGCTGGTCCGGTGGGAAAAGCCCGGACGGCTGACGGCCCTGGCGGCGGTGCTGGCCGCGTGGCTGGCGTGGGCCGTCCTGTGCCGGAACCGGCTGACCGCCGCCGCAGCCGCCCTGGGAAACCTGGCAATTAGTCGTCTGCTGCTGCAGACCGGGCGGTATCACCTGCCCTATTCCGGCGGCGGCAGCGTCTGGCCCCTGGTGCTGACCCTGGCGGTCCTCACCGGCGGAGTCACGGCGCTGGCCCTGCGCCGCCGGTGGCCGGGGATGTGCCTGGCCGTGGGCCTGGCGGCGCTGGCCCTGCGGCTGCTGGGCCTTCTGGAGGGGGGCTGGCCGCTGGCGGTTCTGCTGGTGGGCGGGCTGATGTGCCTGCTGCCCCGGCAGGGGCTGGGGCGGCAGGCGATGCTGGCCGGACTGTCCCTGTTTGTTGCGGCTGTCTGCGCCCTTGTCCCGCTGATTCCCGGCCTTGTCCCGGCACAGGGGAACGGCGTCTTTCTGCACCGGCTGCGGTATGAGTCCCATCCCTCCCCCCTGCCGGAGGGGGACCTGACCCGGCCCCACGGCTCCGGCAGCCAGACGGCCCTGACCGTGACCATGGACCGGTGGGGGCCTCTGTATCTGCGGGGCTTCGCCGCCGGGGAGTACACCGGCCGCAGCTGGCAGCCCCTGGAGGGGGAGGCCCTGGCGGCCCGGTCCGACACCCTGTATACCCTGCAAAGAGACTATTTCTTCCCCTCCACCCAGGTTTCCGCCGCCTGGCAGGACGTATCCGGCGGCGAAAGCCGGACCGTCACCGTGGCCAACGCCGGGGCCTGCCGCCAGCGGCTGTATCTGCCCTATGGGGCGGCCACGGATGCCCTGGACGCCGCCGACCTGGCCGGAGAGGGGGGCCGCGTCCCGGCGGGCGCCGTCACCCTGTCCGTTTACCCGGTGGAGGACAGCTATCTCTTGCAGGACGCCCTGTCCCGGTCCGGGGACGACACCCCCTATCGCCAGGGGGAGGCGGTATACCGCCAGTGGGTCTATGACCACTATCTGACGGTGCCCCAGAGCACCTATGAGGCCCTGACCCGGGCCTTTACCCCGGAGAGCAATATGACCACCACCCAGGCCAAGGCGGCGGTGCTGGCCTGGCTTTCCCAGAGCGTCAGCTATCGCCAGGGGGCCTCGGTGTCCGGCGGCGACATCGCCGCCGCCATGGCCTCCGGCGGCCAGCAGGGCAGCGACATCCACTATGCCACCCTGGCGGCTCTGCTGCTGCGGTGCTGCGGCATCCCGGCCCGATACGCTGAGGGCTACGTCGTGACCCGCCAGCAGGCGGAGGCCATGGCCCCCGGCGGCACCCTGACCCTGACGGAGCAGAGCAGCCACGCCTGGACGGAGTATTATCTGGACGGCGTGGGCTGGCTGCCCTTTGACACCGCCCCGGGCTATACGGACCTGGTGGAATACCGGCTGCCGGAAAACGGCCCGGAGGGAGAAAACGGCCAGGGGGACACCCCCGTGCCGGACACCCCCGTTCAGGAGCGGGAGCCGGAGGTCGTCCCGGAGGAGGAACAGCCCCAGGACCGGCGGGCAGAATATGTCCGCAATGCCCTGCTGACCCTGGCGGCGGTGCTGGCGCTGGGGCTGCTGGCCCTGACCGTCCACGCGGTTCTGGGCCGCAGGCGGCTAAGGCAGGCGGCGGCCCGGTATCAGGATCCGGACTGCCGCATGGGCTGCGGATACATTCTGTGCGCCGTCCATGACCTGCTGGGTCAGCCGGGCCTCCCGGAGGACCCCCTGTCCCCGGAGGACGCGGAGGACCTGGTGTATCTGGAGCGGGAGGTGTGGTACAGCGGCCACACCATGACGGAGGACCAGCGGCGGCGGTGCCTGGCCCTGCTGGAAAGCGCCCGCCGGGTATGGCGGGAGCAAACCCCGGCCCTGCGCCGGTTTGCGGCAAGATTTATCCCCTGCAAGGTGTTTTGAATAGAGAAAGAACAAAGGAGGAAACATCACATGAGAGTTACCAAACGCCTGATGGCCGCGCTGCTGGCGTGCCTGATGCTGCTGTCTCTGCTGCCGGTTCCGGCCTATGCGGCAGACGACGGGCGCATCGCCCTGCTGGCCGTGACCCAGGACGGCTATGTCATCGAGCCGGAGTATATCGGCTATCGCTCCGGCGACACGGTGAAGGACGTGCTGAAAAACAGCGGCCACACCTTCTCCGGCATCGACAGCGGATTTATTACCGCCGTGGACGGCCGGACGGACAACTATTCCCTGCACTACGATGGCGACGGCTATGCCCTGGACGCCTCGGCCAAGGGACTGACGGCCATCTGGTTCACCACCAACGCCAACCAGAGCTACGGCGAGAATCTGCTGCACCTGGCAGAGCGGATGGCGGCCTACAACACGTCCACCAACGGACTGAAGGACTACGCCGCCGCCAAGGAGGCCTATGACGCCGCCCACAGCGGCTTCTATGCCGCCGCCAACGCCGCGGCGGCCCCCCTGCGCACCGCCCTGGAAAACGCCATCGAAAAGTTTGAGACCTTCCAGGCGGGCGACCGGGTGACCGTGACCATCGCCGCCACCCAGGACGGCAATGCCGTGACCCCGGCGCAGGCCACCTTCACCAGCGAGTTCGGCACCGTGACCACCGTGAAGAACGCCGGTTCCGTGCAGCTGGTGCCCGCCACCTATCAGTTTGACCTGTCCGACGGCGGCATCAACCACGTCCGGGGTACCGTGGAGGTCACCGCCCAGGGCGCAGCCGTCTCCGCCCCCCTGCCCTCCGGCAAGTGGATCAAGGAGTTCCGCCTGGGCATCGACAACCAGTGGAAGGACGGCGAGGACGTCCCCAAGTTTGACGAGACCGACGGCGGCGCCACCTTCTGGGTGCCTGACTATTCCTATGGCACCCTGTATCCCTACATGGTCCCCGGAGACGGCATCGGCACCGCCGAGGGGCAGATGAACGTCCGGGTATACCTGGCCGGGGTGGAGACCCTGCCCAAGTACGCCCGCTCCTGGCAGAGCAAGGCCACGGCGCTGAGCCGGGTCCTTCCCGGCAGCAGCCTAGAGGGCGGGGACGTGGTGCTGGAGGCCCGGTATACCGTGGACGGATACGAGCAGTATCAGCCCTATACCCTGCACGTTCTGCGCACCCCCAGCCTGACGGACCTGGTGGTATCCGACGCCTCCGCCCGGCTGAAGCTGGACTTTGACAAGAAAACCCTGAGCTATACCGTGGCCACCACAGAGGACACGGTGACCGTTACCGCCTCCCCCCTGTGCGCCCAGGCCAAGCTGACCGTTGCCGGGAAGGCGGCCCAGGGCGGCGCTCCCGTGAACGTGACCCTGGCCGGCTGCCAGAAGAACGGCAAGGGGCAGTACATCATCCCCGTGGAGCTGACCTTCGAGGGCCGCGCCGTCACTTATACGGTGCTGGTGGAAAAGCGGGAAAGCGTTCTGGTGACCCTGGAGCATGAGCAGGATGTGACGGTGGAGCTGACCAACAACGCCGGGGCGGTGATCGCCCCCCGGCAGCAGACCGGCACCGCCGACGTGTACGCCCTGGTTCCCGGCGACAGCTACACCTATGTCTCCACCAAGAACAGCTATTTCCACACCACCGCCGCCGTGAAGGCCTCCGCCGGGCTGACGGTGCAGGTGCCCACCCCCATTGTGGAGGACTGGCTCAAGGGCCTGGACGCCAAGAGCGGCACCTCCGCCAAGGCCATCCCCTATCCCATGACCCCGGCTTTCAGCGCAGGCGTCCACGAGTATGACTTCGCCGTGGAGTCCAACAACGCCTCCTTCTTCCTGAACCGGGCCAGGACAGACAGCACCTATGTGACCACCATGGTCTATTACGGTCACTATAACACCAACTTCGCCGACAAGCTGTATGAAAAGGCGCTGACCTCCAAGGACGATGGCTACGGCTCCGTGGCCAACTTCATGGCCGCCGGCGGCCATGGCAACTCCATGGAGCTGCAGGTGGCCCAGGCCAAGGCCGTAGGCGGCGTCACCTTCTATCAGAGCTATCTCATCTCCGCCCACCGGGTCATGACCCTGAACTCCATGAAGCTGGCGGACAACAACGGCAGTGCCCTGCCCCTGAATCAGAAGGACGATGCATCCAAAGCCTTCGACAAGCTGGTGCTGGATTATACAACGTCCCTGGGCCAGCGGGTGCCGGAGGTGCAGCTGACTCTGCGCCCCCTGTCTGGCTATAAGCTGGACGCGGACATGACCGTTACCGTGGCCTGCGGCGACTGGAGCCAGACCCTGACCTATGACGCGGACAACAAGCCCAACGTCCTGCGGACGGTGAACGTTCCCCTGAACACCGCCCTGCAGACGGAGGCCGTCACCGTCACCGTTTCCCACAGCCAGCCCACCTCCGTAGCGCAGACCTATTCCATCCGGATCAACAAGCTGCCGCCGGTGGAGACCGCCGTCACCACCGACCCCGCCGACGCCACGGTGTTCCTGACCAGCAACGTCAACGGCCAGCGGATCCTGCCCGGCGAGACCGGCACCTATACCCTGGACACCAACGGAGCCTATACCCTGGTGGTGACCCGCAGCGGCTATGTGGGCCAGAAGCTGGACGTGATCGCCGGGGAGGACAGCAAGAACATCACCGTGAAGCTGGACAAGGCCCCGGAGAGCACCCACAACGACATTCTCCAGCCCGGCGACTGGCCCCTGTTCCGGGCGGACAGCAACAACAACGGCGTGGTCAGCGCCCCCACCCCCATCACCGCCGAGGACGCGGTGCTGGTGTGGGCCAACAAGGTGGGCGAGGGCTACGGCGCCAGCGCCGCCTCCTGCCCCATTATTGCAGGCGGGTATCTCTACGCCTATGCCCGGGACAAGCTGCTGAAGATCGACAAGGACACCGGCGCGGTGGTGGGCCAGGGTACCATGGTCACCAGCTCCTCCTTCGCCATCAACTCCCCCACCTATGCCGACGGCATGATCTTCGTGGCCCTCAGCGGCGGCCGCATCCAGGCCTTCGACGCCGAGAGCCTGGAGTCCCTGTGGGTGTATACCGATCCCCTGGGCGGTCAGCCCAACTGCCCCATTGCCTACTGCGACGGGTATATCTATACCGGCTTCTGGAACTCCGAAACCAAGCAGGCCAACTTCGCGGGCATCAGCGTTACCGATGAGGACCCCACCCAGACCCAGGAGGCCAAGCTGGCCGCCTGGACCTATACCCACAACGGGTTTTACTGGGCCGGGGCCTATGCCTGCGAAAACTTCGTCCTGGTGACCACCGACGACGGCGACAGCGGCTATACCACGGGCTACGGCTCCGTGCTGTCCCTGGATCCCAAGACCGGCGTTCTGCTGGACCAGCTGAAGGCCACCAACGTGGGCGACCTGCGCAGCAGCGTGTGCTATGACCCCGCCACCGACGCCTATTACTTCACCTCCAAGGGCGGCGACCTGTATCAGGTCCGCACCAACGAGGACGGCACCTTCGTGAAGGGGTCCCTGAACCGCCTGCACCTGGACAACGGCAGCAACGACGACAACACGCCGCCCATGTCCACCTCCACACCGGTGATCCACAACGGCCGGGCCTACATCGGCGTGTCCGGCGCCAGCCAGTTCGGGGCCTATTCCGGCCACAACATGACCGTGGTGGATCTGGAGAGCTTCTCCATCGCCTATACCGTCCCCACCCAGGGCTATCCCCAGACCAGCGGTCTGCTGACCACGGCCTATGAGGACCAGGACGGCTATGCGTATGTGTACTTCTTCGACAACTATACCCCCGGCAAGCTGCGGGTCCTGCGGGATAAGCCCGGCATGACCGAGGTGGACCACACCTACACCACCATGGAGACCTATAACGGCGATTCCGGCGAGGTCACCATCGAGACCGGGTATGTGCTGTTTACCCCCAGCGGCGCACAGGCCCAGTACGCCATCTGCAGCCCCATTGTGGACGGCGAGGGCAACATCTATTTCAAGAACGACTCGGCCTATATGATGCGGCTGAGCAGCCGCGTCACCGCCCTGGAGATCACCCGGCAGCCGGAGCGCACCGTCTATGAGATCGGCGAGACCTTCGACGGCGCCGGCATGCAGGTGACGGCCCTGCTGGCCAACGGCATGACCCGGGACGTGACGGACTATGTGAAGTTCACCGCCGAGCCCCTGACGGCGGAGGATACGGAGATCACCGTGTCCCTGGATCTGACCCGGCTGGACATCCCCGGCGGCCCCAACTGGGTGTTCTATCAGAATCGGGACGGCCAGACCGGCCAGGAGTGGATCTGCCCCACCGGCACGGTGAACATCGAGCTGAAGGACGGCCATGTGTACGGCCAGCCGGTGTGGACCTGGAACGACGATTTCAGCGCCTATGCCGAATTTGCCTGCACCGTGAATCCCCGGCATGAGAAGCTGCGTCTGGACGCCCAGGTCACCAGCGAGATCACCACCGGCAGCTCCTGCCTGGAGGGCGGCGTCCGTACCTATACCGCCAAGGTGGTCCTGGACGGCGTCACCTATACCGACGTCCGGACCCAGCCCATTCCCGCCGACGGTCACAAGCTGTCCGCCGCGGCGGAGGTCCCCGCCGCCTGCACCGAAAACGGCGTCAAGGCCCACTGGGTGTGCTCCGTGGGCGGCAAGCTGTTTGCCGATGCCGAAGGCCAGAACGAGACCACCCTGGAGGCCCTGACCATCCCCGCTCTGGGCCACAAGACCGAACTGGCAGGCGCGAAGGCCGCCACCTGCACGGAAGATGGCTATACCGGCGACGAGGTCTGCACCGTCTGCAACGAGGTCGTCAAGAAGGGCGAGGTCATCCCCGCTCTGGGTCACAAGACCCAGCTGGTGGGCGCGAAGGCCGCCACCTGCACGGAAGATGGCTATACCGGCGACGAGGTCTGCACCGTCTGCGGTGAGACCGTGAAGAAGGGCGAGGTCATCCCCGCTGCCGGTCACAAGACCCAGCTGGTAGGCGCTAAGGCCGCCACCTGCACGGAAGATGGCTACACCGGCGACGAGGTCTGCACCGTCTGCAACGAGGTCGTCAAGAAGGGCGAGGTCCTCCCCGCTGCCGGTCACCAGACCCAGC
>ENA-OQNN01001956-OQNN01001956.1-human-gut-metagenome-genome-assembly--contig:-NODE-1956-length-11820-cov-4.648850_pt1 | contig 11820 bp, 8 predicted proteins | sample MGYA00242624_ERZ504870 | MGnify/ENA primary metagenome ERZ504870 (study PRJEB26092, sample SAMD00036379) | human gut metagenome | host: Homo sapiens | study: EMG produced TPA metagenomics assembly of... | reverse complement strand
CGGGCAGGAGAACGGTTGACAATCGGAAAGGCGGAAGCCGTGGTTCTTTACCCGAAAGAACAGGAAAAGATTGCAGAACCCAATGCGGGTTCGCTGGTACTTTTCTGGAAATGGGAGGGAGTCCGGGCGATGTTTACCGGAGATCTGCCGGAGGAGAAAGAGAGGGAATTGCTGCAGAATCTGCCTGCCTGCGAGATCCTGCAGGTAGGACATCACGGTTCAGCTACATCCACCTGCCGGGAGTTTCTGGAACAGGTACAACCGTCGTTAGCGGTAATTTCCTGTGCAATGAAAAACAGGTATGGACATCCGTCACCGGATACGGTAGATCGGTTAAAAAAAACTGGATGTGAGATCCGGTATACGATGAAGAGTGGTGCGATTACGATAAGGAAGAGGAGGAGGGAGGTTCTGGTAACAGAATATCTAGAGCATGTTGCAGGGCACGGAGTGAACAGTAACTGAGCAGTAACCATTCCGGAGTTTTGCTGATGATGCCGGTTGCCGAAACAGGAAAAAAACAGTATAATAAATTCAGATGAGGAAAATTGGGTGAAAGGTTAGAAGATTTGATGAAAAGTGTATTGGAAGATATAAAAAATCAGGAGTATAAGCAGGCATATCTCTTTTTCGGGGAAGAAGGTTATCTGAAAAAACAGTATCGCAACAAGTTGCTTCAGGCATGGAATCCGGATGGAGATACGATGAATGAATCCAGATTCGAAGGAAAGGGAATTGATGTGAAAGAAGTAATCTCACTTGGAGAAACCATGCCGTTTTTTTCTGATCGACGGATCATTTTGCTGGAGAATACCGGATTTTTCAAAAATCAGTGCCCGGAATTGGCAGAATATCTGAACAATCTTCCAGATTATCTGTATCTTCTGTTTGTGGAAGAAGAGGTGGATAAGCGAAGCAAAATGTTTAAAACAGTCAAGCAGATCGGCAGGGTGGTGGATTTTGCGGTGCAGGATGAGAAAACACTGATGCGCTGGGTGCTTGGTATCATGAAACGGGAGGGAAAACAGATCACTCAGAGAGATATGGAGCATTTTCTGTCGAAAACTGGTACGGATATGAGTAATATCGAAAAAGAACTGGAAAAACTGTTATGTTATACCATGGATCGATCTGTGATCACAGGGGAAGATATCGATGCGGTATGTACTACGCAGATCAATAACCGAATCTTTGCAATGGTACAGGCGGTGGCAGAGCAGAACCAGAAGAAAGCACTGGATCTGTATTATGATCTGCTGGCGCTGAAGGAGCCACCGATGAGGATTCTTTTTTTGCTGGCAAGACAGTTTAATCTTCTGTTACAGGTGAAAGAACTGCAGCGGCTTGGATGCGATCAGAAAATGATTGCATCAAGGACGGGACTGCAGAGTTTTGTGGTTCGAAATTATACCGGCTGTACCGGAAGATACACAACAGCTCAGCTTCGTCAGGCGGTGGAAGATTTTACTCAGACAGAGGAAGAGGTGAAAACCGGAAGGCTGAGCGATGTGCTGAGTGTGGAACTTCTAATTGTAAAATATGCGCGGAAGAATCCGGTGTGATCAAAAATCCCGGAGCTGTCTGAAATGGACAGTTTCCGGGATTTTCGAATACCTGCAGAAGTTACCACTGGCAGTTTCCTTCGGATACAGAGCAACAAAAAAGAACAGTCACTGACGGGATGACTGTTCTTTTTAAATTCTTTATTTATTCTATCAATTAGAATTAAGCAATAGAGTTAACTGCTTTGGATACGCGGGAAACTTTTCTTGCAGCGTTGTTTTTGTGGTATACACCTTTAGAGCAAGCGCTTTCGATTGTAGCGGTAGCTACTTTCAGAGCTGCCTGAGCTGCTGCCAGATCTTTTGCTGCAACTGCTGCGTCTACTTTTTTGATAGATGTTTTAACTTCAGAACGGATAGCTTTATTTCTTTCAGCTTTTGTTCTGTTTACGATAACTCTTTTTTTAGCGGATTTAATGTTTGCCATTTTCCATAACCTCCAATAAATTATTCAATCATTTATCATATTCATCAGCCCAGACACGGACAGGCTAATCTCAAAATACCCATACAGTTTATGCCATTTATCGTGGTTTGTCAATGGTTTTTCCGAAAAAAAGGCATTTTGAAATGTATTTTGGACCAGTTATTGTGAACGGAGCGAACAGTAATGATTTTCAGGGATAAATCGAAAGGAAAAGGGAAATCTAAAAGGAGAAAAGAACGCAGGCAGGAAAATGTGTTCAGAAAGGAAAGGTGACAACGATGTCCGGGAATTTTGGGATACGAACGGATCTTGCAGTGGAGAGTAAGGAGAAGTATGAGAAGGACAATGTGGAGATTAAGGGTGTGGCGATTCAGGAGAAATATGAGGAGGCTCTGGACCTGAATACAACGGTGGTGCGGATTCAGACGGAGCAGGGAGCGAAAGCGATGGAAAAGCCGAAAGGTACGTATATTACCATGGAAGCCCCGAATCTGATCGTGCCGGATGAGGATTATCACCGGGAGATTTCTCAGGCACTTGCCCACCATCTGAAAGAACTTCTTCATCTGGAAAAAGAGAGATCCATTCTGGTGGTAGGACTTGGCAACCGGGAGATCACACCGGATGCTCTGGGACCACAGGTGGTTCAGAATCTGAAAATCACCAGACACATTATTAAAGAATACGGAAAGGCAGGTATGGGAAAGAAAAAAGTACATCAGATCAGCAGTCTGGTTCCTGGTGTTATGGCACAGACCGGGATGGAAACAATGGAGATCATCCGGGGAGTGATCCGGGAGACGGATCCGGATGCAGTGATCGCCATCGATGCACTGGCGGCACGCAGTGTACGGAGATTAAACTGTACGATTCAGATAACGGATACGGGAATCAATCCGGGATCCGGTGTCTGTAATCACAGATGCGGATTGAACGAAGAGACACTGGGGATCCCGGTGATCGGTATCGGTGTGCCGACTGTAGTAGACGGTGCCACGATTGTTCATGATGCCATCGCCCATCTGCTGGAAAATCTGGAAGAGGCGGAGATGGAAGAATTTTTGCAAGAACTGATCAAGCCACGGCTGCACAGAATGTTTGTTACGCCCAAAGATGTGGATGAGACGGTCAAAAGGCTCAGTTATACAATCTCAGAGGGCATCAATATCGCGATGGAAGCATAAGAGGCAGGAGAATTCATATAATACAAGTATGTACTCCCGGAAAATCAGAAGTAAAAGTAAGAACAGGAACGAGGACAGGTCGTGAAGAAACGCCTGTCCTTTCTTAATTGTGTGAATATAATATATATTTATCCGGAAAAAATATGTATGGTGAGAGTCAGGAAAGATCGTAGAGGGAAAGATGAGAAGATCAGAACGGATTGTAAAAGCAATGGTGTGGGGATTGTGTGTCTGCCTTGGCGGATATCTCGCGGCACGGGGATATCTGCATCTGAGGCAGTCTCCGGGAGCACGCGCACAGCAGATACTCGGGGATCTCTGTATGGAGACAGAGCGGGAAGCGTATTTGTGGTATATGCCGGGGATATTTTATGAGGAGGGGACTACTACTCCGCTGATAACAAAATTGTGGACAAAGATCGAAAACTGGTATCCGCTGGGCATGTATCTGAAAGAGCATCAGGAAGAAGAACAACATCCGGTGATTGAGGATGAAAGTACCTGTTATGAGATGATCCATGCCAATGGCAATACGATTGCTGACCGGCTGTTGGGAGAAAATCAGAGCCAGGCAGTGACCCGGGAGAACGAGACGGCCAGGGAAAATGAAGAGATTGATATGAGTAGCCAAAAGGAGGGAGAACAGGAAAAAAACGGGAATGAAGAAGAGCAACAGGAGAGAAAAACAGATGAGAATGAGCCACAGACAACAGAGAATGCAGGCACAGCAACTGCACAGCTTCCGGCGTGGACTACAGCAGTAGAGTCAACACCAAAGATAGACCTTTCCATGGAGCGGCTCAGTGATTTTCACTATCTGCTGAACAATTTCTTTGTGGTAGATCCGAACACAACAGTGGACGGGTCACAGATCAATGCCAGTACATTTTTGGGAGATTCGCTGACACTGGAAGAAGACAGCAGCGTTCCGCAGATCCTTATTTACCATACTCATTCGCAGGAAGGATTTGCCGATTCTATCGAGGGAGATGAGGCAACAAGCGTGGTCGGTGTGGGAAATTATCTTGAGAGTATTCTGCGGGACATTTATGGATATCAGGTGATCCACAGAAAGGATACTTTCGATCTGATGGAAGGTCAGCTGGACCGGAGCAAGGCATATAACTATGCACTTCCGGTGATCGGGCAGGTGTTGGAGGAAAATCCTACGATTCAGGTGGTGATCGATCTGCACAGGGATGGAGTACCGGAAGGAAAGCATCTGGTGACGGAAATCAACGGAAAACCGACAGCGCAAATCATGTATTTTAACGGACTCAGCAGAACGGTAAAAAACGGGAATCTGGATACACTTCCCAATCCTTATATCGAAGATAATCTCTCATTTTCGTTTCAGCTGTCTTATCAGGCGGCGCGGTACTATCCACAGTTGACACGGTGTATTTATCTCAAAGGATATCGGTATAATCTTCATGTGCGGCCGCGCTCGATTCTCCTGGAAGTGGGCGCACAGACCAATACGGTGGAAGAGGCGATGAATGCGATGGAACCCTTCAGTGTGATTCTGGATAAAGTATTGAAGGGACAGTAAAAACTATGCTATAATAAAAGGCAATGTAAAATTACAGAGTGTCCGGATACCCGATGCAATCAGAGAATCAGGTAGATGGCACCAAAAGAAGAAAAAGTTCAACAGTGACAAACACCTGAGTATAAAGAAAGAAATCGGAGGTACTAAAGTGGCAGATTTTGATCAAAGTAAAATTCGTAATTTCTGTATTATAGCCCATATTGATCACGGAAAATCTACCCTGGCAGACCGGATCATTGAGATGACCGGTCTGCTGACAGAAAGAGAGATGCAGTCCCAGGTACTGGATAATATGGATCTGGAACGTGAGAGAGGAATTACTATCAAGGCACAGACCGTGAGAACCGTATATAAGGCAAAAGACGGGGAAGAATATATTTTCAACCTGATCGACACTCCCGGGCATGTAGACTTTAACTATGAGGTTTCCAGAAGCCTCGCAGCCTGTGATGGCGCGATCCTTGTGGTGGATGCGGCACAGGGAATTGAAGCCCAGACACTGGCAAATGTATATCTGGCACTGGATCATGACCTGGATGTTATGCCGGTGATCAATAAGATCGATCTGCCAAGTGCGGAGCCGGAGCGTGTGATCAACGAGATCGAAGATGTGATCGGTATCGAGGCACAGGATGCCCCACAGATTTCCGCAAAGACCGGACTGAACGTAGAAGAGGTTCTTGAACAGATTGTAGAAAAAGTTCCGGCACCGACCGGAGATCCGCAAGCACCACTGCAGGCACTGATTTTTGATTCCGTGTACGATTCCTATAAAGGTGTTATCGTATTCTGCAGGATCAAAGAAGGAAAGATCCGAAAAGGAACAACTGTTCGCATGATGGCGACCGGTGCTGTGGAAGATGTGGTGGAAGTCGGTTATTTTGGAGCCGGACAGTTTATTCCGTGTGAGGAGTTATCCGCCGGTATGGTAGGATATTTTACCGCAAGTATCAAAAATGTAAAAGATACCCGTGTCGGTGATACCGTAACTGATAACAGCAGACCGTGCAGTGAACCGCTGCCGGGCTACAAAAAGGTTAACCCGATGGTATACTGCGGTGTCTATCCGGCAGACGGAGCAAAGTACGGAGATCTTCGTGATGCACTGGAAAAACTGCAGTTAAATGATGCCTCGCTGCAGTATGAACCGGAGACATCTATAGCCCTCGGATTTGGTTTTCGCTGTGGATTCCTCGGACTGCTTCATCTGGAGATCATCCAGGAACGTCTGGAGAGAGAATATAATCTGGATCTGGTGACAACAGCACCGGGTGTTATCTATAAAGTACACAAGACCAACGGTGAAGTAATGGATCTGACGAACCCGTCCAATCTGCCGGATCCGTCAACTATTGAATATATGGAAGAGCCGATGGTAAAAGCAGAGATCATGGTAACGACAGAATTCATCGGACCGATCATGGATCTTTGTCAGGAGCGGCGTGGACAGTATCAGGGAATGGAATATATGGAGACAACCAGAGCACTGCTGACGTATCATATGCCGTTGAATGAGATTATCTATGATTTCTTTGATGCATTAAAATCCCGTTCCAGAGGATATGCGTCTTTTGATTATGAGATGATCGGCTATGAGAGAAGCGAACTGGTAAAACTGGATATTCTGGTCAATAAAGAAGAAGTGGATGCACTTTCCTTTATTGTATTTGAGGGATCAGCTTATGAGCGCGGCAGAAAAATGTGCGAGAAACTGAAAGAAGAAATTCCGAGGCAGTTGTTTGAGATTCCGATTCAGGCAGCGGTAGGCGGAAAAATCATTGCCAGAGAGACTGTTCGCGCAATGCGAAAAGATGTACTGGCAAAATGTTATGGTGGTGATATTTCCCGTAAGAAGAAACTTCTGGAAAAACAGAAGGAAGGAAAGAAACGAATGCGTCAGGTGGGAAATGTAGAAATCCCACAGAAAGCATTTATGAGTGTACTGAAGCTGGATGAGGATTAAAAACTATGAAACCTGCAGTAAGTATTATCGTTCCGGTTTATAATGGAGAAAAGACACTGGAACGATGCGTGGACAGTGTGTTGAAACAGGAATATAAAGATTTTGAACTGTTTCTGATCAATGACGGCAGCAGCGATAAAACCAGGGAAATCTGTGAACGGTACGCTGCTGCGGATGACAGGGTCCTGGTGATCCACAAGGAGAATTCCGGTGTGTCTGAGAGCAGAAATATGGCGATTGCTCAGGCACACGGGAAGTATCTGCAGTTTCTGGACTGTGATGACTGGATCACACCGGATGCGACGAAACTTCTGGTGAGGGCGGCAAAAGAGGAACAGGCGGATCTTGTGATTGCTGATTTTTACCGGGTGATCGGGGAGAGGCTGTCTCATAAAGGAGATATCGAAATCGATGGAGTGATGGATCAGGAAGCGTTTGTGGGCTGCATGATGGAAAAACCGGCAGATTTTTATTACGGTGTACTGTGGAACAAGCTGTACCGGCGGGATATTATCATGAAACATCACCTGCAGATGAATCCGGAGATCAGCTGGTGTGAGGATTTTATGTTCAATCTGGAGTATATCCGACATGCCAGAAGATTCTATGCATTGCATACACCGATTTATTATTATGTGAAGACGAAAGGTTCTCTGGCAAGCCAGGGAATGAATCTGTCGAAAACGATCAAGATGAAGCTGACGGTATTTACCTACTATAAGGATTTTTACAAAAATGTTCTGGATGAAGAGGAATACGAGAAAAACCGTCTGCAGGTATATCGTTTTCTGATCGATGCGGCGGGAGACGGTATGGTTGCACCGACGATTCTGCCAGGTTCTCAGAAGCTTGGGGAAGAGCGAAGCAGTCTGTACCTGGAAGCCGTAGAAGGAGAAGGAGTGTTGATGGATGAATACCGGAGCCGGAAACTTTTTGACAGGTATCTTGAACCGGTGGCAAGCCAGTTTGATCTTACTTTTCCGGAGATCCGTCTGCTTCTTTATCTCAGCCATCTGAAACAGCCGGTCAGCAGAAGAGAGTTAAGTGATTATACTAATATGACCAGAAGAAGTCTGTCGCTGCATCTGCAGAAGCTGATGGCAAAAGGGTATATCCGTATACAGGAAAGCAGAGAGAAAAAAACTCAGGATCGCAGAATCACCGTCTGGATGCTGCCGGAAGCCGCGCAGGTGGAAGAAGCACTTGTTAATGTACAGCGGGAGTACGATGAGACCCGCTACCAGAGTTTCAGTGAGGATGAACTGCTGCAATATGCATATCTGACGGAAAAAATCAAAAAGAATATGCAGAAGGTACTACAATAAATATGCAAAAAAAACTGCGGCAGGATCATCGTTCTGCCTGCAGTTTTTTACGTTACAGGGGAAATTAACGAGCCAAAGTTGAGGAAGAGTAAGATGAAAAAAGAATTGGAATTATATTTACATATTCCGTTTTGTATCCGAAAATGTGAATACTGTGATTTCTTATCCGGACCTGCCGATGAGAAGAGCCGGCGGGTATATCTGGATGCCATGCTGCGGGAACTTGCAGCGGTGGGACCTCAGGCAAAAGAATATGAAGTTATATCTGTTTATATTGGCGGTGGTACGCCCTCTCTTCTTCCGGGGGACTGGATGGAGGAACTGATGGAGGTGGTAAGGGACACATATTGTCTGAAAAAAGATGCTGAGATCTCGATGGAAGCCAATCCGGGAACGCTGACAGCAATCAATCTTGCAGGATATCACAGAGCGGGAATCAACCGGCTGAGTCTTGGCTGTCAGTCTACAGACGATACGGAACTGAAACTGTTGGGACGGATTCATACCTGGGCACAGTTTCAGGAAAGTTTTCAAATGGCGAGAGAAGCGGGATTTGCCAATCTGAATGTGGATCTGATGTCCGGTCTGCCCAGACAGAATCTGACTTCCTGGGAAAAGAGTCTGGAGGTGATCGCAGGAATGGAACCGGAGCATATCTCGGCCTACAGCCTGATTATCGAAGAGGGAACCCCTTTTGCAGAGAAAAAACCGAAACTTCCTGACGAGGAGGAAGAACGGCGGATGTATGAGCGGACATGGGAGATTTTACAGTCATATGGATATCATCAGTATGAAATCTCTAATTATGCCAAAAAAGGAAAAGAATGCCGGCACAACCTGGGATACTGGACACGAAAAGAATATCTGGGATTTGGTGTGGGAAGTGCATCTCTGTTTCAAAATCAGCGTTTTACCAATCTGAGAGACCTGAGGGTGTATGGGGAATTCAACGGAAATCCGGAATCGATCCGACGGGACCGGGAAACACTGACAGTAGGGGATCAGATGGAAGAAACCATGATTCTGGGCCTGAGGCTGCTTTGTGGTGTATCACGGAACGAATTCAGGAAAAATTTCGGAAGATCCGTAGAAGAAGTATACGGACCGGTGCTGGAAAAATACAGCAGGATGGGGTTGTTGAAAATAGAAGGAGACAGGATCGCTCTGACAAGAGCCGGAATCAGTGTCAGCAATCCGATCATGGCAGATTTTCTGCTGGATGAATAAAGAGGCGGAAAATAAAAACGGCAGATTGACAGTGAATAAAAAATATCGTACAATTAAAAGAACATCTGTTCTAATATATATGGAGAAACCATAGAAAATGTGCGGAGCAGGTTAAAGGGAACAGGATGTAAAGGAGCCAGATCGCTCCCGGAATCTACAGGTGTATGATTATGCGGAGCACATGGAAAACAGAAGGAGAAAAATACAATGGCAGTGCGTAAGACCGGAAAACAATATATAAAGATTCGTGGAGCCAATGAAAATAATCTGAAAAATCTGGATGTGGATATTCCGAGAGATGAATTTGTTGTTCTGACAGGATTGTCCGGATCAGGAAAAAGTTCACTGGCTTTTGATACCATCTATGCAGAAGGACAGCGGCGATATATGGAAAGTCTTTCTTCCTATGCCCGTCAGTTTCTGGGGCAGATGGAAAAACCGAACGTGGAGAGTATCGAGGGACTTTCACCGGCAATTTCTATTGATCAGAAGTCTACAAACAGAAACCCTCGTTCTACGGTGGGAACGGTGACGGAGATCTACGATTACTTTCGTTTGTTGTATGCGAGAATCGGTGTCCCGCACTGCCCGAAGTGTGGGAAGGTTATCGCAAAACAGTCGGTGGATCAGATGGTGGATCAGATCATGGAATTGCCGGAACGTACCAGGATCCAGCTGCTGGCACCGGTTGTGCGAGGAAGAAAAGGACGTCATGAAAAGGTACTGGATCAGGCAAAGCGAAGCGGTTATGTACGGGTGCAGATCGATGGCGATATGTACGAACTGTCTGAAGAGATAAAACTGGATAAGAATATCAAACATACGATTGCTGTCGTGGTGGACCGGCTTGCGGTAAAACCGGGGATAGAAAAGCGTCTGACGGATTCTGTTGAGAGTGTGCTGGCACTGGCGGACGGACTGCTGGTGGTGGATACGATGGATGGAAACTATCTGAACTTCAGCCAGAGCTTTTCCTGTCCGGACTGCGGGATCAGCATTGATGAGATTGAGCCGCGAAGTTTTTCTTTTAACAATCCGTTCGGAGCCTGTCCAGATTGTCTGGGGCTCGGATATAAGATGGAATTTGATGAGCGACTGATGATCCCGGATCCGTCGTTGTCCATCGAGGAAGGTGCGATTGCAGTACTCGGCTGGCAGTCCTGTGCAACAAAGGGAAGCTTTACCAGAGCGATTCTGGATGCGTTGTGTAAAGAATATCATTTTGATCTGTCCACGCCGTTTCAGGATTATCCGAAGGAGATCCACGATATTCTGATTCATGGAACCAATGGTCATGAAGTAAAAGTATACTACAAGGGCCAGCGTGGAGAAGGTGTGTACGATGTGGCCTTTGAAGGACTGATAAAAAATGTGGAGCGCAGATACCGGGAGACCGGTTCGGAAAGTTCCAAACAGGAATACGAGACTTTTATGCAGATCACGCCGTGTCGTGCCTGCAAAGGCCAGCGTCTGAAACCGGAAGCACTGGCAGTGACAGTTGGAGAAAAAAATATTTCTCAGATCACAGAGATGTCTGTCGAGAATCTGAATCGGTTTATGAGTGAACTGGAACTTTCGAAGTCCCAGAAACTGATCGGAGAACAGGTATTAAAGGAAATCCGTGCCCGGCTTGGCTTCCTGGTAGATGTAGGACTGGATTATCTGACACTGGCTCGTGCGACAGGAACACTTTCGGGTGGGGAAGCACAGAGAATCCGTCTTGCCACACAGATCGGCTCCGGACTGGTGGGCGTAGCCTATATCCTGGATGAGCCGAGTATCGGACTGCATCAGAGAGATAACGATAAACTGTTAAAGACACTGTGCCATCTGCGCGATCTCGGTAATACATTGATTGTGGTGGAACATGACGAAGATACCATGCGTGCGGCAGACTGTATCGTGGATATCGGACCGGGAGCTGGGGAACACGGTGGACAACTGGTAGGAATCGGCACGGCAGAAGAACTGATGAAGAATGACAATTCTATTACAGGCGCTTATCTGAGTGGAAAGATTAAGATTCCGGTACCGGCCGAACGGAAAAAACCAACCGGATGGCTGACGGTAAAAGGGGCAAAACAGAATAATCTGAAAAACATCGATGTGAAGTTTCCACTTGGTGTTTTTACCTGCGTGACCGGAGTATCCGGATCAGGAAAAAGTTCTCTGGTTAATGAGATACTGTATAAGAGCCTGGCAAAGAAACTGAACCGTGCAAGGACGATTCCGGGAGAACATAAAGAGATTCTCGGTATGGAACAGCTGGATAAAGTTATTAATATTGACCAGTCACCGATCGGAAGAACGCCGCGATCCAATCCGGCTACGTATACCGGTGTTTTTGACCAGATCAGAGATCTGTTTGCGGCAACCGCAGATGCGAAAGCCAGGGGGTATAAAAAGGGAAGATTCAGTTTTAATGTAAAAGGAGGACGGTGTGAGGCATGCAGCGGTGACGGTATCATCAAGATCGAGATGCACTTTTTGCCGGATGTTTATGTTCCTTGTGAAGTCTGCCAGGGAAAACGTTATAACCGGGAGACACTGGAAGTGAAATATAAAGGAAAAAGCATCTAT
>ENA-OQNN01001949-OQNN01001949.1-human-gut-metagenome-genome-assembly--contig:-NODE-1949-length-11857-cov-4.711594_pt1 | contig 11857 bp, 8 predicted proteins | sample MGYA00242624_ERZ504870 | MGnify/ENA primary metagenome ERZ504870 (study PRJEB26092, sample SAMD00036379) | human gut metagenome | host: Homo sapiens | study: EMG produced TPA metagenomics assembly of... | reverse complement strand
CCCGAACATTCGCCGCAAATTAGGATTCTTTATGCAAAATCAGCTAGGTAATTGGCTGAAAACTGCCAAAATCTAGGATTTCGTTAGGAATCTTTAAGTTTTTCATCAAAGACTGCTGCAATGTGGGTTAAACATAGTCATTCTGTTTGATTGATGGTGTAAAGATACGAAAAATATTCCAGATAACAGCATAAATCGAAGATTATTATCATGAAATATAAACATTTTAAACAGGCCTTACTTTTTAAAGTGGACCCATTTATTATTTTCTTTTCGGTTGCAATGGAGTTAAACCAGTCTATATTATATACGCCATTGATATTGAAGGCAAGTATTATATTATCGAGCAAACGCAGCGTAGCAGAAATACTCATGTCTGGTATGCTTATCTTTTTGAGTTCAGCTCTATATCTATTGGTAGCTATCAGCAAAGAAAGCCAATTACATTTGAAAATGAAATGCATTTTGCCACGTACTTTTATTTCTTCAATATTCATTGACATATTACCACCTACTGCAATGAATACGACAGGTTTTCCTTCTTTTCCATATTCATTGTTATAAGCAGTTAATTCCCGTTTCCACTGGCTTGAACCTTGACCGTCATAATCGCCATATTTTGCCTCAATAATTACATCTAATTCCTCAAAAGATATAAATAAATCAGGCTCTACATAGCTTTGATTATCTGTACCAGTATTATCCCAGTGTGGCCAAAAGTCATATGATACTAGCCTGCCTGAATTGATCTGCATTTTAGCATTGTTAAAACAAGAAGACTTTAATATGTGCCAAAATACATTGTCTGGCAACAACATAAGGTTCTCGAAAACAGCAGATGTCTTAGGATCCTCATAACTATTCTTATGTGCATATTTGCTATGTAACATACTCTGAAATTCTATATTTGTTAATTATGACCAGATACTAGGAGGATAATCCATGTTCAACCTCATATCGGCGATAAATTTCTGCAAAAATACAAAAAATATTCAGAAAAGTGATTATATGGATGAATTTTGTTTGCAGGGCGAACTTTATTTAACCTTATTTTATAAGATAGAGTGATGTTGGGGGATATTTTGAAAAAACGAAATCCTTGATGACCTTAATGACCGGATTAAAGGGGATTGAAAAATGAAAATGACCCTTAATGACACTGACCCTTAATGACACCTGCGGGAATAAATAAACCGCCCCACCTATATATATAGGAGGAGCGGTTGTAGTAGATAAAATCATCTCAAAACCTAATCACATGCAGATTTCATTCTGTTTTCCTGCATCTTACTTTCTGCTTTCCTGCTGCTTACACGCAGCTTGAAACGCCGAGCGAAGTGGCTATTGCGGTGAGAATGCTAATCGCAATCTGAATCACCATTTTCCAAGTATCCTTCTTCATAGACTTTTATCTTTTAGAAATTTACGTTGTCGCCGCCGTCTTCACCACCGATATTGCCGCCGCTGGTACCCTGGTTACCAGTGGTTCCGCTGCCTTCAGTTCCGGTGGTTCCGCTGCCGCCATCCTGGGTTCCGCCACCAGTGGTTCCATCGCCACCTCCATCAGGAGTAACTGGAACGTTGAGGTCCACGTTGGTCTTGCCTTCCTTGATCGCCTTGATCACGGCTGCTTGAGCGCTGCGGCTAGCCACGAGGTTGAATTCTGCGTCGTCGAGCAGGTTCTTGAACTGCTGGCCTGGCTCCCACTGAACCTTCACGTTGGTGATGTTCTGCGCCGTAAACTTGTCGGCAGTCTCTGCACCCTTGGAGCCGAGCAGGAGAGAGAAGTCGCCCAGATCGCCCAGTCGGATCTTCTTGCCTTCGAGCAGCATCTCTCTCATGCAGTCCACTGCCATGTAGAGGATGGCGCTGATGTCGGCTCTTGAATACACGCTGCCGTGAGAAGTGATGTGCTTGGCAAACTTCTCGATGGTCATCACATCGGTGTACTGCGAGATGGCGAACGCATTCTGCTTCTCGGTCTTCACCAGGTCGGTGTCCTTCTTGTCCGGCTCCTTGCCGTCCTTCTTAGCCTGGTTGATACGTGACTTTGCCTGGTTGATCTCAAGGAGGTTTGCGTTCACGCTGCGCATTACGATGCTGTAGTTAATCATACTCTGTTCTGTGTTTAAGAGTTCACTGAATCACAACTACCCGGAAGCCCTCGTTCTGCACCCTGTTTGGGTCTTAATAGATGACCGGCGCCTGCCATCATTTAAGACCAGCTGCGGTCTTCTATTATGACCGCCCTTAGGCACAATAGGCTGTTCCTTCGATTGCTGGTGCAAAGGTACGAAATTTAACCCGAGGAAGCAATAGTTTTCCCGTCACTTGATTTCACTTTTCCCGTGAGTTGTGAAACGGGGGATAAGGAAGCGGGAGGTTGGACGAGGACAAAAATAACGCCATCTGGTCATTAATGCCCGGTCATTATCGGTCATTAAGAAAAATCACTTCCGGTCATTTAGCCCTATAGTATAATATTAAATATTTTAATATTATACTATAGATCCTTTTCGCCGCCCCGAAAACCTTAATGACCGATAATGACCGGTCGTTAATGACCGGATTTCGGGATGCGGAATAAGTGAATCTTATACTTTCGATAATAAGGTATACAAGATTGATATATAACTTGATATGAGTTGCTGTACGAATTGTATTCTGCAATGTGGAGTATGAGAATATCCCTTGGTTCTTAGCCTTTCTTTTTTAGAAAAACGTGTTCTTACATATCTGAAAAGCTAACCTAATCCGTTAAAATGTTTGCTAGTTACCTTAATTTCTTCTTTTCTATTTCGCCTTTCACATCTTTGTTTTGCCATTTTATGAGGTAAAAATTGCCATTGTAGTTTCAATTGGGGGCTTTATTATCATTTTTCAGTTAAATAAAGTGATAAAATTTGGTGGATAGCCCAACTTTTTATACTTTTGCTTTTACATTGCATAGAGGCAAGCCCCCTTTGCACGAAATTTAATAAACATTCAAATGTCTAAATGAAAATGAGAATTTGTAACAGATTGATAATCAGTGTTTTAGGGGGGGTAATTTTGGCTCATCAAAATTAGTCTCAAATCATAGTGCACTTACAAAAGGGCGAATAGTAGCGTGGATTCAGGCGCTGGTATTCGTCCTTTTTGTGTTTTTGTTTTCCGCCTGTTCGAGTGAAGAAAATGCGGATAATTCGGGGGGAATTGACCTCAAAACCAAAATTTCAGCCCACGAATGGGCGATTTCTAAGGCTTATCAGCGTGTTGGAAACCTTACTTTAGATGTAGATGCGGGAACTGTCTATTGCCAGTTCACCGCCGATAGCGTATATTTCAGCGAGGAGAAAACGGTAACTGAGATTGATGAGGAGGGTAAAATCCTGCAGACCTCTACCGAGATAGTTCCTCATGGCCACTATGCTTATATAATAAAGGAAAACAAAATACTGATAGATAATCAAACATTCACAATTTCAACCCCAACTGGCACTTTCGTTTTGGAAAATGAGGACTGGAAGATTGTGCTTGTTGCGAAGTAAATAAACACATTATGGGAACATACAATAAAGAACGAGAAGAACTTCATAAAACGATTTGGAGTATTGCCGAGGAATTGAGAGGTGCTGTTGATGGATGGGAATTCAAGGCTTATGTCTTGGGTGCCATATTCTATCGTTACATCTCAGAAAACCTTACCGACTACATAAATAATTTGCAGGCTGCTGCCGGAATCAAGGACTTTGATTATGCTAAAATGAAAGATGAAGAAGCAGAAGAGGCTCATGAAATGATGGTGCAGGAAAAGGGCTTCTTTATTCTGCCAAGTCAATTGTTTCAGAGAGTAGCTGCTTCACCAGAGAAGAATGTCAACCTCAATGAAACGCTAGCCCAAGTGTTCCGTTCTATTGAGGCAAGTGCTGCCGGTACAGATAGCGAGGAACAGGTAAAGGGACTTTTCTCTGATTTCATCATCGACAGCTCCCGTATCGGCAACTCTGTAGAAATGCGTAACAAGTGCATTTCCAAGGTGTTGACCAAGGTGCGTGATATGCAGCTCAGCAAGACGTTTACAGACAACAGTATTGATACAGTAGGCGACACTTACGAATACCTGATGCAGATGTATGCATCGAAGGCTGGTAAAAGTGGCGGTGAATACTTTACGCCACAGGAGGTGAGTGAAGTACTTGCCCGCATAGCCTGCTGCAACAATCCTAATATTCAGAAGGTTTATGACCCAGCCTGCGGTTCGGGTTCCTTGCTGATGAAGTTTGTGAAATATGTTGGTGAAAAAGCATCGGAAATAGAGTTTTATGGTCAGGAAATTAACCCTACAACCTATAATCTCTGCCGCATCAATATGTTCCTGCATAATGTGAACTATGCCAAGTTTGATATTCAGTTGGGTAACACGCTTACAACTCCTCATCATCTTGGAATGAAGTTTGATGCTATCGTGAGCAATCCGCCATACTCCAAGAGTTGGGAGGGAAAGAATAACACGATTCTGATTAATGATGTACGCTACAGTCCTGCTGGTGTGCTGGCTCCTATACAGAGGTCAGACCTTGCTTTTACGATGCACATGCTCTACCATCTTAGCGAGACTGGTACTTGCGCCATTGTAGAGTTCCCTGGAGTACTCTATCGTGGTGGAGCAGAGAAGAAAATCCGCGAATATCTGATTAAGAACAATTTTGTGGATACGGTGATTCAGCTTCCTGCCAATCTCTTCTTTGGCGTAGGCATTGCCACTTGCATCATTGTCATCAAGAAGAATAAGAAAGACAATAATATATTGTTTGTGGATGCTTCGGAGGAATTTGTGAAGAAGGGCGATAAGAACAAGCTGGAGGATGAAAACCAAAACAGAATTGTAAATGCTTATCAGGAGCGCAAGGAAGAACAATATTTTACCAAGCTCGTCAGCAATGATGAAGTTCTATCCAATGGTGCCAACCTCTCCGTTTCTTCTTATGTAGAGAAAGAAGATAAAAGGGAAGTGATTGATATTGTGGCGTTGAATGAAGAGATTGAAGCGTTGAGCAAAGATGTAAGAAATCGCTCTGTTGAGTTGGATGAAATGATTAAAGAACTATGAATAGGATAAATGAAATGATAAGACTGCAGGAATTTAAAAACGTGAAAAGGATAAAGCTGATAGATTGTTGCTCTGCAATTTTCTCTGGCGGTACACCTTTAACGTCTAAAGAGCAGTATTATGACGGTAATATTCCTTGGATTCGTTCTGGTGAGATAGACTTTAACAGAATCTTTAGATCTGAAAGAAATATCAGCCAAGAAGGACTTGAGAATTCTTCTGCAAAGTTGATACGACCTAAAAGTGTTGTAATGGCGATGACCGGAGCTACGGTGGCTAAAGTAGCAACTATTGAGGCTGAAATGGCTGCCAATCAATCGGTATGTGCTTTAGAAACAAATAGTCAACTTGATTATAGGTTTTTGTATTTCTATCTTGCAACCAAATATCTGCAGCTAAGAAATAGTGCTCAAGGGGCATTAACAAGTTTGAATCTGGAAAGGATTAAAAATATAGAGATTCCACTTCCTCCGCTTAATATTCAAAAGGAGATAGTCTCTATTCTTGATTCCTTCACCTCGCTCATCGGCAAGATGAAACAGGAAGTAGAAATGAGGAAGAAACAGATGGATTACTATAAGGAAAAACTATTCTCATTTGGAAAAGAGGAATGTGAGTGGAGAACATTGAATGAACTCTTCACTTTTAAAAATGGTATAAACAAAGAAAAAAGTGATTTTGGAAGAGGAACTCCTATTATAAATTATGTTGATGTCTATAGGAAACGGGGATTAGTTAAAGAAGATATTAAGGGACTCGTAAATTCAAATACATCAGAGCAATCTCGCTATAAATGTAAAAGAGGAGATGTGTTTTTTACTAGAACATCTGAAACGAAAGAAGAAGTAGGTTTTCCTTCAGTCCTCTTAGAAGACATAGAGAATTGTGTATTTAGTGGATTCGTGTTAAAAGCAACACCAACAACGGATTTACTCGATACTCACTATTGCAAGTATTGCTTCTTTACATATCAATTTAGGAAAGAGGTTATAAAAAGTGCCACTTATACAACAAGAGCGCTAACAAATGGAACCTCTTTATCGAAGATTTCAATCCCTGTTCCTTCTCTCGAGAAGCAGCGCCAAATCGTTTCCATCCTCGATACTTTCGAAACCTACATCTCGAAGCTGGAGAAGATGATAGAGTTACGCCAGAAGCAGTATGAATACTACAGAGAAAAGTTGCTGACATTTGAATAAATTCTTTTATTAATAACGTTATGGCAGAAAGTTATAAAATCATAGCAGAGCAAGATTATTGTACCGTGGTGGCAAAATATGAGTCATCAAGGAAGAATGGTAATGCTTACCAAAGTGAGCAGGATCTGGAACGCTGGCTTATCGAACAACTGCAAAGACAAGGTTACGAATATCCTTCCATCCACAACGAGAAAGAATTGTTGGAGAATCTGCGCATACAGCTGGGCAAGGCAAACGATACAGAATACTCTGACAAAGAGTGGCAAAGCTTACTGGATATTTTAACCAGCGAAACGCTTACTATGGAAGATAAGGCAGGCATGATTCAAAAGGAAAATACCGCAGTAGAAATAGAACGTGACAACGGTATTAATACCAATGTTCATCTTATACATAAAGATAACGTGTTCAAGAATAATCTGCAGGTTATCAACCAGTACGTGCCCGCTGGCGGAACCCATGCCAACCGCTATGATGTAACCATCCTGGTTAACGGTCTGCCACTCGTTCATATTGAGCTGAAACGCCGAGGTGTGAGCATCAGGGAAGCCTTCAACCAGATAAACCGCTATGCTCGCGAAAGCTTCTGGGCAGGCAAGGGAATGTTTGATTACATCCAGCTGTTTATCATCAGCAATGGCACTGAGACCAAGTATTACAGCAATACCACCCGCTATGCTCGTGAGCAGGAAGCTGACAAGCTGAAGGGGAAGAAAAAGAAAATTCAGAGCAACTCGTTTGAGTTTACCAGCTACTGGAGTGATAGGGAAAACAACCTTATCTGCGACCTTGAGGACTTTGCCAAGACCTTCCTCGTAAAACGCACGCTGCTCGAAATTCTTACCAAATATTGTGTGTTCAATGTTGATAAGGAACTGCTGGTGATGCGTCCTTACCAGATAGCTGCTACCGAGAGTATTACCCAGCGTATCAAGATTGCCTTGAATCATCATTGGGAAGGTTCTAGAAAGGCAGGTGGTTACATCTGGCACACTACCGGTTCGGGTAAAACCCTGACCTCGTTCAAGACGGCTCAACTTGCAAGCGATATAGAGGGAGTACATAAGGTAGTGTTCATCGTTGACCGACAGGATTTGGACTATCAGACGATGAAGGAATACGACCGTTTCTGCCCTAACTGTGCCAATGGCAATGTGAACAGTAAAATATTGCTCGATCAGCTAAATGCCGGTGGCGATGATTCGAACATCATCATCACCACGATACAGAAGATGTCGAGCCTCTTGAGGAAAAAGCTGATAGAGCAGGAGGTTCTTGACCAGGTTTTCGTTTTCATCTTTGACGAGTGCCACCGCTCGCAGTTTGGTGCCATGCAGAAACAGATTAAGCAGAGTTTCAAGAAGTACATCATGTTTGGCTTTACCGGCACCCCGATATTTGGAGTTAATGCCAGTGGTAAAAAGGGAGAAATGATGACCACTGCAGATGTATTTGGCGGAGAGTTGGACGAAAAGGGCAATCATACTAAGCCTCTCCACACTTATACCATCATCAATGCCATCAACGATAAGAATGTGCTGAAATTCAATGTAGAATACCACACGCAGACGGCTATGGTAGATGGCAAGAAGGTGGAGAATACAAATTATCTCGACTCCAAGCGCATTGCTTTGAACGTGAAATATCTTCTTGATCATTTCGATATGAAGACCAAGCGCTCCGTTCAGTGGACAGCCTCGGTGTTGACTAATGTAGAGGACGTTATAAAGAACTACAAGAAAAAGAAGGAAGATCAGGTTGAAGAAAAGAAAGCGAAGGTTTCCACCACGGGATTTAACTCTATACTTGCCTGCGACAGTGTGCCAATGGCTATAGAATACTATAAGGAGTTGGAACGGCAGATGGCTGAGCCAGGAGCCCCACAGCTAAGGATTGCAACCATCTTTACTTCGGCAGCCAACGAGGCTGAGAACGATAGTAACGGTAATATTGAAGAAGACCCGGAAGGCATTAAGGGACTGGACTCTACGAGTAGGGATTTTTTGGATTCCTGCATTGCAAAGTACAATCATTGCTTTGGAACTTCATACAATACGAGTGCAGAAATGTTCCAAAACTACTACAAGGATCTTTCCTTGCGCACCAAGAACAAGGATATAGATCTGCTCATTGTGGTAGGAATGTTCCTGACGGGCTTTGACGCAAAATGTCTCAATACGCTCTGGGTAGATAAGAACTTGCGAATGCATGGATTGCTGCAGGCTTTCAGCCGAACTAACCGCATTCTGAATGCCTATAAGAATTGTGGTAACATCGTTTGTTTCCGCAATCTCATAGAAGCCACCAACAGGAGTTTCGGTCTTTTCGGCGACGCTAATGCCAACAGCATTATTCTGATGCGAACCTTTGAGGAATATTACAATGGCTACGAAGAGGATGGGAAACATCAGGCTGGATATAAGGAACTGGCAGAGAATCTTCTGCAGGAATATCCGCTCTGCAAGTTGAATCCTTCCATCCCGCTGGCTCAAAAGATAGGCTTCATCAAGTTGTATGGGCAATTCGTCAAGAAGACTAATATACTGATAAGCTTTGATCAGTTTAATCCGGAAACCCCGGAAGAGCGCAATGCCATTCGCATCATCTGTGAAGGTGACAGGCAGGACTATCAGTCATGGTACCTCAGCTTCTGTGATGATTTGAAAGGCGGAACTACAGGTGGCGGTGGTGGTCATACTGGCGGAGACGGAGCTGGTGGAACGGATGATTTGGAATTTGAGATAGAACTGATTCGCCAGTTTGATATTGATATTCCTTACATCCTGGCTCTTGTGAAAAAATATCATGATAGCAACTGTGAAGATGCAGATCTTATCAAGGATATTATCCGTTGCATAACATCAAGTCCGAAGTTGAGGGATAAGAAAGACCTCATAGAGGGCTACCTTCATGTCATAAATGAAGGTAAGGATGTTGATGTTTACGAAGAATGGCAGAATTACATCCGTCAGCAGATGGAAAAGGAACTGAAAGCCATTATCAGCGAAGAGAATCTGAAGGAAGAGGCAACCCGTGAATTTATCACCAAGTCGCTGCAGGATGGTTACGTAGAGGAGAGTGGAATGGCTATTACAACAGTACTGCCCCCGATGCCTATCTTTGGGTCAGGCAATAAACGTGAACAGAAAAAGAAAACAGTCATAGAAAAGTTCAAACGATTCGTAGAACGATTCATTGATTTATAAACTTTATAATATAAGGAAAGAAAAGATATAGAAACAGAAGCCTATCCCTATAGGTAGGTGCACGGAAAGCGTTGTCAGCAAGTATGAAAATCTTATCGCTCAGAAACGACCAAACTTCAACAGAAGATAAGCTAACTTCAAGGATGGCAACAAGCGGCGCTCATGTGTGTAGAAGTAAAAATCTACGACGTGGGCAAGACTTGTATGTATATCTGAAGTTAGGGCTTTGGTCGGCCTCTGAGCGATGATTGCGTATGGGTTTTTGCCCACGCTTTTTATACGAAGAATATGGCAGCAGACAAAACAAGATACTTAAAGGATTTGGAAATGCTCATGCAGGAATATGTAACCTGCTATGGGGATTGTGCTGGCGATAGAACCATTCATAAACTATCGTTACTTATTGCTATGTTTGAAAGTAGCGAAATGTTTGAAAAGATAGGGCAGAACCTTAAAAATAATCTAATCATCGATATTGATAGAGATGTTGATTACGTGAAATGGAGTAACCGGGAAACTTGGATAGAGACAAAATCCAAGACCAATCAGTATGCTTCTTCTTTGTCCTACGAGTCGCTGAGTATGGACAAATCCCTATTTGCCAATAGTATGGCAGATATGTTGCCTCCGGTACCCGAAACCTCTTCTGATGACAACAAGAAGAAGCAATTCGATGGGCTTACCTATACGGAAAGAGATAAGTTCAAGACAACCATCAATAACCTGATGAATAATAATGTATTTAATGATAAGGTTCTTGATTTTGCCATAGATTCTACACTAAAAAAACTGTGTGCTGCACTTCAGAATATCGCAAATATAATAGAAGCTAAACATGTGGCAAGACTTTATGAAGAACTCTATAACAAGCAGTTATTTGCCTATACCAATAAGATTGGATCCTCTGTGCTGAAATCTCATAAGGAATGGAGAGAAAGTTATTTGGAAGATGAAATTACTGAGGATTCATTAAAAGACCATGTGCAGAAAGTTCTTATTAATCTTTTCAAGGCAGGCGTATTGGATAATATTGAAGTCAATGTCACCAAAAAGCAGAAGGATGACTATAAGGCTGAAATTGATTTTTCCGAGCATGATATTCCCAAGAAGATGAACACCAATAAGTTGTATAACTGCTTCAGGAGCATTTGCGATTTTAAGGGTGGTAAGTATTCTCTGGATAAGGTAAAAGCAGGCAGACTGCTGTTTAAGATAAGAAAGGATGAGGAGAAAATTTGTGCTTTCTTTACGTTTGTATTAACGCTTACTCATGTTTATCAGGATATTGATGAGTTGAGAGAAGCCAATAGAGTGCCTAGTAAGATATTTGATTTCGATTTTTCCAAAATAGAATGCAAATTTAGTGAAGAAGAAGGTAAGCGGTCAGGCATTAGCAAGCATGCCCCTATGGTGCTTACCATTATGGATAAGATGAGTGTGAAAAAGCCTAAGGCTTACTGGGTATGTTTCTTCTGTGTGTTATTGGAAAAAGAATGGATAGAAGATAATGTGAATGCTTTTTGTAAAAAGATGAATTCAATCTTTAGTGTAAAGCTGGACAAAAGTGCATTGAGTAAAACTATAAATGAACTGGGAAACAAAATCGAGGAATGGGATATAGGAGACAAACGACTGAAAGAAAAAAAAGAGTTTGGCTTAAAGTTCAAGCAATGCATCGATTTTTATGTTCAATATAAAATGAACTCTTTTACGTAGGATATGAGCATAGATAATACCACAAAAAATACATAGATAATACCACAAAGTAAAAAACTTAATACCACAAGCAAAAAAGATAGCACCACTCGTACCACATGGTATGGGCGGTGCTTTTGTTTTTTCCCTACCTTTGCATCGTCGAAGAACAAGAAAGCTCAGTAATTTTACAAGGAGATCTTGAAACAACTTCGTACATTTATATTATATGAATAGTAAGATTATGAGAGTGGTGCAGCAGGGCGAGGCTTTTGCCGTGCAGAGCCAGAAGAGTGAGAACGGCCAGATGATGAAGTGCAACATCGTGTTGCAGGAGATGGGCGGTAAGTATGAGAACCAGTATGCTGCGGCTATGCTCGGTAATATGGCGCAGTGCAAGTTTGCTCCGGGAGCATTGGTTGCGGTTACGCTCCGATTCACGGCTCGTGAGTATAATGGGCAGGTTTATCAGGATATCCTCGTTACGGATATTGAAAAGCTTGGTAAGTAAAGCTGAGGCTTGATAAGCAAGGCAAGTATTTAATCTTGAATTGACATAGGTGGAGTAAGAAATGTCTCCGGAGATAATTGCGCAAAGTAAAACTTACGAAACTTCTTTCGTTCATCCTTATTTTAATTTAAGATTTGTATGAAGAAAAATGTAA
>ENA-OQNN01001944-OQNN01001944.1-human-gut-metagenome-genome-assembly--contig:-NODE-1944-length-11888-cov-8.942692_pt1 | contig 11888 bp, 9 predicted proteins | sample MGYA00242624_ERZ504870 | MGnify/ENA primary metagenome ERZ504870 (study PRJEB26092, sample SAMD00036379) | human gut metagenome | host: Homo sapiens | study: EMG produced TPA metagenomics assembly of... | reverse complement strand
AGCGGTGTCTCCACCGAAGTCTGTTCGGTAGATTTTTTCGCCACCTTACCAATCTCGGTAGCATCGCCCACGGCAGTAACCACGAACTCGCCCCTGCCATTCATCACCATGGTAGAACGGAGGATGATGTTGCGAGGATAGGCTCCATCGCCACCGCCTTCCAGAGATTTCTCGGCAACCGGTTCGCCCGTCAGGGTAGATTCATTAATCTGCAGGTCGTTGCAGACGATGAGTTCGCCATCGGCAGGCACCTCGTCGCCCACTTCCACGAGTACCACATCTCCCACCACCACATCGTGGCGTGGAATTTCCTTCACCTTACCATTGCGGCGCACCTTTACCGGCTGCTCTTCGCTGAGCGCCGTGAGCAGATTAAACTTCTTAGCCGCATCGCGTTCAAAGTAGAAGCCCACGGTGGTAGCAAGGAAAACTGCCACGAAGATACCGATGGTCTCCATGAAATTCTTTTCGATGAAAGCGAGGATAAGGGAAACGAAAGCCGCAACGAGGAGTATCTGGATAATCGGATCGCGATACTTATCCAAATACAGTTTCCATAATGAGGTACGTTGAGGAGGGGTGAGCACGTTTTTGCCATGCTGTTCCCTACTCTGTTTTACTTGTTTGTCGGTAAGACCGATTCTTTTGTTTTTGTCTATGTCCATTTCTGAATAGAAATACTTTTCTTTTGTACGATTAATAAGTACATACGCACGTGTGCGCACATAATTTTGGTGCAAAGATACGCTATTTTTCTGATTCAAGGAAAATTTTTAAGATTTTATTTGGTTATTTGCCTAAAATCTAGTATCTTTGCACTCGAATTTGATAAAAATTCAATGGACTTGTAGCTCAGTTGGTTAGAGCAACAGACTCATAATCTGGAGGTCCTAGGTTCAAGCCCTAGCTGGTCCACTTTGAATATCAAGCAGTTAAGCAAAAATCGCTTAACTGCTTTTTTCGTTTTAGGAAACATGCTTGAAACTACGAATTCAAGCTTGCAGAAAGAATGTATCATCAAAGAAGAATAGAACAATAGTTGCATGTCAAATCAAGTAACGACATGCAACTATTGCTTTCTCAACTAAATAATAGCCGAGAAAAACAACTTGAAATGTTAAATCTCAACGTATATTAGAAGAAAGACAGACAAATCCTTGGTCAATCAAACAATTATTGCTAAATGTGCACCAATTCTACAAGGAGTAGAAGTACATATTTAGAATGAGCGTTTGACGTTATCTCGACATAGAATCTGGACAATTCGATGCAAAATGAGATGGCAGTTCAAGGTGCTCATGCTTTCATGTTGCATATATATAACACATGGAGCATGGGCTATTGTCTGTTACTATTTTGCAAGCAGTCCAGAGCTTTATGTCAGTAATACTCAATAGTCCCCATGCTCCTTTCTTTATGTGTCAACCTATAAACAATTTACATCAAAGCCGTCTGGGGATTTAAGGCTGAATTATTAATTTTAAACTTACAGATTTATGAAACAATTCAAATTTTTAGCAATGGCATTTTTTGCTATGGTTATGTCAATTGGATTCGTTGCTTGTAGCAGCGATGACGATAACTACAATGATGGTGGTAGCATTACAAGTGGTAAGAAACTCGTGAGCATCAGTAGTGAATATGAGACCATAAAATTTACTTATGGAGAAGATGGTAAACTCATTAGAGCTTCGTATGGAGATTCGTATGGAGAGCCTGAATACATAAACCTTGATTGGTCGGGTAACACTATCACACTTACAACTCATGCAAGTTGGAACGAGAACCCTTGTACTATTACTCTTGATAATGGAAAAATCTCAAAAGCTACTGATGGTGAAGAGACATATAAGACTGCCTATTCGGGAAACTATATTTCTCAAATTACCGGCTACAATATCAACAAATACACATGGGAGAATGGTAATATTGTAAAATACGAAGAAGTTGATGATGAAGGTGAAACCAAATATAACACTTGTACTTATTATACCGATAAGCCAAACAAGCATTCAGTCTTTGATGTTGATGCACTAGGATTCGATGATGGGATTTTAGCAGAATATGGTAATCTTCTTATTATGGCTCATCCAACCTTGTTTGGTCTCAGCAACAAGAACTTATTAAAGAGTGTTACACGTAATGACGGATACACATATTCATTTACATACGAACTTGATAGCGATGGCTATCCTATAAAGATAACCGAAACCGAGAAAAAGAACGAACATGATTCTGCTAACCCAGAAGTTTACACTTTAACTTGGGAATAGAATATAATTACAACATATCAAATACAAGCCAACTTCTTCTTTTATGTGGAGGTTGGCTTTTTTGCTAATAATACATAAATAGAAAAGATTTGGTTGCCCAAACTGTTGTTAAACCAAAGAAAAGCATTATCTTTGCAACCATACACCAACATATATCAATATGACAGAATACAAGAGACAAGACTTCACAACAGAACTTCGTGGAGCACTTCAAGAAGTGAAAGACCATATCGAGGGTAAGAAACAACTTCAATCCTTAGATAGTCTTCTTGAAGAATTATAAGAGAGATGGGGGTTCTCTCTATAAAATGAATCCCAATATTATTTGCAAAGTACATAACTATTGTACCCAAGCAAAAAGGATGATTGTTGACTCATTGTTGACTAATTTCATTCTATCAGTGTTCATTAACAGGTTGAAAAATAGCATAAAAAGACTTGTAGCTCAGTTGGTTACACCTTGCTAAGTCCGCAGGAGTTAGTAAGGCTCGGCACAGACTCATAATCTGGAGGTCCTAGGTTCAAGCCCTAGCTGGTCCACGCTTCTATTACAGCGACTTACGAGCAATCGTAGGCCGCTGTTTTTCTTTTTTCACAAAACGTATCCGACAGAAAAAAGAGGCCAACTAGGGCTTTTGCAACCAAGTTGCAGAAACCTTTTCGTAATTTTGCAACCGAAATAGAAAAAGGAACTGAATGTTCCAGGGTATATAGAACTAAAAGTATTGCAAAATTATGGAAGAAATGAAACATTCTCACGAACATCATCATGAATGCCATTGTGAAAATTCTCACGAACATCATCATGAACATCATCATGACTGCTCATGCTCCACAGAAGAACATGAGCACCTGGGGTGCGGTTGCCACCACCATCATCATGAAGAAGGCGGTTTGAAATCCAAACTCTTTCTGATAGGAGCAACCATCATCCTCCTGATTATCGCTGTTTTCATCGAAAAGAATTACGACCTGGCTACCTGGCAGTTACTCCTCGTCTATCTCATTCCTTATTTATTAATAGGACACGAGACGCTGGGCGAAGCTGCAGAAGGTATTGCCAAGGGCAATATGTTTAACGAAAACTTTCTAATGGCTATCGCAACCATCGGATCCCTTTGCATCGGATTCTTTCCTGGATCAGACACAGAATTCCCGGAGGCAGTCTTTGTGATGCTCTTCTTTCAGGTGGGCGAACTCTTCGAAGGATATGCGGAAGGAAAGAGCCGCGACAGTATTTCGCATCTGATGAATATCCGACCGGATGTAGCGAATGTTGAAAGAAACGGAAAAGTAGAGTCGGTTTCGCCGGAAGACGTCAAGATAGGAGAAACTATCGTAATCCGTCCGGGAGAGAAAGTTCCATTGGATGGTATTGTTGTTGAGGGAAGCTCAGCCTTGAATACCATTGCCCTGACAGGTGAGAGTATGCCACGGGATTTGAATGAAGGCGATACTATCATGTCCGGTTGTATCAACCTTTCAGGAGTAGTTCGTGTACGCACCACCAAGAGTTTTGGCGAAAGTACCGTATCCAAGATTATCTCTCTGGTAGAGAGTGCAGACAAGAACAAGTCGAAGAGCGAGGCTTTCATCACCCGTTTCGCCCGAGTCTATACTCCTATCGTTGTTTTCGCAGCCATTGCCCTGGCGGTTATTCCTCCATCCCTGGCAGCTACAGGAATCGTAGGTGCAGGAACCTTTGGCGAGAACTTCCCATTATGGCTCAACCGCGCCTTGATATTCCTGGTAGTTTCCTGTCCTTGCGCCCTGGTCATCAGCGTGCCCCTCACCTTCTTTGGCGGCATCGGCGGAGCATCCCGGAACGGTATTCTCATCAAGGGCAGCAACTATATGGATGCTTTAGCCAAGGTGGGAACCGTTGTGTTCGACAAAACCGGAACTCTGACCCACGGAGAGTTTGCCGTGGCAGCTGTTCATGCTGATGATTTCTGCCTAGACCATTCATCCCACGATGCAGATAATGTGCATATTGGCGAATATTCTGACAAGGAGAAGATTCTGCTGCATTTGGCGGCTCATGCCGAGCATTTCACCACTCATCCTATCGGCGCAGCCCTGCGTACTGCCTTTCCGCAAGAAGCAACAGATGGCTGCGAGGTGACCGATGTAGAGGAGATTGCAGGACAGGGTATCCGTGCCAAAGTGAACGGCAAGGTGGTTTGCGTGGGCAACAAGAAGATGATGGAAAGCATCGGCGCCCAATGGCACGACTGCAATCAGGTGGGAACCATCATCCACGTCGCCATTGATGGCAAGTATGCGGGACATATTGTGATCAACGATACCCTTAAGGGAGGAAGCGCCCATGCCATCAGAGAGCTGAAAGAACTGGGAGTAGAGAAAACGGTAATGCTGACGGGTGACCGCAGAGAAGTGGGAGAAGATGTTGCCCACAAACTGGGACTGGACGAGTGCCGTGCAGAACTGCTGCCAACCGACAAGGTTTCGCATGTAGAACAACTGCTGAAGACAAAACCGGCAGGCAAGACGCTCGCTTATGTAGGCGATGGCATCAACGATGCCCCTGTATTGAAGCGTGCCGATGTGGGCATTGCCATGGGTGGACTGGGTAGCGATGCAGCCATCGAAGCTGCCGATGTAGTACTGATGGATGATGACCCTAGAAAGATTGCCCTTGCCGTGAAGATAGCCAGGAGAACCATTCATATCGCTCACGAGAACGTGGTATTTGCCATCGGAGTGAAGGTTGCCGTACTGATTCTCGCCACCATTGGTCTCGGCACCATGTGGATGGCTGTCTTTGCCGATGTAGGTGTTACGGTACTGGCTGTATTGAACGCCATGAGAAGTTTGGGTAAAAATCGTCTTTTTTATCGTTAAATACCAAAATAAGTTGTATCTTTGCAACCGAATTTTAATATACAATACTGAATGGTTATGTATAAAAAAAGACATTTTGACTATGAATAAGATTATCAAACTCATCTTCGTGCTCTGCTGCTTCTGCGGCATTGCACAGGCTCAGCCTCAACGTCCTAAGCTCGTTGTAGGCATCGTTATCGACCAGATGCGATGGGATTATCTCTATCGCTACTACGCCCGCTACGGCGAAGGCGGATTCAAGAGAATGCTCGGAGAAGGATTCAGCGTAGAAAACTGCAAGATTCCTTACATCCCTTCGGTTACAGCCATCGGCCACTCTTCTATCTGGACCGGTTCCGTTCCTTCCATCCACGGAATTGCAGGAAATAACTTCGTGAAGGATGGAAAGGTAGTGAATTGTACTGCCGACGATACCGTCAACCCTGTAGGTTCTGACAGCAAGGCTGGCAAGATGTCGCCTCGCAATCTGTGGGTAACCACCATCGGCGATGAACTCCGTCTGGCTACCAACAACCGCTCTAAGGTGATTGGTGTAGCCTTGAAAGACAGAGCATCCATCCTCCCTGCAGGCCATCACGCCAATGGCGCTTTCTGGTTTGATGACAAGTCGGGCAAGTTCATCACCAGTACTTTCTATATGGATAAGTTGCCAGAGTGGGTGAACAAGTTCAACAAGCAGAAACTCCCAAACAAGTATCTTTCCAAGAAATGGGAGACGCTCTACCCCATCGATTCCTATAAGGAAAGCACCAGCGATGACAACAACTATGAGAACGGAATCGCTGAGGGCGAGAAGGCGGTATTGCCACTCGATCTGCCTACCTTATATAAGAAGTATGGTTACAAGATTCTCCGCAACACTCCATTCGGCTGCAACCTGACCTTCGATATTGCCAAGGCTGCCATCGCGGGCGAGAACCTGGGTAGAAACACAGATACAGACCTGCTGACCATCAGCTGCTCAAGCACCGATTACATCGGTCATCAGGTGGGCGTGAACGCTATCGAAACAGAGGATTGCTATCTCAGATTAGATAAGGCACTGGCGGATTTCTTCGCTTATCTCGACCAGGCCATAGGCAAAGGAAATTATCTCACTTTCCTCACCGCCGACCACGGAGGCGTAAACAACGCTACCTTCCTGCAGGATCAGCGAATCCCTGCCGGCATCTGGAACAAAAAGGGATTGGTAGAAGAGCTGGATCAGATTCTGAAAGCTAAGTTCAATACCGACAAAGATCTCGTGAAGACCATCATGAACTACCAGGTGTTCTTCAACACAGATATCATCGAAGAACTCGGTTTGGATTACGCAGCCATCAAGCAGGCAGTGGTAGATAGATTGAAGAAAGACAAGGATGTGCACTATGCCTTCGACATGGAGAAAACCTCCACAGAGAGCATTCCTGCAGAGCTGAAGTTCCGTGCCATCAACGGTTACAACCGTGAGCGCAGCGGAAGCGTCCAGATTGTACTGAAGCCAGCCCACTACGAATACGGCAACGGAAAGGGAACCAGCCACGGAGCATGGAACCCATACGATATCCATATACCTTGCCTGTTTATGGGTTGGGGCATCCAGCACGGCGAGAGTGCCCGGCCTCACTATATGACGGATATTGCCGCTACCGTCTGTGCGATGCTGCATATCCAGGCACCTAACGGTTGCATCGGCACACCAATATTCTAAACAAAACAAAGGCTAGGTTTCCCAGAATCGGGAACCTAGCCTTTATTATTTATTTCCTCTTCAAAAGAGAAACTCTTTTATTCTTTCATGCAGATTGTATTCTTCATGCATGATTATATTCTTTCATGCATGATTTTCCTAATCATCATTCATGATTTCCATATATTCCTCGTAGGAAATATATCTGCCACCCATCGACTTGAGATGCGGGGTTTCCAGCTGACAATCTATCATCTTACCTCCATGCTCCTGCAGATAACGAGCCAGGAAGATAAGGGCTATCTTAGAGCCTGATGGAACCTTGGAGAACATGCTCTCGCCAATGAAGACCTTGCCGATGGTGACGCCATAAAGTCCGCCCACCAACTCTCCAGTTTCATTATCCCATACTTCCACGCTTGCCGCAAAGCCCTGCTCATGAAGGGCGGTGAATGCCTGGATGATGTTTTCGCCCAGCCAGGCACCCTCTTCCTCATAGCGGCCATTGGTCTTGCTGCAGGCACGAATCACAGCATCAAAATCTTCGTTGATTCCTACGCTGTATCGGTTCTTCCTCAGCAAGGTACGCATGGAATGACTGATGTGGATTTCGTCCGGGAAGATGACGAAGCGCGTCATCGGACAGAACCAGAGAATCTCCGGCTGGTCGCGAAAGCTATACCAGGGAAAGATGCCGTTGCTGTAAGCCAGTAGCAGGCGGTCGATGCTCAAGTCGCCACCTATCGCAAAACATCCGTCATCATCGCCGTAATGCGGATCGGGAAAATAAATCTCTTCCGCATTTTCATCTATCTGTAATATCATCGCTTTCTAACAATTAATCACCAATTCCTTACCATCGAAATCTACGCAGCCCTTGCCTGCCTTCTTGAGCTTGCCGAAGAGCAGCGCCTTCATCAGGATTGGCTTCAGGCGGTTGCCGATGACACGGTCCATCTCGCGGGCTCCATATTCCCTGGTGAAGCCCCACTCCAGAATCTTCTCTCTTGCCGCATCGGTAAGCGTAATAGAAACTCCCTTTGCTGCCAACTTTGCATCGAGCTGACGAAGCTTCTTGGCAAGAATCAGTTCTGCCATGTGCTTATCCATATCGTTGAACACCACGGTATCGGAAAGTCGGTTGATAAACTCTGGCTTGAAGGTCTTCTTTACCTGAGCCAACATCGCCTCACCACGGGTTACATTGCCACTGAAACCTACATTTGCCTGCGAAGCATACTGCGCTCCGGCATTGGAAGTCATCACGAGGATCACGTTGCGGAAGTCTGCCTTCTGACCCTTGTTATCGGTCAATCGGGCATAGTCCATCACCTGCAGCAGGATGTTGTAGATGTCGCTATGCGCCTTCTCTATCTCATCAAGCAGGAGTACACAGTTTGGTGTCTTGCGGATGGCATCGGTAAGAAGACCGCCATCTTCATAACCCACGTATCCGGCAGGCGAACCGATGAGCTTAGCCACGGTATGCTTCTCGGTGTATTCACTCATATCGAAGCGCACCAGCTCGATGCCGAGTTCCTTAGCCAGCACACGGACCACCTCGGTTTTACCTACACCCGTAGGCCCCACGAAGAGCAGCGAAGCCATCGGCTTGTCATCATCCACCAGTCCTGCCTTCGCCATCATCACAGCCTCAACCACCTTATCCACAGCCTTGTCCTGACCATAGATCTTGTCGAGTATGCGCTGGCGGAGTGTAGCCAGAGAATCATTGTTTTCATCCTTGATGGCTGCCGCATCTATCTTGCAGACCTTGGTAAGAATCTGCTGGATAATCGCCTTGGTAACGTAAGAACGCTGGCGATATTCCACAGGATGCACCTCCAGATAAGCACCCGCCTCATCCATCAGGTCGATGGCCTTATCAGGCAGACAGCGGTTGCTGATGTATTTGGCACTGGCACGGACGGCATATTCCAGAGCGTCCTTGCGATAAGTCACGTTGTGGAACTTATTGTATTTATACTGCAAGCCCTCCAATATCTTGATAGCCTCCTCCTCGGTAGGTTCCTTGATATCTATTTGCTGGAAGCGGCGCACGATGCCCTTGCTCTGAGCCATGTAGCGGTTGAACTCCTCGTAGGTGGTAGAGCCGATGAAACGGATGTCGCCTGCCTCCAGATACTGCTTGAGCATATTGGATGCATCAGGTCCACCATCAGAGCCACGACCTGCACCTATCATATTATGAATCTCATCAATATAGATGATGGTGTTGCCTTCCTTGGCGGCTCCCTCCATCACCATCTTGATACGCTTTTCGAAATCGCCACGATACTGGGCGCCGGCAAGCATCTGTCCCATATCCATACCATAGATGCGGGCTCCCTTAAGACGATTAGGAACCTGATTCTCATTGATGAGCTTGGCAAGACCATAAACCAGGGCGGTCTTGCCTACACCCGGTTCACCGATGTGAAGCGGATTATTCTTTTCGGCACGACAGAGCACCTGGATGGTTCTATCCAGTTCCTGCTCTCTGCCGATAAGCGGATTATGCTCCTCCACCTTATCAGAGATACAGGTAACCAGATGATGCCAATCCTGAGGCTGTCGGCTTCTGCCTTCCTCCTCGTCTTCATCATAGTCATTGTCATAATCGTCGTCATCATAGTCGGCGCCTATGCCTATATTAGCCTCCGCAGCCTCGTTTTCCAGCGGATAATAGCTATCCACACTCGCCAGGAACTCGCCCTGCCGGTCGCCCACATTCTTGCACAGCAGGAAGGCGGCTTCTGAATTCTGCAAGCCAAACATTGCCTGTACGAAATGAGGCACGTTCACGAGTTTTCGGTCAGCGGCAGCAGCCAAGGCGCATGCCGTACCAAACATCGTCTTGAAGAGCGATGAAGGCTCAGGCAGATATTTGATATTTTCAGGCACACGCTCCTGCTTGGCGAGCCATCCCACCAAGTCCTCGTGCATCTTGAAACTATCCACGCCCTCCTCCTGCAAAGCCTGGCAGAAGGCATACTGGCGGAGCAATGACAGGAGCATGTGCTCCGGCATCACAAACTCATGGTCGAAGAACCGAGCCTGCTTCATTGCGTCATCCATCAAGACACTCATATATCGGGTTAATCCCATACTATCCATCTATTCTTTTCCCTTCTTTTTTATGGGGAAAGCGAAAGAAGTAAATATCATTCTAGGAGCTATCGCCCCCAAAAATCACTCTAACTTGCCTTCACTTCCCTCTAAATTCCCATTTATTATTCTGGCATATAAGTGAGCTTCAGGGGATACTTCTGCGTACGGGCTTTCTCCATCGCTTTCTCCACTTTGCTCTTGGCGATGTCATAGCTGTAGGTGCCCACCACGGCTTTCTCTTCGTGATGAACCTTGAGCATGATTGCTTCAGCCTCAGCCTGCGACTTGAAGAAGATGGTTTCGAGGATGTCTACCACGAAGTCCATCGGTGTAAAGTCGTCGTTGAACATCATTACCACGTAACGCCCCGGCTCCTTGAGCCTCGTTTTCTGGCGTTCACGAATTGCTGTCTGTTCTTGAGCCATATTTGAATTATTACTTTGTATAAGCATTGGTAATCTCCACGACATAGACATCGTGGAATCCACCCTTGGCACCATACCACTGCAGCAAGTCCTTGTCGAGGAACTTCTCCGCTGTCATATTGTCCTTATAGAGTTTGCGGCATTCCAGGGTGAGTCTACTCTGTTCGAATGCAATGCTGCCGTTATCGGTCTCTACAGGAGTCAATCCTGTTTCCTTTGCCTTATCGAAATCACGTCCACTCTTAGAACCGCAGAAGTTATATATCTTTCGAGCCTCCTCGCTATTTCCGAGGAAAGAGAGGGTCATGAATTCATTCTCCTCGATGATGCCGTGAGTAAAGCGCTCCGGACGGATAAAAACTACTGCCACCGGCTTGTTCCAAAGCCATCCCAGGCAGCCCCATGAGGCGGTCATCATATTGAATTTCTCCTTATTGCCGGCACAAACCAGCATCCACTCCTTACCTATCGTGTCGAAGATATTATCATTCAGTTCTTTTACGTTGATCTTTTCCATTTTATCTGTTCCTTTCTTTTTATTTACTAATAGTTTTAATGATGAAATCATACAGCATTCAGCAAAAGCCATGCCAAGTCATTGCCGAAGGCTGCTCATATCAGTTGCAAAGATACAAGAATAATCTGAAAAAGCAAATGATTCTCCAAGAAAATCGCAAAATAGATAGGAATAGATTGCATCCTGCTCAAAACAATTGGCATAAAAGCCACTCTCGATTTTACTCTTCACTCTTCACCAAATCGCCGGGAACCCCTGTGTTTATCGGCATTACGGGAGGTGAAGAGTGGTCCTTCACTCTTCACAACTCTTCACAACCCTTCACCTGAACAGCGCCCTGACGTTCAGTTTTTTATCTCAGGAGAGCAAAATATTGCCCTTGCCGTGGCAATATTTTGCCCCGACCAGGCACAAAACGAAACGTCGTGACAGAAAAAAATCTTCTACAGGACGATTATTTTTTCCTAGTAAGAGAATCCTCGCATTTAGTGCAGGAACGGACCAAAAGCCCTAAAACAACTAATCCCAAAAGGGCGAAAACTTCAAAAAAGGTGAAGAGAGGTGAAGAGTGGGCACCCACTCTTCACCTCTCACACCCCCAGTGTTTATCGGCATTTCAGGCGAAAAGGTGAAGAGTGAAGAGTAAAATACAAATTCGCTTGATTTAAATTAAAACTTTACGATGGAAATAAAATAAATCACATTTTGCTTTGTCTTTTCGAGGAAAGGCAGTACCTTTGCACCCCGAATGCCGAAAACCGTGCAGGCTTGCGGCTTCGAATTATTAATCATTTATAAACATTTTATTTAATGTACAAAACAATTTTCAACAAGCGCAACAGCTTGAAGTTCAACCGATTCTCTAACAAGAACTACTCACTCTTCGCAGTTTTGGGAAGAGAGGTACTTGTTGGTGCACTCAGCGTTGCTACCCTGAGCCATGCTAAGGCAGCAGGCGTAAGCACAGAGGGAGCCAAGGTTGATTCTACCCTCTACAAGGGCGGAAAGGCTTACGAGCTGGATGC
>ENA-OQNN01001933-OQNN01001933.1-human-gut-metagenome-genome-assembly--contig:-NODE-1933-length-11964-cov-5.097237_pt1 | contig 11964 bp, 8 predicted proteins | sample MGYA00242624_ERZ504870 | MGnify/ENA primary metagenome ERZ504870 (study PRJEB26092, sample SAMD00036379) | human gut metagenome | host: Homo sapiens | study: EMG produced TPA metagenomics assembly of... | reverse complement strand
AAGAATTCCCGTATGCAATGCGGTTGGTTTCGTAAGTGCTCTCCTCGAACGGCTCGACCTCGCAGGGCTCGATCTGCGGTTCGACACTGGCTCTGATGGATGCAGGCGTTCCGCTGAAAGCACCGGTTGCCGGTATTTCCTGCGGTCTGATTACCAAGCCGGACAGCGATGAATTCATGACCATGGTTGATATTCAGGGTCTTGAGGACTTCTTCGGCGATATGGACTTTAAGGTCGGCGGTACAAAGAACGGGATCACTGCCATTCAGGTGGATATCAAGGTAGACGGTCTGACGCCGGCAATCATTGCAGAAGCATTTGAAAAGACCAGAAAGGCAAGATTGTACATTCTGGACGAAATCATGCTGAAGGCAATCCCAGAACCGAGAAAGGCTGTCAATGAATACGCTCCGAAGATGTTCCAGATTTCCATTCCGGTGGACAAGATTCGGGAAGTCATCGGTCAGGGCGGTAAGGTGATTCAGAAGATTACCGCAGAATGCGAAGTTAAGATTGACATCAATGAAGACGGCTCTGTATTTGTCAGCGGTATGAAGCTGGAAAACTGCCAGAAGGCATTGCAGATTATCAATACCATTGCACACGACCCAGAAGTCGGAGCAATCTATAAGGGCAAAGTCGTTTCTATCAAGCCGTTTGGTGCATTTGTCGAAATCGCACCGGGCAAGGATGGTCTGGTACACATTTCCAAGCTGGACAATAGCCGGGTAGAAAATGTGGAAGACGTGGTTTCCATGGGCGATGAAATCGTGGTAAAGGTCATGGAAGTCAAGGACGGCAAGATTAGCCTTTCCCGCAAGGATGCACTGGCAGAATTGCAGGCAAAGAAGTAAGCAGATGTTCTCTTTTTGAAAACATACACGGCGGTTGAAACAAATGCGTTCAACCGCCGTTTTTGCAAAGATTTGTTGGTTCAGAATGGTTTACAAACCGCATTCTTTGTGGTATAATAAAAGCGGAAACCAGTTTGAAACCAATTGCGGAAATGCCGCAGAAAGGGCAGCGTATGAAAAAACAACTTCTGCATACTTATCGCTTTGTATTTCTCTGTATGCTGATTGTCGTGGTCGGATTATGCCTGGTTGCTGGGTACAGTGTACGGGTGTTAGACCAGAATCAGGTGATTCAGCAAGTAGATACCAATATGGAGGCTGCAAAAGTGCGGTTAGACCGAGATGCAGAAGCCTCCGCCACTATGATGGAAGACTTGCGGAATGAGTACGCTTCAAAGACAAGAGTCGTGGCGATGCTGTTAGAGGAGCAGAAAGACTGGTCATCCGAGAATGAAACCATCTTGGAAGAGCTGCGAGTCGTCATTGATGCCGACCAAATCAGCGTATCCAATGAAACGGGCATTCTGATTGCCAGCACGGATTTTTCCAGCACCGGAAAACGGGCATACCGTGCCTTTTTATCGCATACCACAGACCCTGTTTTCACAGATGTGGTCTTTACCATGCAGAATGACAAGCCGATGATTCTGGCAGCCTCGGCGTTGGGGTCTGGAAAGGGTTTGATTCAGGTGCAGTATCCGGCAGAGTCCATGCTCACACAGTCACAGGAGAACGATGTTTCTGCGATTGTGGCAGATATGCCATTTTCCGATATGGGTATTTCGGCGATTATTGATACCGATACCGGAAAATATGTCAGCCATACGCAGGTGGAACGCTGCGGAACAGACAGTGATTATGATGAAAGTTTATTTTCCGGAAAAAAGGGAAAAGTGGATTTGTTGCGGCAGCATCAACGCTATATGATTCGCTATCAGACACATGAAAATTATATTCTGCTGGTGGACATCCCTTATCGGGAGATGGACAATGCTCGTGGCATGGTCATCAAGTGGGTGTTTGCGTCTGGGTTGATTCTGTTGCTGGTGGCAACGCTCTCCATGCGGATGGGCTATTTCTACCTGAAAAAGAAATCACCGGAACTGTTTCCGAAAGAGCCGTCAGACTGGGCAGAACAGCAGAAACAGAAGAAATAAAAATCATAGCAGCCGAAATGCAGATGTGTGCAAATTGGGCTGCCGTGTTCATTGGTTGCTGGGATGGGGTATTTTTACTTGAAAGAAATCACCGGAACTGTTTCCGAAAGAGTCGTCAGACTGGGTGGAGTAACAAAAACAGAAGAAATAAAGAATACGGCAGCCGAAATGCAGATGCGTGCAAGTTCGGCTGCCATGTTTTAGAAATTAAGCGGGCAAGAAAACATCAATTTCAATCAGAGGAAGTAGCTTGGTCACTGGTGACGGCAGTTTTTTTCGGCAAGACCTGCTGCCCATTTACAAATACCATGCCATTATTTGCATTCGTGTAAGGGAAATTACTTTCGTTACTCTGTGTAATCCGAACCATACTATTTGCACCAGAATAAATGCCTTTTGTAGTACTATTGGTACAGCTGTAAATTTTTGCGTCACCTTGTCCGGTTACATAAACAGCATACTGTGCATTGCCTTTAAATTCCGTACCAGAACAGCAAATGTTCGATATATCAGAGACACCAACTGCATTTTTAGAGTTGGCATTCACCACACAATCAGAAATCCGAACCGTTCCATTATACTGTGCAAGGATTGCGGTTGTGGATGTGTTTGCAGTATCGCTGTCGGTGTTGTCAATGGTGACTTTGGACAGATGCAAAAATCCATTTTCACAGACAAAATTCCCTTGAATGGTTGTTGTCGCTGCGGCATTGCCATAAATCCGAACATCTCGACCAAGCAGGGTTAATGTTTTGTTTGGAATGGGATAAGTTCCAGCTGCCAAATAAATGACAGCTTTCTTTGCGTATTGCGTGAACTGTAAGGCTCTGCTCATCGTTAGCAGGGCTTTTGCCTGTGAAGTGCCATCCCGTGCGTCTGAGCCGGTGGCAGCGTTCACATAAACGGTCTTTGTTTCAATGCTGCCCTCTGCAATGTTCTTTGTTTTCTGTAACTTTTCCGGAATGGCGTCAATGGTCAGCACGGAACAGCCATCATTTCCATAAGAGCCGATTCCAAATCCGCTGTAATCGACTCTCGCCCCCTGATTTACCTGAATGCCGCCGATATGGTGATACAGGCTCTCTGCGTTGGAGATGACGGAAAAGCCGCCATACTGTACCCATTCTCGCTGAATGTCGCATAACCGTACCTGTGCAAAGCTGTTGTGGGATTCCACCCAGTAGAACGCACAGCCTTCAAAGCTGGAAATCGTGTTGTACATCGTGAATACACTGTTGTTTCCGGTGAGGTCAATGTCTTTCCATTCAAAATTGCAGTTATAGGCGAAAATCGCATTCTGAATCTTTGGCTTGTTGCTTGCTGTGCCGTAGGCTTCAAAGCGGAGCGTTTTGTGATACAGCTGAATGCCCATGCCGTATTCATTGCTCTTGTCCGTGGCGGTGTAGGTCTGCCCACGCTTTAGGCAGATAATCGCCTGCTGGAAGGCATTCGCCAGTACAAGGGCACGGTCGATGGTCTGCACAGCAGTGGTGGTCGCCTTTCCGTTGTTGGTGTCTGAGCCGGCTTCTGCGTCCACATACAGCCGTACCCGTTCGCCAATGGTCAGCCCCTGCATGGATTGCAGCAGGGCTTCTGCACGGCTGACACAGCTTTCTGCACGGTCAGCATCGGCTTTTACGGTTTCGCTCTTCTTGGTGACATCCTGCTGAATGTCCCGCATGGTGTTCAAGTACTCGTCATATTTGGTGATGAGTTCTTCCGGCGTGGGAAGTGCCGAGGTGTCGCCCTGAATGGACGGCTTTACAATCGAGGGAATCAGCTGAGATTTTGCAATGACAGAGCCCGTGGAATTCTTGGCAATCCACTGAATCGGAACAATGCCAGCGTATCCGGTCACAGATGCCGGAAGAACGACGGTATTCTCCGTGATGGGCAGGTCATAGATGAGGGATTCCGGCAGCTGTACCCGTAGAAAATACTGTTCTGCACCGGAAACCGCAGGGTAAGTGAAGTGGACAGAGCGTGTGTTTGCCTCGCCTTGGATGGCGAGGATGCGGCAGTCTGTCACGGCATAATAGGTTGCTTCTTCAATGGTAATCTGCATGAATCGTCAACACTCCTTTACATGGTTTTTGTGTGCGAAAGAAACCCCTTTCACTATACAGCGATTTTCGGGAAAAACTTGTACACAAACGTACAAGTTTTTTTGAAATTTACAAAACGTCCATGTTGTTTGGAATTTCTCACAAATTGGAATGCTGATTTTTGTGCAGAATTATGATGGCAACGTCCAGAATAAAATACACAGAACCATAAAATAAGAGGACAGCGGAAACCGCCATCCTCCCATCTGATTTCGATTTATGGATACGAAATCGCATCAGCCTAAAATTTTCTCTGCAAGTTCTTCCGGCTGGGAAACAATTGTTTTTGCCCCATGTTCCAGCAGAAAATCTCTCGACCGGAAGCCCCAGTCTACAAAAATCCCGTCCATCTTGGCATTCTTGGCGGTTTCGACATCCACATCCGAATCGCCGATATAAACCGCCTGCGAGCGGTCGGTCTGCAACTGCTGCAACACCTCGTTGACAGCGTCCGGAGCCGGCTTTTTCAGAATGTTCTTCCGTTCGCCCACGGCAAAATCAAACATCCCGTCAAAATACTGCTTGCAAAGCTCCTGCACAGCATAGTCCGCCTTATTGGAAACGACAGCCGTCTTGCAGCCAGCGTTCCGCAGCTGCTGCAACAGTTCCGGAATCCCTGCATAGGGCTGCGTGGTGTCCGCACAGTGTACCCGATAGTGTTCCGTGAAATCCTGATGCACCTTGTCAATCTGTGCAACGGGTGTCCCAGCTGGAACGCCTCGTTCAATCAGTTTCCGGATGCCGTTTCCGACAAAGAACCGGACTTCTTCCAGTGTATGTTGCGGATAGCCCGACAGCTGCAACGCTGCATTCAGACTGTTGGTCAAGTCCTGTAAGGTATTCAAAATCGTGCCATCCATATCAAAAATCGCAAGTTGATAACGCATACCATCACCCTTTTTTCATTGGTGCTTTTATTATAATGCGAATTGTATTTCCTTTTCAATTGTTTTTTGTGAACACAGAAAAATTGATGGATTTGCAGCCCAGAACATCTAGCCAAAAACGCAAACAAGGACTTCCGAAAGGAAGCCCTTGTTTGCATATGATTGAGAAAAATAAATAGGATGGTTCAAAGGAACAGTGGCGAAGAACCACTGTTCCCTATATGAGGATTACAAAATGAAGATTTCTACACTTGGGGAAGCGCGAAATTCTGTAGTTTATTATAGCAGAGAAAAGCAGGACTGTATAGCAGATTTGTTCTATAATTATCAGAATTGTACGGAAAAAAGAAAAAATTTTTGGAACGATTTGCGAGAATCCCTTGTAAAAAGTTACAAAAGCAGCGTTGTATCTCGGCGGTTTTTATGGTATAATGGAAAAAATTGCGGAAAAGAGGGTGCATTTTTACCATGAAATTTTTTTCAAAAAAGCGTTGGATGGCAGGGATGCTGAGCGTTGTTCTGTGCAGTTCCGTGCTGACTGCGAACGCTTGGGCGGCAAACGTGGAGGAAACTCCCGGTTTACAGCTGCAAACGATTCTCATTGACAATGACGGGAAAAACTGGACAACGGAAAGCTGGGGCGGTGCAACCATGACCCCAAACACCAACTGGACAACACTGAATATGCAAGACTATTACGAACACGGTATGTTGCACTTTGCGGTGAAAAACAACGGTACGGGAACGACGACGTTCCGGATTGGCTTGGTTTCCCATCACCACAACCAGACCATCAAGATTGAGTGGTCGAGTCTGGAACAATACGGGAAACTGAATGCAGAAACCAACTGGACAGCCTACAGCCTGCCGATTAAAACGCTGGTGGATGCCTATCCGGATTCCGATTTCCGGCTGGATAACTTCTGGTATGTGTATGTGGGCGGTGTGTCGAGCGATACCACGCTTTCGTTCCAAAATGTCAAGATTACCTCCACGGATGACGAGCGGCAATATCCGATGATTAAGGTGAATCAGGTCGGCTATTTCTCCAACGGAGCAAAAACTGCACGGGTCAGCTATTTTGAAAAGTTCGGCTCACTGGATGGAAAAACCTATGAAATTGTAGATGCGGAGCAGGGCGATGTTGTTGCAACCGGAACATTGCCCACAGCACAGAAAGAAGAAACGCTCTCCGGTGAACTGGTACATACGATTTCCTTTGATGCGGTGACAGAACCCGGCTCGTATTATATCCGCATTCCGGATGCTGGATTGGATGCGTCTGCTCGTTCGCCGCAGGATGTTGCGGATGGATTGGATACCGACACGATTTTATCGCCGACATTTTCCATTGAAAATCATGTCTATGATGCACTGTTCAGCGACATGACGAAATATTTCTACTATCAGCGGCAGGGCATCGACCTGGAAGAAACCTATGCTGGTGTATTTGCTCGTGAGAACCTGCATCCCAATGATGTAACCGTCAAGAAGTGGTCAGACCGAGAGAACCCAAACGCTGAAACCTATGACGTTTCCGGCGGCTGGTATGATGCAGGGGACTACGGGAAATATGTTTCTCCGGCAGCCGGAACGGTGGAAGATTTGCTGCTGGCATATGAACTATTTCCGGATACGTTCAACAACATGGATTTGAACATCCCAGAAACCGACCCGAACAATGCCCGTTATGTGGACGCTCCGGGGATGCTGAGCGAATTGAAGTGGGAACTGGATATGCTGCTGAAGCTGGAGCACAGCGACAAGGACGGCTCATTCTATGTGGCAGCGAACTATAAAGACAACGTGATTTATCTCGAAGATACGCTGCGTTCGACCGATACGTATCAGTCAGACGATTCTGCAAAGGACTTGCGTTCACACCTTGCAACTGCTGATGCAGCGGCAATTTTTGCACATGCTTACCTGGTCTATCGGGAGATTCCAGCATATGCCGACTTTGCAGATACCTGTCTGGAAACCGCACTGCGTGCATGGAACTGGGTGACAGATCCATCCAACCCAAAGCATATGTCAATTGGAGCAGCGAACCGGACTTATACCTTTACGCAGGAAGAATTTGACCGAGATTTATTCTGGGCAGCTGGCTCGCTCTATCGGGCAGTGAAAACTGCTGGCGGAGATGTCAGCCCGTATGAAAATTACCTGCTGGCGAACTGCAACACCGATGCTGTGCAGAACTGTTTCAAGAACATTTCGCTGAGCTATAACCATGCCGGAGAATCGTTCTTAGGCTTTTTCCACTATCTGTATCAGAACGAGCAGCCAAATGCAGCCATGACGGAGGCGTTTTCCAACTTCACCCCGTGGCGAACAAATATGTTGCAGCATAACAACTGGGGCATGGTGTTCCCGAACTGGGGCTATTGGTGGGGCTCAAACCGCAATGTTGCACAGAATGCCATGACCTTGCTGCTGGGCAGCGTCATCCTTGAGGGGCAAGACAACATTCCAACGGCTGTTTCTGAGGCAGCAGACCACGCTTTTGATTATCTGTTAGGGGATAATCCGATTTCGTTCAGCTATGTTTCCGGCTACGGGGAACGCAGCGTGGAAAATATCTATAGCAAGATTTACTCGGTTGATGCAGCCTTGACTCCGTATCAAGTGCCGAAGGGCTATGTGACAGAGGGCACAAACTACCACAACAACCGCCATCTTTCCAAGTTTGACGGGAAGTGCTACATGGACAGCGACACGGAATATACCACCAATGAAAATACGATTTACGGGAATGCATCGGTGTTGTTCCTGACAGCTGCAGTGATTGCAGGGCATACCGAACCAGACCCCGAACCAGATACGGTGCAGGGCGATGTGAATGCAGACGGCACATTTGACCTTGCAGATGTCGTGATGTTGCAGAAGTGGCTAATCCGTGCTGGAGAGCTGACCGACTGGGCAGCAGGTGACTGGAACGATGATGAAACCATCACTGTGGTTGACCTCTGCCTGATGAAACGGGCGTTGCAGCAAGCCTGAAATCCTGCAACCGGAATAGATACCCAAACAAAAAAGATGTGCGAGCGTTCCGCACATCTTTTTTCGTTTAGTCAAATTCACACAGATACCCAATCCGTTCCGGCTTGTAATATTTCAAGATGTCGTTGCTGGTGTCGTTCAAGCTCCAGTAATCGTCTACATACCACAGCAAAATATAAGGCTCTAGGGAGTGTTCCGGAGAAGAGTTGTCCCAGCCGGAAGGCTCATTTGGATACCAATGGCGTGCATTGTTGATGTAGCTGAGATTGCTGCCATTCAGCCAGCTTGCGGTGATGGTAGAACCATCATTGGAAATATAGGTCGAGCCGCCCAGCCATACATACCGCAGCCCCGTTCCGGACAAAACAGAAATTGCCTGATTCCAGTCTTCATCGCTGGTGATGTAAGCGAGATGACCGCCGGCAGCCTCGCATTTTTGTTTGGCATCTGCCCAAGTGCAGGCATCTACAAACGCCTGATACGTTTTTCCGGCAGGCTGTGGGTCTGGTTCTGGAGTCGGAACGGCATAGACAGAAGGCGAGTCGGTCTGTGGCACGGTGACTTGTTCAATGACCGTCACCACAGAAATTTTGGTTTCGATTTCCGGAGCAGCCGTTTCCGCTGCTGGCGGTTCTGTTTCCGCAGCCATTTCCGTGGTTTCTGTCTGGGCAACGGCTGCAAGTTCAGAAGTATGGTTGGTCGTATCATTCTGATTCAATTGATGAATGAGAAAGAATCCCAATACAATCATTGCTGCCAAAACAAGAAGAATGGCAACCAGCAGACCAATCAGCGTACCTGTTTTTTTCGGCTTTTCTGCATAATAGGCAGTGGTTGTTTGCGTTGGCGGCGGCATAAAGGATTGCTGGGGCTGGGTGGAGGGCATCCAGTCAAGCTGACAGCCGCAGTCGTCGCAGAACGCATCCTGAGCAGGAAATGTTTTTCCGCAATTCGGGCATTGTTTATAGGAATCCATGCGTGTTCCTCCTTTGGTACATGGGTTGGAAATTCATGTTTTTTCTATGAAGTATAACTTTTATTATACCAAAAAATCATAGACAAGTCAAGAAAAATCCTGTAAAAAATCCCATTTCTAGAAAAAACCGACAGAAAGAACCCTACTTTCTGTCGGTTTTGAAAAGCTATCAAACGAATTTCTGTTTATGCGGTCTGTGCGAACTGCGAGCGGTACAAATCCGCATAGAAGCCGTTCTGTGCAAGCAGTTCATCGTGAGAACCTTGCTCGATGATGTCGCCGTCTTTCATGACCAGAATCAAATCTGCATTTCGGATGGTCGAAAGCCGATGGGCAATGATGAAGCTGGTTCTGCCCTCCATGAGGTGATCCATTGCCTTTTGAATCTGGATTTCGGTTCGGGTATCGACGGAGGAGGTCGCCTCGTCCAGAATCATGACCCGATTGTCTGCCAGAATTGCACGGGCAATGGTGAGCAGCTGTTTCTGTCCCTGGGAAACATTGCTGGCATCTTCGTTCAATTCCATCTGGTAGCCGTCCGGCAGCTGGCGGATAAAGCTGTCCGCATGGGCTGCCTTTGCAGCAGCAATGACTTCTTCATCTGTTGCATCCAGTCTGCCATAGCGGATATTTTCCATAATCGTGCCCTGAAACAGCCAAGTGTCCTGCAATACCATGCCGAACGCTTTCCGCAGGTCGTGCCGTTCAAAGTCTTTGACGTTGTGCCCGTCTAACAGAATCGCTCCGCTGTTGACATCATAGAACCGCATCAGCAGTTTGACCATGGTCGTCTTTCCGGCACCTGTTGGGCCTACAATTGCAATCTTTTGTCCAGATTGAACATCTGCACTGAAATCGTGGATAATCTGCTGCTCCGGCTGATAGCCAAAGGAAACGTGCTGGAACGAAACAGTTCCGGCAATCTGTTCCGGCAGAGCAATCGGATGTTCGGTCGGCACTTCTTCTTCCTCTTCCAGGAATGCAAAGACCCGTTCGGAGGCAGCCGCCATGGATTGTACCTGATTCAAAACCTGTGCAATCTGCTGCATCGGCTGGGTGAAGTTCTTGACATACTGAATGAATGCCTGAATATCACCGATGGTAATTGTTCCCCGAATGGCGAGCAGTCCGCCGGAGAGGGCAACGGCTGCATAGCCCAGGTTTCCGACAAACATCATAATTGGCTGCATCAAGCCGGAGAGGAACTGCGATTTCCAAGCGGAATGATAAAGGGTATCATTGGTTTCAGAGAATTGCTGAATGGTGTCTTGTTCCTTGTTGTATGCCTGAATGACGGTGTGACCGGCATAGGTTTCTTCTACTTGCCCGTTGATGTGTCCCAAGTATTCTTGTTGCTGCTTGAAGTATTTCTGGGACTTCTTGACCACCAAAGAAATCATGGCAACCGAAATCGGCAGAATGACAACTGCAATCAGCGTCATCAGTGGAGAGATTCGCAGCATCATGACCAGAACGCCGACCATCGTTGCAACCGATGTGATAATCTGGGTAATGCTCTGGTTCAGGCTCTGTCCGAGGGTGTCGACATCGTTGGTAATGCGGGAGAGCACTTCGCCATAGGTACGGCTTTCAAAGTATGCCATTGGCATGCGGTTGATTTTTTCGGAGATGTCTTTTCGCATCCGGTAGCAGATTTTCTGCGTGACACCACTCATAATCCAGCCTTGTACAAAGCTGAACAGCGAGCTGAGCAGGTATAAGCCGAGGACAAACAAGAGAATCTGTCCGATTTTCGTGAAGTTGATGTTGCCTGTGCCTTGAATTTTCGCCAGCAGGCCGTTAGAAAGTTCGGTGGTCGCTTTCCCCAGAATATCTGGGCCAATGACACTGAACACTGTAGAGGCAACCGCACACAGCATGACAATCAGCACGGCTGCATGATATTGTTTCATGTAGGCGAACAGCTTGCCAATCGAGCCTTTAAAGTCCTTTGGCTTTTCGACTGTCATTCTGCCGCCCATTCGGCGACCCATTCCACGCCGTTGTTCATTCGCCATCGTTCATCGCTCCTTCCTCTGTATCGGATTCAGAGAGTCCGAGTTCTTCCGCAGAAAGCTGTGATTTTGCAATCTGTTGGTAAACGGTACAGTTGTGTAACAGTTCTTCGTGTGTGCCCTTGCCGACAATGCTGCCGTTTTCCAGTACTAAAATCTGGTCAGCGTGCAGAATTGTGCTGATTCGCTGTGCTACGATAATCATCGTGCTGTTTTGTACCTGTTCCTGTAATGCCTTTCGGAGAGCTGCATCGGTTTTCAGGTCGAGGGCTGAGAAACTGTCGTCAAATACAAAGATTTTCGGATGTTTTGCAATCGCTCTTGCAATTGTCAGACGCTGTTTCTGACCGCCGGACACGTTTGAACCGCCCTGTGCAATCGTGCTTTCATATCGGTCATGTTTTTCTTCGATAAAGTCGGAAGCCTGTGCGATTTCCGCAGCCTGCTGAATTTCAGCATCGGTTGCCGTTGGGTTTCCGAACCGCAAGTTGCTGGCAATCGTTCCGGAGAACAGCACGCCCTTTTGCGGAACAAAGCCGATTTGCTGCCGGAGTTCCTCCAGCGGTAAATCTTGAATTTTCACGCCGTCCAGCGTGATTTTACCGGAGGTTGCATCATAAAGCCGTGGAATCAGGTTGACCAGCGTGGACTTGCCGCAACCTGTGCTGCCGATGATGGCAGTGGTTTTGCCCGGCTCTGCGGTAAAGCTCAGGTCGGAGAGGGCATCTTCTTCCGCATGCGGATAGCGGAACGAAACGTGGTCGAATGTCAGAACGCCAGCCGGCTGTGCGAGGTGCTGCGGAGCAGTCGGTTCTTGAACAGAAGTTTTGGTCTGCAATACTTCGTCAATTCGGCCAGCTGCCACAGAGGCACGGGGCAGCATCACCGACATCATGGTCAGCATCAGGAACGACATGACAATCATCATTGCATAGGTGATGAATGCGGTCATCGAGCCACCCTGCAT
>ENA-OQNN01001931-OQNN01001931.1-human-gut-metagenome-genome-assembly--contig:-NODE-1931-length-11977-cov-3.850633_pt1 | contig 11977 bp, 10 predicted proteins | sample MGYA00242624_ERZ504870 | MGnify/ENA primary metagenome ERZ504870 (study PRJEB26092, sample SAMD00036379) | human gut metagenome | host: Homo sapiens | study: EMG produced TPA metagenomics assembly of... | reverse complement strand
GCTCTCCACCTTGTAAGCTAACAGCTTCCTCTCCTGCTTCTGTGTTTCTTTCCTCATGCTCTCTTTCTTTCCCCGATTCTCCTTTTTCCTCTCTTTTCTGTACCCCTATTTTTTCCCCCTTCTCTCAGTTTCCTTTCCATCCTTTCCATCTTATAAACATAGCAACACAACCATCTTTCTTTCCTTCTCCGTTGATACTTACAAAGGTTTCGACTACTTTAAATGTTTCCATCTCATTTACTCCCCATATGCTGCCATATTATTTGGTGTCTCATAAACTTTCGCTAACTTGACATCATATCCGATTTTTTTCACTCTGTCATAAAAATATTTTGCAAAACTCTCTGCAGTTGGACGAAAATCTACGAAGATCATTTTGAAATTTTCCTCTTTCAATGCTTCTACTGTCTTCTCTTTTAATGTTCCATCTTCTATGATCAGACTATGATCAAACTCATCTGCTAATTTTTTAATATCATCTTTTAACTGTCCAAAATCGACAACCATTCCTCGAATCTGCCCTGTCTGTTCTAATGTTTCACTTTGTACGGTAACTTCTAATTTCCAGCGGTGACCGTGGATATTGCTGCATTTCCCTTCATAACCCGATAAAAAATGAGCTGAATCAAAGGATGCATGTGTTGTTAACTGATACATTTTCTTCTTTCCCTTCTACATATATTTTCAATCAAAAAAAGGATACAAGCACGCGTACCTGTATCCTGAAAATCTTCTTCTCAGTCCTAGTTTTGTTTATAGACAGGATGGTACGAATGAACTGTCTTTGATTTCTAAAATCTTATCTAGTATATCATTGTTTTATCAAAATAGCAAACAGAGATTGCAAAATTTCACAATCTCTGTTTACTTATTATAAATATTGCTTATGAAAATATGAGGAATTAATTTATTGTAAATGGTTATTTACAATCTTATTTATTTAATGGTTTCTTTGTAAATGACATAACGATCATTCCAATAACTGCACCAACTACTACAGAAATTAAGTATTGTACTGGATTCGTGATGACTCCAATAACAAAGATTCCACCGTGTGGTGCTGGAAGCCCACATTTAAATGCCATGGATAACGCACCTGCTACTGCAGATCCTACGATACATGGTGGCAGGATATGGATTGGATCTCCTGCTGCAAACGGGATAGCTCCTTCTGTAATGAATGATAATCCCATGATGTAATTTACAACACCAGATTTTCTTTCACTCTCTGTAAAACGATTCTTGAAGAATGTTGTACAAAGTGCGATCGCAAGTGGAGGTACCATTCCTCCGGCCATAACAGCTGCCATGATCGCATACTGTTCTGGTCCTGCATTGGCTACTGTTAACTGTGCTGTACCAAATACATACGCTGCTTTATTAAATGGACCACCCATATCAATAGACATCATCGCTCCAAGAACTGCTCCTAAAAGGATAGAACTTGTTCCACTCATAGATGATAAGAAGTTATTCAGTCCTGTATTGATCGCTCCAACAACCGGATTAACTGCGATCATCACAACACCCATAATTAAAATACCACAAACTGGGAATAGTAAAATTGGTTTTAACCCTTCTAATGCACTTGGTAATTTATCAAACAGTTTTCTTAATAAAACCATGATATATCCACCAACAAAACCTGCAAATAATGCTCCGATAAATCCAGAGGAAACGGCTTTGGCAGAATCATATGCCATGATATTTGCAAATGTATAACCACCATTTGCTAATGCTCCACCAACAAAACCTATCGCTAATCCTGGTCGGTCTGCAATACTCATTGCGATAAATCCTGCTAAGATTGGAAGCATAAATCCAAATGCCTGTTCACCGATCGTCTTTAGTAAAGCTGCAAGTGGTGTATTCTTACCGAAGTTTGCCGGGTTGATCGCCTGATTATCTACTAAGAATGCAAGAGCGATCAAGATACCTCCACCGATTACAAATGGCAGCATATGAGATACACCATTCATCAGATGTTTATAAATCTGACGTCCAACGCTTTCACCTTCTGCACTATCTTCTTGTGCTGCTGCTCCTGAATGATGATATGTTGGCGCTTTCTTATCTAAAATTGTCTGGATCAGTTCTTCTGGTTTATTAATTCCGTCCGCTACTTTTGTCTGAAGAACCTGTTTTCCATCAAAACGTGCCATCTCAACGTTCTTATCTGCTGCTACGATGATTCCATCACAATTTTCAATCTCTTCTTTTGTTAAGACATTCTTTGCTCCACCTGAACCATTTGTCTCAGCTTTTAATGTAATTCCCATCTCTTTTGCTTTATTCTCAAGAGATTCTGCTGCCATGAATGTATGAGCGATTCCTGTTGGGCATGCTGTAACTGCAAGAACTCTGATCGTTCCATCGTCTGCTTTCTCTTCTTGTACAGCAGGTTTCTCTTCTTCCTTCGCCGCCTCTTCTGGGAATTTTTCTGTTTCTTTCTTGTCAATCAATGCAAGATATTCTTCCTTGCTTGTTGCCTTTAATAAACTGTCCTTAAATACTGGATCCATTAAGATCACAGATAATCTTGACAATGCCTCTAAATGCACGTCGCTTCCTTCTGCTGGTGCTGCGATCATAAAAAATACATCAGATGGTTCTCCATCCATTGCTTCATAATCGACTCCGTCTGGTACTGTCATAGAAGCCAAACCAGCCTTAGTTACTGCTTTGTTCTTAGAATGAGGAATTGCAATCCCTCCTCCGATACCAGTTGTTCCATTAGCTTCTCTTGCTAAAATGCCCTTCTTGTATTCTTCGCGATCTGTGATGTTTCCGCCCTTGACCATTAAATCAACCAGATGATCAATTGCTTCTTCTTTGCTGTTAACCTTCACACCAAGGTCAATTGTTGCATCCTGCAACAGCTCTGTAATTCTCATACAGGTTATCCTCCTTTTCCAAAATAAAAAACGTCAAAATCAATCATTCGTTTCTTTTTTTTCTTCATTATAGCACAGTTTCAGTCAAAGTCAATCATTTCAAACCATTTTCTTTCATATTTTTAAAAAAGAAAAAGAAATATTAAAAAGCATAACTCTTTTGAATATTTCCCTTCCTTTTAATTTTTATTTCACTTTGATCGCCCAGCGCATCTTTGTTGATTTTGCTCTTCCATTCTGGGCACATTCCTCTTTTGATGGACGAATAACATCTTTGGCTACATCACTGTAGATTCCTACTTTCTTCCCATACTTAAACGCATGTTTTACAAGTCGATCTTCTCCAGAGTGGAATGTAAGGATCGCAACCTTTCCACCTGGTGCTAATGCGTCTGGAAGTTTCTCCAATAATTCTTCTAATACTTCAAACTCGCTGTTTACATCAATACGCAAAGCCTGAAATGTTCTCTGGCAGGATTTTTTAACTGCTTCTTTTCGCTCTTTTTCCGGCAAAAAGTTTAATGCTCTTTCAATGACATCTTTAAGATCCGTTGTTGTCTTGATCTTCTTTCCTCGTTTCATCGTTGCAACGGTTTCTTTTGCAATCTGTTTTGCATACGGCTCATCTGCATTTTCAATGAGCATTCCTTCAAATTCAGCCTTCGTGATATCTTCTAAACGCTCTGCCGCTGAAATTCCTTTTTCTGGATTCAGTCTTAAATCTAATGGTCCTTCAAATTTATAAGAAAATCCTCTTTCCGGATTATCAATCTGCATGGAGGATACGCCAAGGTCGGCTAAAATGAAATCGAATGGTCCAACTTCTTCGGCTACCTGATCAATATTAGCAAAATTAATATGCTTGATCGTTAAGATATCTTCTCCAAACCCTGCATCATGCAGACGTTTCTCTGTCTTTACAGATTCGATCGGATCTACATCTAATGCGTAGATATGACCTTTGCCCTGTAACTTTTCTAACATCTTTCTTGTATGTCCGCCATATCCTAAGGTTGCATCCAATCCTTTTTGTCCCGGCTGGATGTCAAAAAATTCAAGAATTTCTTTTACACAGATGGAAATGTGCATTCCTGCCGGTGTACTTCCTTTACTAATAACTTTTTGAATCGTATCTCCGTATTTTTCTGGGTTTAATTCTTTGTATTTCTCTTCGAATCTTCTTGGATGAGTCCCTTTGTATCTGACTCTTCGTTTATGTTTCTTTTCTGACTGCTGTTGTTCCATTATTTTATACCTTTCTTTGTTATAATCATGTTAATCTAAGATCAGGACATTTTTTCCTTCAAATGCAAAACCATAGGCTTTGATACTATTTTCGTTGATTCCTCCTTTATACTGTAACTTCCGCATTCTGCTTGATCTGATCAATCACTGTCATGATCTTCATTGCAATATCCATATCATTTTCAAAAATCTGTCCAATACTTCCGACACTTCGAAATGGCTCATCCATCATAACTCTTCGGTCTTCGATCATTCCATTTACAGAGATATAATCAACGATCAATCGCACAAAACGAATCTGATCAGCATTTAGTTTCTCCTCATTTAAGAATTCATTAAATGCCTCATTTGCTGCCTGTTGATCCATTCCTGTGATTTTTCTTACAAGAATTCCAACTGGTGTATCCCCATATTCTTTTGTATAATCTTCTTTTGATCCTAGTTCCTGCCAAAGAATTTTCTCCAGTTCCTGCATATCACTTTTTTGTAGCGGCTGGTTATTTCGTAATTTACGCACTGCCATGTTATCTTGATGCTCTTTTAAATAGAATTCTACCTTTTTGCGATAATTTTCTAATCGATTCCCCATCTCAATTGGTGTATTTTCCTGATATTCTATTACTTGATCTGCAAAATCTGTATAAACGATTCTCTGTGTCTTTTTTGGTAAAAACTGAATCAGATCTCTAAGTGCTTCCCTGACTACATCCATTTCCAGAATAAATGCTTTTTCCCAGAATTCATTTGTCTGTACCTTATCCAAAATATATTTTTGCTCTTTGATCTGTGGCACAGAATCCTGCATTAAAGATAGTTTCTCTGCAATACCAACAACTGCTCCAATATTTTTCGAAAGATTCTTTCGTTCCAACATTGCAAGTTCAATACTATACATCAGATAATCAAATCTTCGTGCCAATTCATTTTCCTTCTCAGCCTCTATAATTGGTGCGATATGTTTCTTCAGGTCATCCATTGCTTCTGTCTCAAGAATATCCCATGATTTCTGTTCTCGATATCGAAGAACATATTTCAAATGATGTTTTACAATGAAACTTTCGTTATTCAGATCACTTATCGCTTGTATTAATTCTTTCACTAATGTATTTCGATATTCTCTGAAATCTTCGTCTTTTTGATAGTCTGTATCTTGTAATTCTCTTGCAATCCTTGCTTTACATAAAAAGATCTTCTCGGACAATGTTTCTACAAAACCACTGTCTTTTCCATGTGGATTGACTCTGAAATATTCGAAGTTATTACAATAATCAAAAATCAGGAATTTTTCTTTATCCATTCCAGGACCTAGTAAATCTTTGCAAAGTCTTGTTCCTCTTCCGATCATCTGACAGAATTTTGCATAACTTCTGACTTTCTTAAAAAATACAAGATTCAAAATCTCTGGAACGTCAATTCCTGTGTCCAGCATATCTACAGATACTGCAATCTGAGGCATCTTGTCCTTTTCTTCGAATTGTTCAATCAAATGTTCGGACTCTTTGATGCTGTAATCAATCTGTTTGATAAAATGACTGCCTTTCTCTGGAAAAAGCTTCTGAAAACGCTCGACAATTGCCTTCGCATGTTTACTATTTCTTGCAAAAATAATTGTCTTTCCCAATTTATCTCCGCCTTCTACCTTTAATCCTTCTCTCATCAGATTGGTTAACACAAGATCAATCGTGTCTTTATTAAACAGCCAACGATTTACAGCTGTATTCGGAATATCTTTCTCTACATTCTCATCATCATCGAATTCATCGTCAAATGCTTCTTTTTCTTCTTCGGATAACTGATCATAGTGAATTCCTTCTTCCATGATCTTTGTCTTATATTCTCTTGTCCGATAGTCAACCAGATATCCTTCTTTTACTGCTTCATCAAGTTCATACGCATACGTTGGTACATTTTGTTCCAAATCAAAAATCTCATATGTATTTCTACCTATCTCTTCTTTCGGTGTGGCTGTCATTCCTAATAAAACCGCATCAAAATAGTGGAAGATTTCCTGATATTTCTTATAAATGCTTCGATGACTTTCATCTACAATGATCAGATCAAAATGTGCTGGTGTGAATAGTTTTTTTCCATCCTTTCTCTTCGTGTCATCAATCGCATGTAACATCGTTGGATATGTTGAAAATATCATTCTGCTGCTTTCTGGATCTTCTTTATTTTCAAGTAAATTGCATACTGTCAGGTCTGGAAGGAGATTACTGTAACTCTTCTTTGCCTGAGAAACTAAAGCTTTACGATCTGCTAAGAATAAAATATTCTTTACATAATTATGTCTGCGAAGTACGTCTACCAGACTGATACTAACCCTTGTCTTTCCTGATCCTGTTGCTTGTACTAGCAACAGCTTTCTATGATGATTCATGATAGATTCACATAAGACTGTCACAGCCTCTTTCTGATATGGCCGGTTTGTAATTTTATCTTGAATCTCTAAATGAATCAAAGGCTTTTTGCTTGTTCTTTGATCCACCATTCGCTGCAGATCTTCTTTTGTGAAAATACCTGAAACAACTCGCTGTGGATCATCCTGTGCGTCGTCAATGATCTGCATTTCAAAACCATTTGTTATAAAAATGATTGGTCTTTGCTGATATTGATTTTCCAGACAATCCGCATATAATTTTGCCTGATGACTTCCTTTCATCGGGTCTACACTGCTTCGTTTTGCTTCGATGACTGCCAGTGGTTTTCCATTATTGCTGTATAAAACATAATCGGCATAACCTTTTCCTGTACTGTTTGGCATGCCTGTAACTAGCACTTCTGTAAGACAATCCTTGCCAATCGTCCATCCAGCTTCCGCAAGATCAAGGTCAATGTATTTTCTTCTTGTCTCTGCTTCTGTATCTTTGTCCACTTCATAACTTCGTCCAGTTTCATTTTCCTTACGAAGTTTGGTCATCTGTTCTCTTAATTTCTCATTTTCCTTGATCGCTTCTTCTAATTTCTGGTCTTTTCCGCTTAGTTCTTTTTGAAGATTTTCTAATTCTTCCTGTGTTTTTTTCTCTTTTCCGGCATCTGGCAGCAGACTCATATCATAATGACGATTTATATAGTTTTCACCATAACAGTAATCAATCCATTTACAGAACTGGAAAACACAGCGTAACGAAAGTACCGCTGCATCGTGTTTTACGTTGGTATTTGTATGTACTGCGACATTTCCAAGCTTAATCGTGTATTTTAGCATATCGAATAATTTAGGCTGAATCAGCTTGCGGAAAGAATATTCGTGAATCAAGCTGGAAATATTATCACGATATGGCATGGTCAGGGCATCATCGTGGACATATACCCATCGCACTGCGAGTTCTAAGGCTCGTCTTGACAAGATTGCTGCTGTTGACGGAGATATGGCGATGCTTCGTTCCGCTTCTGCTGCCTGCATCGCAAAGTCTTTGAAGCAATCTGTCTGTGCTAGAAAGTCAAAATTCGTCTGCATGTGGTTTCCCTCCCCTTATTTTTTCCTGATTCTTTGGTGTTTAGTCTTGGTTTTATTATACTCTTTGTATTGTGGGTGGTGCAATATAGAAATTTGTGGATGACAAACTTCGATTTGTCTATTCGTTCAAGAAACATTAGATACTTCTGTTGCAGATCTATTGGCGGAACAATCATTCTTCTTTGTTTCAAAGAATTAAACTCTATGTTATCAGCTGTTACAGCCCTAACACCAGACAAAATATCTTTTTCTTGCATCTTAAATTGAACAGCTAAAAACCTCGTCAAAATTCTTTCTCCTGGTATAAATACTTTTAAATCTTGATTAACTGTTATAGGAACTTTATTCACTGCAACTGGCAATGTATGTTTTAAAATTCCACTTCTAATAACCATAATTACTGAATTCACAGGAACCAAACGTGCAGTACTATTATCTACACCTAATTGATTAATTTTAATCTGACTATCTTTCAATACATCTGTCTTCATGTCTTTAGCTGATACCCATGGTATATCGCCATCTTTATAATATTCGGGATGAGCTTTAGAAGGTGTTCCACCTCCATATATCTCTTTGCATAAATTTTTTACTGTATCTGTTTCCCATTTTTTATCATTGTATACAGCGTCACCAAAGAGTTCTACAAATCGGGCTTGGATTAAATTATCTAATAAATTTAATTCTTTTTTTGCTTTTTCCCTTATTTCGATAATTTTATTCAATTGCTGTACTATTTTTTTCTGTTCTACTATATTTCTTAATGGTATTTTCATTTTTTTCATTGCAGTTTGAGTAAGTTTTTTTCTTGTTGCACCATTAATCATCCCATCAACCTTATAAAACATAAGCGAATAACATAAATAATCAACATCTATTTCCTCTTTAGGCTTTAGTACATGTGCATGATTATTTACCCAACATTTTCCTGAAACTCTGTATGCTATAGGTTTCTCTTTTGATCCAAAATTACCACCATCTTCAGCTAATAATACTAGCTCATCATCAAAAATGTAATCATTCACATAATCTTGTATTCCGTTTGCACCATAATATGGATATTTACCTTCTTTTCTATCTGATGCCGTTATGGGAATCCTCATTGAATCCAAAATTTCACAACATTCTTCAACACGTGTATATTTCAATTTTTCCATTCTTCGTTCCTTGCAAAATTCAAATTTTAAGGAATGAATCTTCAATTTATCTGGTTATGCCATATATTTCTGATGGGATGCCTTTACATTATTCTGATTTACCATTGCATATTGCATCGTTGTATCAATCTGTGAATGTCCAAGAATCTTTTGCACTTGTTCAATTGGCATTCCTTTGTCAATCGCTCTCGTTGCCATTGTTCTTCGGAATTTATGCGGATGGATTCGTTCCAATCCAAGCTCTCTTCCTAATTGTCTTAATCGAATCTCTACCCCACTGATCTTTAAGCGATCATATGGTGCATCTAAAGTAACGAATAATGCTGGGTTCTTATCTTTCCTACTTTCTATATATTCCATTAAATGTACTTTTGCTTTCGCATCAAAATAAACTCTTCTTTCTTTATCTCCTTTTCCGTATACAACACATTCTCGTTCTTCAAAATTAATATCTCCTATGTTCAAATTTACCAATTCACCCACACGTATACCTGTTGAATATAACAGATCAATCATTGCAAGGTCTCGAATCTGTGTACAATGATCCCTTAATTGTTCGATTCCTTCATCTGTGATCACACTTTTTACCACTGTTTTTGTCTTAATCTTATGAATCCTTCTCATTGGACTTTTTAAAATGTAATCTTCTTCCTCCAACCATGTAAAAAAGCTCGATATATTCCGTCGTATATTATCAATTGTAACATTCGAGCAGTTATTCCTTTTTTGATAATCTGCAAGATATGACCTCATTTCATCTGTCGTTATCTTGCGGATTTCTTTTTCCGTTTGTGAAAGCATATGTTCTGCTGTTACCTTATAATATTGAATGGTACGTTCCGAACATCCTTCTACTCTTTTTGCATCCAAGAACATTTCCAGAAATTCTTCATTCGATATCTGTTGTTTCTCTAGTTCATTTTCTGAAAATGTCCTTAGAATTACTTCCTGTAATTTTTTCATCTGTGGCACTGTTAAATACTCTGCCATCTCATTTAGTATTGTTACAATTTTCTCTTCCATGTTGGTACACTCCTATATACCAACATCCTTCAACCATTTTCGCTCCTAAATCTATGAAATAAAATATTGACATTCCTGATAATATGTTTCAGCTTCTTTTTGCATTAATTCTAATAATTGATCCACTTTATGATGTTCTCTATATTCTTTTAGTCCTTCTAAATACTTACTGCGATCATCATCTAAGATAATAAATGGTTTTAACTCATCATATTTCAAGCTTTCCCGAAACAATATCATTCTTCCTGTTCGTCCATTTCCATCCTGAAATGGATGAATTGATTCATATCTTGCATGAAATTCAGCAAGTGTTTTCATAGTTTTTTCTTGTTTATGATACCAATCCAAAAGTTGCCTCATCTCTGCTTCTACATCCTTTGGCAATGCTGTTTTATACATTCCGATCATATTGGGACGTTTCTTATAATCTCCGATTGCATATCCATTCGCTCGATCTTCAAAAACTCCTGATTTCAACTCATAATGCATGCGTTTTATTAGATTCTCTGTTAATTCTTCTTCCAATGTATCTAACATATGATTAAACATTAAGAAATGTCCATTCATTTCCTCTACATCTTTGGCTCGATAATAGTCATCGTTGACTGGTAATGTTCCATTATCAAATAGTGATGCTGTTTGTTCTGGTGTCAATGTACTTCCTTCAATCTTATTTGAATTGTACGCCATTGCTCTTTGCGTATAAGCATAAACTCCTGTTCTGTCAAATCGTTTTCGTTCTATTTTAAAACGTTCAATTAACCATCGTTTAAATTCTGACATTTTAATATCGCCTCTTTTCTATCCGAAATATTCTTGCATTAATGAATCATATAGTAATTGTGTTTTTTCTAATGATTTCTGAACTTCAAACTTCGATTTGTTGATTTGGTGGACGAAGGCTGCGAATTGGTTTTGAAGGTTTATGTCTGCAACAATAACATCTATTGTATTAAGTTTTTTTACTGCTAATCCCGGTTGTGCAGCTCCTGTATGATATCTATATAGATCCATCAATTTTAACATGTAATAAACCCACATTGTATTATCATTTTTTAATGTAGAAACTAAAACCGCATGTTCTGTTGCATGAAATTTTCCTGTTGCATATTGTACATTACCGCATAATGCTCCTTGTCTACCTATAATAGGATAACATCCTTCATAACTTAAATTTTCTACGTATCCCCTTATCCCATTTCCACCATAGCATGGTATTTCATATTTATCTTTTAAATAATCATGAATATCTTCTGCTTTAGTTGTTATTCCTGCCTTTAAAAAATATCTTTCTTCTATTTTTTCAATCGGCAATAGCTTACTGTTTGTTATTGGATCACCAAACATCTCGACAAATCGGGCTTGGATTAAATTATCTAATAACAATTTTTCCTGTTTTTCATCTTCTATTAAATTTCTAACCTTTTCCAACTTACTAATTATACTATCTTGAATAAATAAATCAGGTAATTCCAATTTATATTCTTTAACACTTTTCGCTGATAAGTTAGGTTGTGAACTTCCATTATTAAATTTAAATAACTGCTCTTTAATTAGAGGTGTTTCCAAAGCTAACATCAAATATTGTGGTCGTACTTTTTCTAAATTCGGTCTAATAATAACAAGTGATGAAGCAATAGCCCCATATATGTTGTCATTAATAAGTGCTTTCTTTCCCAAAGAACCCCTTAGACAATATAAAATATCATTTTGTTGAAATTTTCCGGAATTTAATTTCTCATATTTTTCAGGCGTTATATAATTCATTGCTTCAAACTCTATCGCTCGACCATTTAAATGTCCCGCATTAACAAACGGGATTCCACCACTCGTTATAATTTCTTTTTGTGATGGATAATTTTTCCCTCTATCACCATTTATTAATACAGCTATATCTCCTAATTTTACTTTTCCCATCTATCATTTCCTCAAATTCGCTTATAATTTCACTTTTAAATTTAATTTTGTTATTGATATCTATATTTTTATCCAGTATAATAACTATAGATGTTACCATAACGGTAGGCGGTTAGCCTCCTATCCGGAAGTTATAGTCCGGTTTACATAGAAATCCAATTATTTTGGAAATTTACTTAGGAGGATTTGACTTATGTTGACTATTGATAACCTCATCGGCATTATTTGTCTTTGTACGACTTTTTATAGTCGTGGTTATTCACATGGCCCACGTGATTCCA
>ENA-OQNN01001930-OQNN01001930.1-human-gut-metagenome-genome-assembly--contig:-NODE-1930-length-11985-cov-3.024034_pt1 | contig 11985 bp, 7 predicted proteins | sample MGYA00242624_ERZ504870 | MGnify/ENA primary metagenome ERZ504870 (study PRJEB26092, sample SAMD00036379) | human gut metagenome | host: Homo sapiens | study: EMG produced TPA metagenomics assembly of... | reverse complement strand
TTGTCCTTATCCTCCATGCCGCAATCCCCTTCCGTATTGGCTATCCTGTTAAGATTGTATCATGATCCAATCACTTCCGCAACCGAAAAAGGGCGCCGGAGGGGAATTATCCTCCGGCGCCTTTTTTCATTCACCGAGCACCGCACGGTGGAAGACCTTTTTTCCCTTTTTGAGCATTATACCCTCGCCGGAGAGCTGTTCGGCGGTCACGGCTGCGGCCACATCGGTGACCTTCTGACCGTCCAACTCCACCCCTCCCTGCTCCACCAGGCGGCGAGCCTCCTTCTTGGAGGGCACCAGGCCGCACTTGAGCATCAGCTCCAGCACCCCGATCGCCCCGTCAGTCAGATCGCCGGTGTCCAGGGTGGTGGTGGGCACGTTGGACTTGTCGCCTCCCTGGGCGAACAGGGCCTTGGCCGCGTCCTGGGCCTTCTGCGCCTCCTCCTCGCCGTGAACCAGCTGGGTCAGCTCAAAGGCCAGGATCTCCTTGGCTTGATTGAGCTGGGCGCCCTCCCACTTGTCCATCTCGTCGATCTGCTCGAGAGGCAGGAAAGTAAGCATACGGATGCACTTGAGAACATCGCTGTCTGCAACATTTCTCCAATACTGATAGAACTCGTAGGGCGAAGTCTTCTTGGGATCGAGCCAAACGGCGTTGCCTGCGGTCTTGCCCATCTTATGACCCTGGGAGTCGGTAAGGAGAGTTATGGTCATTGCGTGAGCATCCTTGCCGAGCTTTTTGCGTATGAGCTCGGTTCCGCCGAGCATGTTGCTCCACTGATCGTCGCCGCCGAACTGCATGTTGCAGCCGTAGTTCTTGAACAGATAGTAGAAATCGTAGCTCTGCATGATCATATAGTTGAACTCAAAGAAACTCAGACCCTTTTCCATGCGCTGCTTATAGCACTCGGCACGAAGCATATTGTTGACGGAGAAGCAGGCGCCGACCTCGCGCAGAAGTTCGATATAATTAAGGTTGAGAAGCCAATCGGCGTTGTTCACCATCTGAGCCTTGCCCTCGCCGAAGTCGATAAAACGCTCCATCTGGCGTCTGAAGCACTCGGCGTTGTGATTGATATCCTCGCGGGTGAGCATCTTTCTCATGTCGGTGCGTCCCGAGGGGTCGCCTATCATTGTAGTGCCGCCGCCGATAAGAGCTATCGGCTTGTTGCCAGCCATCTGCAGTCTCTTCATGAGCGTAAGAGCCATGAAATGACCTGCCGTGAGGCTGTCTGCGGTGCAGTCAAAACCAATATAGAATGTAGCTTTGCCGCTGTTTATCATCTCTCTGATTTCCGGCTCGTTCGTCACCTGCGCGATAAGTCCGCGCGCGACGAGTTCTTCGTAAATTCCCATAGTTATTTTTCCTTTCATTTTGTTCATAAAATTAAAAAGCCTCCGCACGGAGAACCGTGCAGAGGGCGAATTACCGCGGTACCACCTCTGTTCACTCCTTTCGGAGTCTCAGGAGCATTGCGCTCAGCGTATAACGCACGCCTGCGGCTCGACCTACTACAATTGTTCAGCCTCGCAGCTCGGAGATGTATTTCGCCGCCATGCCGCGTCCCCTCACAGCGCCCGGAGACTCTCTTTGCCGGCATAATACAGCTACTTCTTCCCGTCACAGCTTTTAAAATATGCAGTCATTATAAACCATACTTCAAAAGTTGTCAACAGTGATATGATTTGTAAATTATTTTATATGTATACTACATTTATTGCATACTTGCACGACTTGTGGTAAAATATGTTTGTTTATCCGAAAACTAAAAGCATCAAGGAGTTAATCGCAAATGGCTGAATACAACTTCAAAACGGGCGTGGATGCCGGAGAATACAGAGACTTTCTCAACGTCTCCCCTGCCTATTGCTTCACACAGCTGCCCGAATGGTCTGAGGTCAAGGACAATTGGGATCACGACATATGCATGCTCTATAAGGACGGCACGCCCGCGGTCGGTGCACTTCTTTTGATAAGGCATCTGCCGATGGGCAAAAAGCTCATATACTCCCCTCGCGGCCCCGTCGGCGATTTCAGCGACGCAGAGGCAATGCGCGAATTCTCGGCTCAGCTGAAAAAATACGCCAAGAAGATTGGCGCGATTGCCGTTAAGGCAGACCCGTTCGTAATAAGAGAAAACTACGAGGGGCAGAATGCCGCCGATTTCGGCAACTCATTCGACGAGACTATAAGCGTCATGCAGGAGTGCGGATTTGTTCACAGAGGCTTGAGCACCGACATAAATGCATATTTTCAGCCGAGATTCAACATGGCTATCCCGCTCTTCAACGAAAACGGACCTATCGACAGCGCAGGATTTTTGAAAGCTGTTCCCAAAAAGACCCGCTATTATATGGGCTCGTTCCATAATTCCAAGGGCATCGAGTTCATAAAAACCGACCCGGACGACGATCTTTCGGAATTTGTCCGCCTGCTCGGTCAGACCGAAAAGCGCCAGGGTATCTCGCTGAGAAACGAGGAATATTTCAAAAAGATACGCCATGCGTTCGGCGACAGAGCGGTCATATATTATGCGCGCATGCACCTTGACAGATATGTTGAATATCTCGAGGGGCTGATTGCAAAGAAGCAGAACATTCCCGAAAACACGCGCAAGCTCGATGAGGCAAAGGCTCTTATCGAAAAAAAGGGAAGCACCGTGAATCTCGCCGCCAGCCTTGTCATTATGCCCGATCCGCAGGCGAAGCTCAAAATTGCCGAGTATCTCTATGCCGGCTCCGATCTCTCTGTGCTCTCGACCCTCTGTGCATCTGTCGGGCTTATATATGCGGGAGTCTGCGATTCCATAGATGCCGGCTGTGACTATTTCAACCTCGGCGGAGTTGACGGAAGCTTCGAAGACCATCTTTCAAAGTTCAAGATAAAGTTCGTACCCCATATATTTGAATATGTCGGCGAATTTGATATGCCGGTTGACAAGGTTATGTATCTCGGGTTTGAAAAGCTTCTGCCCATGGCAAAGAAGGCAATCAAAAAGATAAAAAAATAAGGCAGGTAAAGAAATGAAAATAAAAAATGAAAAAGGGTCTGTTATCAGCAGGATTTTTAAAGATAACAAATACTGTTGGCTCGCTTTTGGTTGTTCGGCAGTCATAATGCTGATAGTTTATATCTGCTACAGCCTCATACCGTTCGGCGATGTGACCATTCTCAGAATGGATCTCTATCATCAGTACGGCCCGCTTTTTGCGGAGTTCTATGACCGCGTTACTCAGATGAAGAGCTTCCTCTACTCGTGGAATACGGGTCTCGGAGGCAGCTTTCTCGGCAACTTCTATAACTATCTGTGCAGCCCGCTCTCGATAGTTATGCTTATCTTCGGTCATAAGAATATGCCCGAGGCGATAGCGACAATGATTCTTCTCGCTGCGGCGTTTTCGAGTGCGACCTTCTGCTATTATCTCAAAAAGTCGTTCGGCGAGCATTCGCCCATAACCGCAGCGTTCGGTGTGCTCTATTCTTTCTGTGGCTTCTTTATAGCCTATTACTGGAATCTGATGTGGCTCGACGCCATGGTTCTGTTCCCGTTGATGATTCTCGGCATTGAGCGCATCATCAACGAGCGCAGACCCGCTCTCTACATTTTCTCGCTGTCGATGACACTGCTGACGAGCTACTATATGGGCTACATGGCGTGCATCTTTGCGGTGCTCTATTTCCTTGTATATTATTTCAGCCGTTATAACATCTCCGACACCACGAAAGCTCTCGAAGTTTACACCGACCCGGACGGTGAGCAGTACAGCAAGCTAAAAGATAAAATCAGATACAACTCATTCCTGTCCGACGGAATAACATTTGCTCTTTCGAGCATTGCAGGCGCGGCTCTCGTTGCGTTCGCGCTCATTCCCGTCTATTTTATTCTTCAAAGCTGCTCCGCGACGAGCGGAACATGGCCCGAGACCGTCAAGTCATATTTCAAGATATTCGACTTCCTCGCAAATCATCTTGCAAGCGTCACTCCCACAATAAGAAGCAGCGGAACCGATGTTCTTCCCAATGTCTATTGCGGAATGGCAACGGTAATACTTGTCCCGCTCTATCTTTTCTGCAAACGCATACCCGTAAGAGAAAAGATAGCAAATGTGCTTCTTCTCGGGCTTATATATTTCAGCTTCAATCTCAATGTGCTCAATTATATCTGGCACGCATTCCACTTCCCGAACGATCTGCCCTACAGATTCTCGTTCATGTATTCGTTCATCCTGCTCACCATGGCATATAAGGCGTTCCGACACATTACCGAGTTCTCCGGCAAAGAGATACTCGGCGCGGGAGTAGCTATTCTTTCGGGAATAGTTATAATCCAAAAAGTCGGTTCAAAGAACGTCGATGAAACAACTGTTATTATCAGCCTGCTGTTTGTCGTGCTCTATACGCTTATATTCTATCTCTTCTCGACCAAGAAATATCAGGCGTCGGCTATGGCTGTTCTGATGCTCTGCTGCGTCTGCGCCGAGGCTATAAGCGCCGACACCGACAACTACAGCATGGACAGGACAAAGACCGAATACGCCGGAGACTATCAGGATTTCAGAGACCTCAAGAATAAACTTGATGACATTGAGGGCAACGACACTTACCGCATGGAGCTCACCTCGCTCAGGGCACGCATGGATCCCGCATGGTATAACTACAACGGCGTATCCACCTTCTCGTCCATGGCATACGAAAAGGTTGCAAATCTGCAGGAGCAGCTCGGTCTCTACGGCAATTATATCAACAGCTACACCTACAATCCGCAGACCCCGGTCTACAATTCAATGATGTCGCTCAAGTATATTGTCGACAACAACGAATACAACCCGCCGCTGAGCGATGAGTTCTATGAATATGTCGGCTCATCCGGCAAGTTCCACGCATACCGAAACAAATACTGGCTCCCGTTAGCCTACTGTGTGAATGAAGATATCACTGCATGGAGCTTCGATTCGGACAATCCGTTTGAGGTGCAGAACGACTACTTTTTCCGCACAACGGGAATCGATGAAGTCTTCAACAGGCTTGATATCACAGATTCTTATTTCTATAACATCGATCCTATTTCGATAGGTCTTGATACGGGCTACATGAACTACTACAAGACTTCTTCGGACAGCACAGGAACTATTTCGTTCACCGTCTCGCCCGAAAAGGATCAGAATGTTTATCTGTTCGTTGAATCCGCGGGAATCGAAGATGTTCTTATCTCGGTCGGTTACGAGCAATATTCCCAGAACACGAGCCGCGAATATATCTATGACCTCGGCATGTGCAAGGCGGGAACGCCGATAACCGTTGAAATGACCGTCAAGGACGATGTCAACAGCGGTGCGCTCAACTTCTTTGTCTACGGGCTTGATACTGACAAATTCGTTGAGGGCTACAACAAGCTCAACAGCGGCGCGCTGAATGTCGAGAGCTTTACCGACACTGAGATAACCGGCACGCTGAACGCCGCAGAGGACAGTATTATTTACACCTCCATCCCCTATGACAAGGGCTGGAAAGTTACCGTTGACGGAAAAGAAGTCAGCGAGAATGATATTGTTGCCGTCGGCGACGCGCTGCTCGGAGTCAGAGTCAGCGCAGGAAACCACAGCGTAAAGTTCAAGTACACTCCGCGCGGAATGGTTATCGGACTCGGCATATCTGTTGTTACAGCACTGATTCTTATCGCTGTTGCGATTCTTCTGAAAAAGAGAAAGAAGCAGCCTCAGCCTGTCGCAGTGGCAAGCGGAAGCGTTGTGTCCGACACCGCATCTACAGAAACTCCGGAAATCGACAACAATTCCGCTGAAGAAACACCCGAAACTTCGATTGATAAATCCGAATCAACCGAAAGCGACGAAACCGAATAATAAAAGCAAATGCGCTGCCGTATAAACTGCGGCGGCGCATTTTAAAAGAGGTAAACGAATGCTGAAATTCAACAGTGACGGCAAGTTCACAATAATGCAGATAAGTGACGCGCAGGATCTCCCGCTCGTTCGCAAAAGCCTTGTTCAAATGATAAACAGAGCCTGCGATGTTCTGCACCCCGATCTCGTTCTGTTCACGGGCGACAACATACTCGGCAATCATATAAACGATGCCGTGATAGGCACAAGGCAGGTAGCCTCCGGGCATGATGCGACGAGATCGCGCGTGGAACGGGCGATAAGTCATATTATCCTGCCGCTTGAAGCAAGAAAAATCCCGTTTGCCGTGCTGTACGGGAACCACGATGATATGAACTGCATAGAAAAATCCGAGCAGTCGGAAATATACGGCAATTACTCATCGTGCGTCGGAAGCGGCGCGGACGTCGGCGCAGGATGCGGAACTTATGATATCCCGATAATGTCGTCGGAGGGAACGCGGCGCGCTTTCACCGTGTGGATGCTCGACTCCGCAGGAAAAGGCGCAGACGGCAATTGGTACACGACCATAAGCCGCAACAAAATAGATTGGATGCGCCGAAAGAATGAAAAAATCAAAAAAGCTTTCGGAGTTCTCCCCTCTTTTGTATTTCAGCATGTCCCGATTCCGGAGACTGTGCAGCTCATACGCGAGTGCGAAAAAAATAATGAATGCATAGAGCACGACGGGCGATTTTATGAGCTCGACCCCCAAAAAGCCCACGGTATTCTCGGCGAATATCCGGACGTATGCTCTGAAAATGTCGGCGAATTTGAAGCGTTGAAGGAAATGGGCGGCGTGCTCGCCGCAGTCGCGGGTCACGATCATCTAAATTGCTTCGAAGGCAGAGTTGATAATATTGACATAATCCAAACAGCCTGCGCGTCATTTCGATGCTACGGCAACAAGATGCGCGGCGTGCGTATCTTTGAGCTCGATGAAGCCAAGCCGTTTGAGTATAAAACAAGAACGGTAACATATTTCGACCTATTCAAAAAGACTCCGGTCTCAATAATGCGATACATAAACGATGCGGATGACAAGGAAAAGCTAAAATACGGCATATGGGCGGGAACCGCGGCGACCGCCGCCGTCGGCGCTCTTATGATAGCACTCGGAAAAAGAAAATAAAAACAGGAAGTATGGCTTTTGAGTCATACTTCCTTTGCTTTTAATCAAGATGATATCTCGGTTTGCCGACGCTCTTCTTGCCGTATTCAATGGCTTCCGTCGGGCAGAGGCAGATGCACGCCATACAGTGAGTGCAATCATCGCCCCAGACCGGTTTACTGTTTTTTAATTCAATGTTGTTGAGCGGGCACATTTTTGCACACTTGCCGCATCCGATGCACTTGTCATTTGCCGTAAAGGCATCCGCCTTGACAAAGAGTTTATAGAACACCGGGTTGACTATATCGCTCATAAGCTTATCATAAGCATTTCTGCGCGGCTGGGCAAATTTCTTTTCGGCTTTTATAGTCTCTGAAGCGTCTGCAATATCTGGCTGAGCCTTTTCAATTATCCGTGCAGCCTGTTCATCATTCGGCACGCCGAACATAGCAACATAATTTTCAGGCATCACTATATGCTTGACACCCATATAGTCAAATGACTTTCTTGAGCATAACTGCCTGATATATTTGTCCGCATCGCCTATCTCGCCGCCGCAGTCCATGACGAACCACACTTTAAAATTTCCATTGAACGGTGTCTCGTCTATCCACTTTTCGACAATGCGCGGAATGCGCCAACCGTAAGTCGGAACGACAAAAACAAGACGACCGTCAGCGCTTATCTCCGATGTATCCCACGCTTTAATTCTTTCGTTCATATTCAGCAGCTCGTCGCCGAGCGAATCGGCAATCCTGCGTGCGATATATCTGCTGTTGCCCGTTCCTGTAAAGAACAAGATCATATTATCATCTCCGAAGTAATATTTTCATCTTTTATATTTCGCTCAATTTTCATGTGTTTAAGTATATCAGAAACAACATGTACGGTGCAATAAAAAGTTATGGTTTTATATAATCCGATTCAGCCGAAATTTGCAAACCTTGACACACAAAAAGAATCCTGTTAGTATTAAAAACACAGGCACACACATTATAGAACAAACCGATTGGAGAAAAATGAGCACTTTAAACAACAACCCAAAAGAGAGGATATTCGCGTTCGATGCCGCTAAGGCTATCGGTATATTTTTTATAGTTATCGGGCATGTGTTTCACGACCAGGGAATCTATGCTCAATATGTATATTCTTTTCATGTTCCGCTGTTTTTCTTTTTGACCGGCGTTACATTTTCGCGCGGCAAGAACGGATTCTGGAAGTTTCTGATTCAAAAACTGACGCGCCTTCTCGTGCCGTTTTATATATTTGCCGCAGTCAGCTGGGGCGCATATGCTATTCTCGGCAAGTTCGTCTCGTCATTCGCGGAGAAGGCAATCGACAGCAGTGTTCCTGCCATAATCATAGGCATTTTAAAAGGATACTGCGCCGTAAATACTCCGCTTTGGTTTTTGCCGTGCCTGTTTCTTGAACTGCTGTTTTTGTATGCCATAACATTTATAATAGACCGAATAGCTTCAAAACGCCGATTGTCATACGCCTTGTTCGGTGTATCTATAATTGCAGCAATTGTCATACAATATGTAATATATAAATTTTCTCTGTTTCCGACAAAAGCGCCGATATTCAAGGCTGATGTTGCCATAGCAATGCTCCCGTTTTCTCTGAGCGGGGTTTTATTCTCAAAATTTGCAGCACAAAATCAAAAAACCTTGCGCAAGCCATACATATTTATTTTATCATTGTTATGCGTCGCCGCCGGAGGATTTTCGGCACTGAAGCTGAACATTCTCGTCGGATATCAGAGCAGCGAATACGGCAGAATACTGATATTTTATTTATCCGCTTTCATGTCCGTACTCGGATTCACCCTGCTGTGTTTCTTCATCCCGAAGCTTAAAGTTATATCTTATATCGGCTCCAACACTATGCCGATACTCCTTATGCACAAATTCCCGGTAGTGTTTTTCCACACACTGTGCCCGTTTATATCGGAAAGACTCGCCGACAAATCTCTGTTCTGGAGCGCTATTGCGGCATTGCTCTCCATCGGGCTGTGCCTTTTGGTGGCTTTACCTATACACAAAATCGCACCATTTGTGCTGGGGGAAAAGATGCCGCCGAGAAAACGCTCAAAATCTTAAAGCTATATTTAAAAGGCTGCCCTTTGGGCGGCCTTTTTTAGCAAACTCGTTTTGAATTTTATTAACTTTGTATGAACATTTATATAAATATATTGACAAGTTTTTAAAATAGGTATATCATGGGAACAGAAAACAAAAGGAGTTGATACTCTTGAAGAAAACATTATACAGTTTGATGCTCAGCGACGAAGTCGTCCGCGAAGCGGATAGACTTGCGCATCAAAAGGGCACCAACCGATCAAATTTAATAAATCAGATACTTGCCGAATATTTCGGCATGGTCACGCCGCAGAGGCGCATAAACGATGTATTCCAGGCTATCGAAGAAGCGGTCGCTTCATACGGGCAGCTTGTGCCGTTCTTCACTCCGAACGACCTGACAATGTCGCTCAAGAGCAGTCTGGAATATAAATACCGCCCCACCGTCAAATATGAAGTGGAGCTGTATGAAAACGGGCAGGATTCCATCGGCGAGCTTTCGGTGATATTCCGCACGCAGAGCGCCGCGCTTATCTCCGACATGACCGACTTTTTCCGCCTGTGGCACAGCATAGAGCAAAAATATCTCCCCCACTACGGAGTAGAGAATGTTGACTATGCCCTCTATTATAACAAGTTCTGCCGCAGTATAGTCGTACCGAAGAAAAATTCCTCAACCGAGGAGCTCGCACAGGCTATATCCGGATATATAGAGCTGTTTGACAAACTTATGAAAGGCTTCCTTGCCGGCAGATATTCTCCGGCAGATATCGAGCACTGCTACGCCGAATACATCGCGCGGCAGTCAATAATAATATAACTCAAAACTCAGACTAAGCAGGTGATTTTATGAACACTCAGATCTATACTCAGAAGACCGTTGAGGCAATACAGAACGCGCAGAACATAGCAAGAGAGAACGACAACCAGTCGCTCGTCCCCGAGCATCTGCTCTACTCTCTGCTCGATCAGGATGGCGGGCTCATCCCCTCCCTGTTCGGCAAGATGGGTATTGACTGCAACACCGTTCTCGGCGAGCTTGATTCTTATATCGCTACTCTCCCGAAGGTTTCCGGCGGCGAGATGTATCTCTCTTCGGAGACCGACCGCGTTATCCGCACCGCCGAAAAGACGGCAAAGAGCATGAACGACGAATATGTTTCGGTTGAGCATCTTATGATCGGCATATTCACGAACATGACTCCGGAAATCAGAAAAATATTCAATACTCATGGCATAACCAAAAACGCTTTTGTCGATGAGCTTTCAAAGGTCAAGACAAGCCCGGTAACCAGTGACAACCCCGAAGATACTTACGACGCACTTTCGAAATACGGCACCGACCTTGTCAAGCGTGCGCGCGAAAACGAGCTTGATCCCGTTATCGGCCGTGACACGGAGATAAGAAATGTCATTCGTATTCTTTCGAGAAAAACCAAGAACAACCCCGTGCTTATCGGCGAGCCCGGCGTCGGCAAGACCGCTATCGCCGAGGGTCTCGCGCAGAGAATAGTACGCGGCGATGTGCCCGAGGGGCTTAAAGACAAGACTGTTTTCAGCCTTGATATGGGTTCGCTTATCGCCGGCGCAAAGTACCGCGGCGAGTTTGAAGAGAGACTCAAGGCTGTGCTCGAAGAGATAAAGAAATCCGAGGGCAAGATACTGCTCTTCATCGATGAGCTGCACACAATAGTCGGCGCAGGCAAGACCGAGGGCAGCATGGACGCAGGTAACCTTTTGAAGCCCATGCTTGCAAGGGGCGAGCTGCACTGCATCGGCGCAACTACGCTCGACGAATACCGCAAATATATTGAAAAGGACGCCGCTCTTGAGCGTCGTTTCCAGCCCGTTATGGTAAACGAGCCTACTGTTGAAGACACGATTTCGATACTCAGAGGACTCAAGGAGCGCTATGAAGTTTATCACGGCGTTCGCATACACGACAGTGCACTTGTCGCCGCCGCTACCCTTTCAGACAGATACATTACCGACCGTTTTCTGCCCGACAAGGCAATCGACCTTGTCGATGAGGCGTGCGCTTCCATCCGCACAGAGATCGACTCCATGCCCTCGGAGCTTGACGATGTACGCCGCAAGATAATGCAGCTTGAAATCGAAGAGATGGCTCTGAAAAAGGAAACGGATAAGCTCTCCAAGGAGCGTCTTGAGAAGCTCGGCGCCGAGCTTGCCGAATACAAAGACAAGTTCAATGAGATGAAGTCGCGCTGGGAAGCCGAAAAGCAGAGCGTTGACGAGGTCAAAAAGCTCAAGTCAGAAATTGAGCAGACCCACGCAGATATTGAGCAGGCTCAGCTTCACTACGAATACGAAAAAGCGGCAAAGCTCAAATATTACGATCTGCCCTCTCTTGAAAAGCGTCTCGCAGAAGCCGAAAAGAAGAGCGAGCAGCGCACCGAAAACACTCTCGTTCACGACACCGTGACCGAGGAAGAGATAGCGACCATAGTCGCAAAATGGACCGGTATACCCGTTGCAAAGCTCATGGAGGGCGAGCGCGAGAAGCTGCTCCACCTCGACGATGTTATCCATCAGCGCGTTGTCGGTCAGGACGAGGCAGTTCAGAAGGTCACAGAGGCTATCCTCCGCTCCCGTGCAGGCATCTCCGACCCCAACAAGCCTATCGGCAGCTTCCTGTTCTTGGGTCCCACCGGTGTCGGCAAGACGGAGCTTGCAAAGGCTCTTGCCGATTGTCTGTTTGATGACGAGCACAACATGGTTCGTATTGATATGACCGAATACATGGAGAAATACTCAGTCTCCCGTCTTATCGGAGCGCCGCCCGGATATGTCGGATACGATGAGGGCGGTCAGCTGACCGAGGCGGTAAGCCGCAAGCCCAATTCTGTCGTGCTGTTCGATGAGCTTGAAAAG
>ENA-OQNN01001890-OQNN01001890.1-human-gut-metagenome-genome-assembly--contig:-NODE-1890-length-12173-cov-5.100614_pt1 | contig 12173 bp, 9 predicted proteins | sample MGYA00242624_ERZ504870 | MGnify/ENA primary metagenome ERZ504870 (study PRJEB26092, sample SAMD00036379) | human gut metagenome | host: Homo sapiens | study: EMG produced TPA metagenomics assembly of... | reverse complement strand
ACTTATGTGGATGGAAAAACCATCAAACCGATGACTTCCGCACAGGATCACAAACGTGCGAAAGACGGAGATCAGGGGCTGAATACCGGTGGTATGGGAACTTTCTCTCCAAGTCCGTTCTATACCGAAGAAGTGGATGCATTCTGTAAGGCACACATCTATCAGGCAACGGTAGATGCGATGGCAGCAGAGGGAAGAGAATTCAAGGGAATCATTTTCTTCGGCCTGATGCTGACTGCCGATGGCCCGAAGGTTCTGGAATACAATGCCCGTTTCGGTGATCCGGAGGCACAGGTCGTTCTTCCGAGAATGAAGACGGATATCGTCGATGTGTTTGAAGCATGTATCGATGGAACACTGGATCAGATCGATCTGGAATTCGAAGACAATGCAGCCGTGTGCGTAGTTCTGGCATCTGACGGGTACCCGGTATCTTATCAGAAAGGCTTCCCGATCAAAGGACTGGATGCATTCAAAGAAAAAGAAGGTTACTATGTATTCCACGCAGGAACCGCAAAGAAAGACGGACAGATCGTGACAAACGGTGGTCGTGTGCTTGGAGTAGTAGCTAAAGGAGATGACCTGAAACAGGCGAGAGCGAATGCGTATAAAGCTATCGATCTTGTAGAGTTTGATAATAAATATTATCGTCATGATATTGGAAAAGCGATTGACGAGGCATAAGATAAGGTAAAAAATAACAGGGGCAGAAGACGAAAGAAGAATCGTTTTCTGCCCCTGTTTTGAAAGATAAAAAATCAACCTTCTTCTTCCTCAGGATATCTCATCCCCCAGTCTTTCCGGATCGAGGTCATCATATCCATCACATCGATCGTATAGTCGAGATGCATCCGGTTTTCCTCTCCGGCGACAGCCACTTCCATATCGGCCACTTCGTATTCCAACGCCCGGTCGGTAGAACCGACGGATACCACTTCTTTGTGACCGTCTTCCGTATAAGTGATGATAGCTTCCTCGCCTCGCGGATACTCGAACAGTTCGATGTAAGCCTTATCAAAAGAGATCGTTCCTCGTTTTGGCTGTTTGGCATGTAGAGACAAAATGACGGCAGCCATCTCCGCCTCCTTGTTTTTCAACAAAATCGATGCCTGCTCATCCACGCCGGTAGGTGCGTATTTTACCTGAGAGAGAATCTGATCCGGCTTTGAGGACATAAACCAGCGAAGGAAAGACAGCGCATACACACCGATATCCAGCAGTGCTCCGCCTGCGAGATTCCGGTTGAAAAAGCGGTTTTTCATGTCATACTCTTTGTAACTTCCGAAGTTCATCTGCAAAAGCCGAAGTTCCCCGAATTCCCCGGTATCCATCCGGCTGCGAAGCTCCTTGTAGATGGGCATGTGGAAAATCGTCATGGCCTCGGCAAGAACTACATGATGTTCTTCAGCGAGACGAACCGCTTCTTCCAGTTCTTCAGCGTTGAGGGTAATGGATTTTTCACAGAGTACATGTTTTCCGGCACTTAAAGCCTTCCGAAGGTAGGAAATATGTGTGTTATGCGGAGTGGAAATATAGATAATGTCCACCTCATCATCCGAAAATACATCGTCAATCTGATCATAAACTTTATCAATTCCATATTTTTCAGCAAAAGCAACTGCCTTTTCGTGCGTGCGGTTTGCTACGGAATATAGTTTCCGTCCGTTTGCAGCAAACGCCTGTGCCAGCTGATTGGCGATCACGCCACATCCGAGAGTAGCCCATTTATATTCTTTCATAACGGTGTCCTTTCTTACTCTTTCTATAAGATTTTGTCATCTATTTATTATAGCGAAGAGAAAAGAAGGGTGCAAGTGGGAAAGATTGTGTCGATAGTGACTGGGACGGTTCAGATCATTACTGTGCTCCTGTTCACAGTAACATTAACTTTTAGAAACACAGGGAAAATACAGAAAACATTTGCAGAAATAAGGTAAATTGTGTATGATATAACTAAAAATAAAAAGAAAAAAGGGGGTATCCGATGACGTTGCAAATATATCCTTTTTCAGCATCCGAATCAAAGATTGATGGATTGCGTATTATTAATGTAAAAATGGTGACGGATGATCGAGGCACAGTGAGAGAACTCTATCGTGAGAGCAGCCATTCAGAAGTTTTACCGGAAACACTTTCTTCGTGGAAACAGATAAATTTAACACGTACAAAACGTGGAGCGGTTCGCGGTCTGCATGGAGAAGCCATGGCAAAGCTGGTTACAGTGGCAACCGGTTCCGTATTTGGTGTGTATGTGGATACAAGACCGGACAGTAAAACATTTGGTGCAGTAGAAACAGTACATATTACACCTGGAATACAGGTTTTTGTTCCACAGGGCGTGTGCAACGGATTTCAGGCGTTGGAAGAAGGAACAGAGTATTTATATTTCTTTGATAACGAGTGGGCTCCGGGAATGTCAGGAACAGCATTGACTCCTTTAGACAGTGAACTGGGAATAGAATGGCCGATTCCTATTGAAAAAGACAATCGCGAACAGCTTTCAGAAAAGGATGCCAAAGCACCGACACTTCGGGAATTGAAAGAAATATTAAAATGTGAATAATGTGATTTTATTCTAAATATTACAAAAGAACCTTAGTAGGAAAATTAAAATGAGCACTTGCAAAAACAAGTGCCCAAGTGTATAATCCAATTAGAAAGGTAATCGGATATGACTCCGATTTGCCCTCTGTCAATTAGCTAAAAAAGAGATAGCATCCTTAACTTTGGACGGTCTGGGATGCTATCTCTTTTTATTTTTCATTTTGCGTTTCTTTTTATGCTTATGTTTCTTCTGATTGTCTATGTAAGACAGAGCCTCGAAAACTACTAACAATAAAGTAAGGACTTCCATTGTGTTCATAGGGCATCACCCTCCTTTTGTAAGATCAGAGGGCATCAAATAATCGGAAAATCACATCCTGCTTTCTATTCGATTGTACAAATGTAGTATACCACATTGCGAACAGATGTTCAAATGGAAAGTATTCCATATGAATAGAATAAAAATTAAAACGTTACTGTTCACTCCGTGCTCAGCAACACGCTGCGCGATGCACAGAATTTATGCTGTTCGCATAAATTCGCGCGATATGTCTCGGGTTTTCTGTGACCTTCGCTCACAAAAAACACCTCGCGGGATATTACCAGTGAACAGTAACATTAAAACATTACATTTTCACCCGAACCAACACCGAACAAAAAGACCAACTGGTTTTATCCGCCCTACAGCCACCACAAGATATAGTAGCCCCACCACCCAAAAACGTGAGACAGCGTGAGAAAAAAATCGTATCATTCAGACAATAAAAAGAGCAGAAAACCTGAATAAAATCAAAGCTTTCTGCCCTTTTCTCTGTATGCGGGAGATGGGACTTGAACCCACACGAGCATACACCCACAAGATCCTTAGTCTTGCCTGTCTGCCAATTCCAGCACTCCCGCGCGCTTTCTTTATCTGAAAGACAAGTGATATTATATCCCCGTAAAACAGAAAAGTCAACACTTTTTTTGAAAAATTATGCAAAAAATTAAAATAGACAGTCAGAGGTGCGCGCGGTATAATAAAGCCGACATAAGAATACGATCCCGACAGCAAATGTCAGGCACCGTTTGGCAGGAGGGTATCAATGAACGAGAAAGAGAAAGTATTAACACATCTGGATATTCCATATTCCTATGAGCTGGCAAAACGTATGGAAGCCTACCGGTGTAATCCGGAGCTGGGATATCGGTCGGCAGGATCAAAAGCAGAGTTTCTGACCGGCGAGATGTTAAAAAAAGAGATGGAAGAGATTGGTCTGTCCGGGGTAACGAAAGATGAGATTACCGTAGACGGCTGGGAATTTCGTAAAGCAGTTCTGTATGTACTGGATGAAAATGGAAAGAAACGTGAGATCCGGCTGGGAGCTTACCAGACAAACTGCGTGACTGATGGGGCAGAAGAATATCCGCTGGTCTATGTTGGAAAAGGAACCGAGTTAGACTATAAAGACATCGATGTAAAGAATAAACTGGTATTAGTTGACATTAACCAACGTGACGAATGGTGGATCAATTTCCCGGTATATCAGGCACATCTGAAAGGTGCAAAAGCACTGATCGCGGTGCAGCAGGGCGGCTATGGCGAGATCGATGAAGATGCGTTAAATGCCCAGGATATTGCAGGACCGGCAGATGCTCCTGCATTTTCCATATCCAGAAGAGATGCCCAGTGGCTGAAAGAACAGCTGGATAATCAGCAGAGCCGGGAGCTATGGGTGACACTGGAAGCGGACAGCCGGGTGATGCCGGAGTGTAAAACTTATAATATTACCGGACAGATCCAGGGAAAACACAAAGACCGTCTGATCGTGCTTTCTGCTCATTACGATTCGTATTTTGACGGATTTCAGGATGATAATACGGCGGTGGCCATGATGTTCGGGATCGCGAAAGCATTGATCGATGCCAGGATTCAGCTGGACAATACGATCCTGATCTGTGCGATGGCAGCAGAAGAGTGGGGCGTGATTGATTCGGATTTTGACTGGTCCACAGGTGCCTACGAACAGGTATTTACCGCACATCCAGAATGGGTGGGAAAGGTGATCGCCGACCTGAACTTTGAGCTTCCGGCCCTGGCACACGGAGCCGGGGCGCGGATCCGAAGCTGTTATGAATATCAGCCATTTTTGGAACAATTTCTGGAAGACCTCCCGGTTCTTACGAGAGCGTATCCGGAGGATGCATCCGTGGTATCTCCGATCGAAACCTGGTCCGATGACTTTTCGATGGCGATCGCAGGAATCCCGTCCATGGTAAATGATTTTACCGGCGGAAGTTTTATGGAGACACACTATCACTCACAGTTTGACAACGACGAATACTACGATCCGCAGGTCTACCAGTTCCATCATGAACTGTATGCACTGCTGATTCTGGCAATCGACGCGACAGCCGTAGTACCACTTTCCTTTACCGGTGTTATGAAACGCGCACAGGAAGGTCTGGAACTGGTAAAATCCTGTGAAAACAGCTGTCTGGAAGAAAAATACGAAACAATCAGCAAATTACTGACCGGAGCAGAAAAACAGCAGAAAGAAAATTACCGGTGGATCATGCAGAAAAACAGTGCATATAAAGCGTGCGAAGATCCGGAACAACGGGAAACACTGTATCAGAGCCTGCGACAGACAGAGACAGAACTTCTGAAACGCTTCAAAACAGAACAGGATGCATTTGTCCGCATTGACTGGTACGGAAATGTATTCTATCCACATGAGATTTTACTGAGAAATATCCACCTTTTAGAAAGAGCCAAAAAGAATCTCGAAGAGGGAGAACTTTCGGTGGCACTCAGAAAACTGTATGATGTGGATAACAATGCCTATGCATTTATGTTTGATAAAGAAGTCTACAGACATTTTACCGATTATGTGTACCATCAGCCAAAAGAACGGCTGAAATGGGGATACAGACGTCTGATGCAGCATGAAAATCTGTACGATCTGGTAAAACAGCTGCTGAAAAAAGAAGAAGCAGGAGAAAAAGACTGTCGGGAAGAGGCAGCAGCACTTGCAAAAGTAATCGATAAACAGTACAAAATGGCAGAACAGACAATGGAAGAGATTTATCAAACCGTGAAAGAACATTTTGTGCATCCGATACAGGAACAATAAGAAAGGTGACGGGGAAACCCGCTGAAAAATATGGAAAGCGATAAGTTATATAGGGTAAAAAAAGAAGATTTACCTAAGTTAGAGGAACTTTTAAACATTTGTTTTGCACACGATCCGTTGTACGAGACGCTGATCCCGGATCCGGATGTGAGAAAACGTCTGATGCCGGAGCTGTTCCACTGCGATATGGATGAATTCTATGAAACATGTGAGATTTTTGCGGACAGCGAAGAACTTAACAGCGTGCTGGTGGTATCCGATGAGACGGAGTCCTACAATCTGTTTCATTTCCTACTGACAGAAGCGAAGGCTACCCTGCAAAATGATCTGTATCTGATCAAGGAGGATCCGTCTTTTCATACCTTTTATAATTTTATCAAAGGCGGTGACTACCTGAATTCGAGCTGGACACAACAGCTTCATCAGACAAAACGACTGCATATTATTTACCTGGCGGTTCATCCAAGGATGCAGCACCACGGAATGGCAGCGATGCTGATGGATGAAGCAATCCGGTATGCCCAGGAACATGGAATGATGATTTCACTGGAAACACACAACGAAAAAAATCTGGAATTCTACAAAAAGTTCCAGTTCAAAGAATATGGAATCTTAAAAAAGAACTTTAATCTGAAACAATACTGTCTGATCCGGGAATATCAGTAAGGGTCTGCTTTACAAAACGTGGGATCTGTTATATGATGTATAACACACAGAAAAGAGAAAGCAGGGTGAACAGATGCAGATAGAATTGCTGGAGATAGATTTTAACAGCGAAGAAGCAATTTATATGCAGCTTCGCAACCAGATCATACTTGGAATCGCCACATCCAGACTGCAGGACGGAGATACCCTCCCGTCAGTAAGACAGATGGCAGAATGTATCGGAATTAATATGCATACAGTAAATAAAGCGTACGCTGTTCTCAGGAAAGAGGGCATCGTATCTATAGACCGGAGAAAAGGTGCAGTGATCTGCATCGATTCAAACAAACTGCTGGCACTGGAAGAAATGCGTCAGAATCTGTATATCATTCTGGCCAAGGGGCGATGTCATAACATTTCCCGGCAGGAAGCACATCGGCTGCTGGATGAAATCTATGATATGTGGGAGCAATCCCCCGAAGACCCGTTAGAATAATCTGCGGGCAAACAGGATACGAAAAATGGAGGATAGAACGCTGCATGAGTACACAATATACGAATCAGGCAAAGACAGCGGTAAAATATGCGGAAAAGACAGCACGCAGATACAAACATAGTTATATCGGAACCGAACATTTACTGGCAGGTCTTTTACACGAAGAAGAGGGAACGGCCGGCATGGTTCTGCGTGACATGGGAATCAGTGAAGAACGGCTGATGGAAATGATCCGGAAACTGATTGCACCGGAAGAGAGTAATGTGCTGACTGCGGACCGGGCAGGATATACCCCACGGGCGGCAAGAATGCTGGAAGGAGCTGTGGAAGAGGCAGATGATCTTCGCAGTGAAAAGATAGGAACAGAACATCTTCTGCTTGCGATGCTGCGGGAAGTTGACTGTATGGGAACCCGTCTGCTGCACACGATGGGAGTAAATATCCGAAAACTGCAGAATGAAGTTCTGGCAGCGATGGGAGAAGAAGTTGCCAATCCAAGAGATAACGGTAATGCACGATCCAGAAATGAAGCGGCTACAGGCACGCCGACACTGGATCAGTACAGCAGAGATCTGACTGAGATGGCTCGTCAGGGAGTTATGGATCCGGTGGTCGGAAGAGAAGATGAGATTGGTCGAGTAATCCAGATTCTGAGCCGCCGGACGAAAAACAATCCCTGTCTGATCGGAGAACCGGGTGTTGGAAAAACAGCGGTAGTAGAAGGACTTGCTCAGCGGATCACGCAGGGGCTGGTGCCGGAAAAAATGAAAAACAGACGGCTGGTTGTTCTGGATCTGTCCGGTATGGTGGCAGGATCAAAATACCGCGGTGAATTCGAAGAAAGAATCAAAAAAGTAATTACAGAAGTGATGGAACATCCGGGGATTCTGCTGTTTATTGATGAATTGCATACAATTATCGGAGCAGGCGGTGCGGAAGGAGCACTGGATGCATCCAATATTTTAAAACCTTCTCTTTCGCGAGGGGAGATTCAGATCATCGGTGCGACCACGATTGAAGAATACAGAAAACATATCGAAAAAGATGCTGCACTGGAACGAAGATTTCAGCCGGTTACGGTAGAAGAACCGACGCAAGAGCAGGCAGTTGAGATTCTGAAGGGATTGCGCCCTTATTATGAAAAACATCACGGAGTCACCATTACCGATGAGGCGCTGGAGGCAGCAGTCAAGATGTCTATCCGTTATATTGCAGACCGACATCTGCCGGACAAAGCCATTGATCTGATGGATGAAGCATCTTCACGGGTACAGTTGACAGGTATTACAGTGCCTCCGCAGTTAAAAGAGGTAGAGCAGAATCTACATGCACTTGCCGAAAAAAAAGAGGAAGCGATCAGGGAAGGCGATTTTTCAAGAGCGCGGGAGTTGCAGGAAGGACAAAAAGAGCTGGAAGAATCCTACGAAAAATTGAAAAAACGTCAGGAACAGCGCTATAAAAATAAAAAAATGCAGGTAACCGAAGAAAATATTGCCCAGATCGTATCCAGCTGGACCAAGATTCCGGTACAGAAACTTGCCCAGAAAGAGTCCAAACGTCTGGCAAGCCTGGAAAAAGAACTGCACAAACGGGTGATCGGTCAGGAAGAAGCGGTGGAAGCGGTGGCGAAAGCAATCAAGCGAGGACGCGTGGGACTGAAAGATCCGGCAAGGCCGATCGGTTCTTTCTTGTTTCTAGGACCGACCGGTGTTGGTAAGACGGAACTGTCCAAAGCACTGGCAGAGACAGTCTTCGGCTCCGAACAGGCGATGATCCGTGTGGATATGTCGGAATACATGGAAAAGCACAGTGTATCTAAACTGATCGGTTCACCGCCGGGATATGTGGGATATGAGGAAGGCGGTCAGCTCTCCGAAAAGATCCGGAGAAATCCATACAGTGTGATCCTGTTCGATGAGATTGAAAAAGCACATCCGGATGTATTTAACATTTTATTACAGGTGCTGGATGACGGTCATATCACAGATGCGCAGGGCAGAAAAGTGGATTTTAAACAGACCTGTATCATCATGACATCAAACGCCGGTGCACAGTCAATCGTAGAACCAAAACGTCTTGGATTTTCTCAGGGAGAAGACAAGAAGAAAGACTACGAAGATATGAAACGCGGTGTTATGGAAGAAGTGAGAAGAATCTTTAAGCCGGAATTCTTAAATCGTGTCGATGAGATCCTGGTCTTCCATATGCTGGATAAACAGGAGATTCGCCAGATTGTTAATATTCTGGTAAAAAAACTGGAGAAACGATGCAAAGAACAGCTGGATATCGAACTGGTTGTCCGAAGCAGTGTAAAAGACTATCTGGCAGAAAACGGATTTGACAGCAAATATGGTGCACGACCTCTGAAAAGAGCGATCCAGAACAAATTGGAAGACAGGATGGCAGAGGAGATACTGGATGGAAAGATTCACAGAGGGGATCGGGTTATTGTGTCTGTATCTAAAAAAGTTATTAAATTTTCAGTCAATGACTAGATGTTTTTCTGAATTTATTATATAATATCTACAAAACAAAAGCAGCGTCAGAGATGGCGGAACGCACAGAGGAAAACTAGGAGGATATTATGGCTACGATTAAAGAATTGATCAGAACAGAAGCAGCTGGAGGAATCAGTTTCGGTAATTATGAACTGGATACCAAGACGAAACTTTCTGATTATGAATATGATGGTGACTTATATAAAGTAAAAACCTTTAAGGAGATTACAAAGCTGGAGCGAAACGGAATGTTCGTATACGAATCCGTTCCGGGAACCACAGTTTTAGATATGAAGATCGGAAATAACGGTATGGTATTTTCTGTAGAAGGGACAGATAATACACAGATTACAGTAGAGATGGAAGCGGATTGCGAATATAAAGTACTTCTGGATGATGTGAGCGTTGGCCATATGAAAACCAATCTGGGAGGAAAATTATCTTTCAGCGCAGACCTATCCCCGGATAAAGCCGTGTGCGTAGAGATTGAAAAATTATAAGCAATCAAAAGCTTGTGATAAAAAGAGCTGTCGTCTTACCGGAAAACGGTAGGGTGGCAGCTTATGTTGTATATGAGGATGAACAGGAGTAGAAAAGAGCATGGCAAAAGCGAAGAAAACAGTATTTTTCTGTCAGGAATGTGGATATGAATCACCAAAATGGATGGGACAGTGCCCGGGATGCAAAAGCTGGAATACGTTTGTAGAAGAGACCGTAAGTCCGAGCCAGACAAAACATCAGGAGGCAGCAGGAAGAAAGAAAGCAGAACCCGTGGCACTTTCCGAGATTTCCCTGGATGAAGAAGACCGCATCCATACTGGCATCAAAGAACTGGACCGAGTTCTTGGTGGTGGAATCGTGCAGGGCTCGATGACACTGGTAGGCGGTGATCCGGGTATCGGAAAATCGACGCTCCTTTTGCAGGTATGCAGAAATCTGGCAGATCGAGTATCCGTTCTTTATATCTCCGGTGAGGAATCCTTAAAACAGATCAAGCTGCGGGCACAGAGGATCGGTGCGTTCGGAGATCGGCTACGGCTACTGTGCGAGACCAATCTGGACACGATCCGCCAGGTGATCGAAAAGGAGAAACCAACGGTGGTTGTGATCGACTCGATCCAGACTATGTACAATGAGGAGGTATCTGCGGCTCCCGGAAGTGTATCCCAGGTAAGAGAATCCACCGGGGTGCTGCTTCAGATAGCAAAAGGGCTTGGCGTTTCCGTATTTATCGTCGGTCATGTGACAAAAGACGGAAATGTAGCAGGACCGAGAGTGTTGGAACACATGGTAGATACAGTGCTTTATTTTGAGGGCGATCGCCATGCATCCTACCGGATTCTGCGTGGAGTAAAGAATCGTTTTGGATCTACCAATGAGATCGGTGTCTTTGAGATGCGTGAAGAGGGGCTGGTGGAAGTGGAAAATCCTTCGGAGTTTATGCTGGCGGGAAGACCAGAGGGAGCATCCGGTTCCGTAGTAGCCTGCTCCATGGAGGGAACCAGACCGATCCTGATAGAAATCCAGGCACTTGTATGTGCCAGCAACTTCGGCATGCCGAGAAGAACGGCAGCAGGTACGGATTATAACAGAGTTAATCTTTTGATGGCCGTACTGGAAAAACGTCTGGGGCTTCATCTCTCGGCAAGTGATGCATATGTCAATATCGCCGGGGGAATCCGTATGAATGAACCGGCGGTAGATCTTGGAATACTGCTGGCTGTGGTATCGAGTTATAAAGATATCGTGATTGATGATAAGGTACTGGTATTCGGCGAAGTTGGTCTGAGCGGCGAAGTACGTGCGGTAAGCATGGCAGAACAGAGAGTACAGGAAGCAAAGAAACTGGGCTTTACCACAGTAATCCTTCCGGCAGCATGCATGAAAAGTGTGGGACAGGAAACAGAAATCGCGCTGATTCCGGTGGAGAACATCAGAGATGCAGTTCGTTTTCTGGAACAGAAAAGATAATGTAAGAAGCATATAAAAGGAAATGTAAAAAAATGTCAAAAGGTAGTTGACGGAAACAGAAATAAATGCTATTATATCAGAGTTGCAGCTGACAAGCACGGTTGAAAAAAGAAATGAAAAAAGTTCTTGACAATATAAAGTGAGTTGTGATAAGATATCGAAGTTGACGCTGATGAGTCGAAAAGTTAAAAATAACTTCAAAAAAAGTTGAAAAAACTTCTTGACAGGCAGGAAACGACATGATATAATGGCAAAGCTGTTTGAGACAAACGGCAATGCAAAAAATGATCTTTGATAACTGAACAGTGAAACACATTCCTCGAAAGTTCTTTTTAAAATCATAAAAACGAACGATCGAAAGATCCTTAAAAAACAGTAAAAGGGATAAATTAGCCAAGAGTTGATTTTGACCTGGAGCAAACATTTATTTAGAGAGTTTGATCCTGGCTCAGGATGAACGCTGGCGGCGTGCTTAACACATGCAAGTCGAACGAAGCACTTTGGACGGATTCTTCGGATGAAGTCCTTAGTGACTGAGTGGCGGACGGGTGAGTAACGCGTGGGTAACCTGCCTCATACAGGGGGATAACAGTTAGAAATGGCTGCTAATACCGCATAAGCGCACGGTACTGCATGGTACAGTGTGAAAAACTCCGGTGGTATGAGATGGACCCGCGTTGGATTAGCTAGTTGGCAGGGTAACGGCCTACCAAGGCGACGATCCATAGCCGGCCTGAGAGGGTGGACGGCCACATTGGGACTGAGACACGGCCCAGACTCCTACGGGAGGCAGCAGTGGGGAATATTGCACAATGGGGGAAACCCTGATGCAGCGACGCCGCGTGAGCGAAGAAGTATTTCGGTATGTAAAGCTCTATCAGCAGGGAAGAAAATGACGGTACC
>ENA-OQNN01001889-OQNN01001889.1-human-gut-metagenome-genome-assembly--contig:-NODE-1889-length-12173-cov-5.248049_pt1 | contig 12173 bp, 10 predicted proteins | sample MGYA00242624_ERZ504870 | MGnify/ENA primary metagenome ERZ504870 (study PRJEB26092, sample SAMD00036379) | human gut metagenome | host: Homo sapiens | study: EMG produced TPA metagenomics assembly of... | reverse complement strand
AATACGGGAAGCATGGTGACAGAAAGTTCCATATCCTTGATCCATGCGCCGAAAGGCGGTCGTACATAAGAAGGGTAAATTCCGGAAGCTTCATAGATTCTGTTATTTGTTTTTTCAATTTCCAGTCGGGCCTTCTCCGCCGGGATCTTGTCAAGCTGTACATGATCCCAGGTGTGATTTCCGATAAGATGTCCGTCTTTTCGCATTTGCAGGAGTATATCTTCGTTTCCTTCAATGTTCTCGCCTATCAGAAAGAAAGATGCCCGGATGTTTCTTTTTTTTAATCCATCCAGAAGTATGGGGGTATACCGGGCATTAGGACCGTCATCAAAGGTCAGTGCGATTCTGGGAGGTTCTTCGACGGGAAGCCCGGCGGTGGTGTCAGTTAAAAAATTCTCAGAAGCTGTAGCTTTTGCAGATGCTTGTTTTACAAGGGAAAGCATACCGGGACCTGCCAGTGAAGTAAGGAACTGTGTGCGTCTGTCAGCAGAAGAAAAGAGCAGGAAAAAAATCATGCATAATATTTCAAAAAATATTAAAGTCCGCTTCATGCAAAGATACTCCTCATAAAAATATCTTTCTGATTCCGGAACACAGAGTATGAATATCTGTGTCAGAATGAAAGAAACAGCAGGTGGCAGATGTAATCATTACAGTATATGAAAAAAAGAAAGCAATTCATACCGATTTATTGTATAATAGATTCTGCAAAATATAGAAGAAAGAATTTACGGAGATTGAGATGAAAAAGAAACGGACAAAACTGCTGGTTTTCTTTGCACTGGCAGGAATTTTAGTGCTTTTTTATATGATAGGAGAGTCTTATTGTGAAGGACTGTCCGGGGGGAGTAGTCTGGAAGAGAAGAATGAGGTGATGTGTAAATATAAATACGATATGATCGTAGACAGTCCGAATTCTTCTTTCTGGCAAGCAGTTTATGATTGTGCACAGGAATGTGCGCAGAAGAATGATGCAGTTCTTGAACTGAGAGGCAGTGGAAGGGAGAGCGATTACAGTAAGCTTGATTATATGAATATGAGTATTGCTTCAAATTCAGACGGGATCATCCTGCAATACAGTGGGGAGCAGGGACTGGAAGCGAAGATAAATGAGGCTGTTCAGAAAGGAATTCCGGTTGTTACTGTAATGGGAGATGCAGTTCACAGCAAGCGTCAGAGTTTCGTGGGTGTCAGTGATTATCAGCTTGGAAGTGCCTATGGCGAAAAGGTAGCGGAATATGTGACTGAGGATACGGAAAGTATTCTTATTCTGTTGAAGAAAAATATTGATGATATGAACCAGAGCCAGATATATACACAGATCAGCAATGCAGCCCAGGCAAAGGCAGGCTCTTTGCAAAATATCCAGATAACTGGAAAAAATCTTCGCTTAACCGGAACCTTTGAGACAGAAGAAGCGGTAACAGATATTTTTCAGCAGAGAGATAAAGTACCGGATATTCTTGTGTGTATGGATGAAGAGACTACAGAATGTGCACGTCAGGCAGTGCTGGACTTTAATCTTGCAGGAAAGGTTACAATCATAGGATATTACAGTTCCGAAGATATTCTTACAGCAGTGGAAAAGGGAGTAATCTCTGTTACCTGTGATGTGGATACAGAGCAGCTTGGCAGATACAGTATAGAAGCTCTGACAGCATATCAGAAGGATGGAAGGACCAATTCCTATTATAATGTAGATATTAATTTCCTGGACAAAAATGCAGTACGGGAAATGAGAAGGAAGGGGGTGTCCGGATGAAGCAGCTGCGCTGGAAAGATTTTTCACTGGTCAGTAAAATCGTTATAGAGGTGGGTATGATCGCTGTCCTTCTTTTTGCCATGAATATGCTTTTTTATGTGCGGATCAATAATTCCATGCAAAAGATGGATAATGTTTATGCCAGTAATGCAGAGCTTACCGAACTTTCACAGGTATTTGAGAAAGTACAGGATAATATGTATAAGTATCTTAAGGTTAAGAATTCTCAGACACTTCTTGATTATTATCAGAATGAGGCAAAATACAGAAATGAACTTGAGAAACTTAATGAAGATAATATCAATGATCCCGTAAAGCTTCTGGAACGGAATATCCGGAAAATGTCGGAAACATATCTGGACTGTACTGCGGAAACGGTAGCTGCCAAACGAGGAAGGAACGTTGAGCAGTATAAGCGTAAATATGATGATGCAACAAAGCTTTACAGATATATCCAGTCATCTATTGACGAACTGAATAACCTGATGTTTCAGGAGAACTCCAGTACTTATGCAGTACTTCGTGCAGTGATGAGATATCTGGAGATAAGCAATTCAGTTATTATGATCATAATTGTAGCCGGTGGAATGCTTCTGCTCATCCAGGCCACCAGAAATATGTTTGTTCCCCTTTCCAATATGGCAGAGACAGCACAACTGGTAGGTCAGGGAAATTTCCATGTAAAGATGCACGATACAGATGCACAGGATGAACTGGGAACAGTAACCAGAGCGTTTAATACAATGGTAGAGAATCTTGATCTGTATATGGCAAGGACGAAAGCAAGTATGGAGAAAGAGCAGCAGATGATGGAGAGGGAGCTTCTTATGGAAAATCATCTGAAAGAAGCACAGCTGAAATATCTTCAGTCACAGATCAATCCGCACTTTCTGTTTAATTCCCTGAATGCAGGAGCACAGCTTGCAATGATGGAGGATGCAGAGCAGACCGGGATTTTTGTAGAGAAAATGGCGGATTTTTTTCGCTATAATGTAAAAAAAGGACAGGAAGACGCCACATTGGGAGAAGAACTGGAGGCTGTTGATAACTATATTTATATTCTGAATGTCCGGTTCGCCGGAGATATCCATTTCAGCAAGGAGGTGGATGAATCACTGGAGAATGTGCGTATGCCAAGTATGATCTTGCAGCCGGTTGTGGAAAATGCAGTCAATCATGGAATACGTGACATTGAATGGGAAGGAAAAATACATCTCACAGTTACAGGAGATGCAGATTATATACGTATCAGCGTGAAAGATAATGGAAAGGGAATGACGCAGGAACAGATAGAGGGTGTTCTGTCAGGAAACAGAGAGCGCAGAAATGAAGAAGGTGATTCTACAGGAATCGGTATGAATAATGTGATCAGTCGTCTGGAACTTTATTATGAGGAATCAGGGCTTATGGAAATTAACAGTGAAGGTGAAGGAAAAGGTACGGAAACGGTGATCTATATACCTGTGCGGGAAAACTAAGAGAAGTGTTATGGGAGTGAGAGAAGATGTATAGAATTTTGCTGGCAGATGATGAAGGTATCATGCTGGAATCATTAAAGAAAATTATTGAAACTGAATATGGAAATGAATGTGAGATCCACTGTGCAAAGTCAGGCAGAGTTGTGGTGGAGATGGCACAGGCATATTCGCCGGATATCTGTTTTATGGATATCCAGATGCCGGGAATAAGTGGGATACAGGCAATCAGGGAAATTCAGAAATTTAACAGTTCAGCAGTTTTTGTGATCATAACTGCATATGATAAGTTTAATTATGCAAAAGAAGCAGTGAACCTGGGAGTTCAGGAATTTCTCACAAAGCCTGTAAATAAGAAAGTAATTCTGGAAACCTGCGCGAAGATGATGACAAAGGTAGATCAGATACGGCAGAAGAGAAGCGATGATCTCCTGATCAGAGAGAAACTGGAGACAGTGGTACCTATGATTGAGAGTGGATATATTAATAATATTCTTCTGCAGGATGATTTTGTTACTTACCAGGATAATTATACACAGCTTCTTGATATCCGTCAGAAATACGGTTATATGATGGTCATAGAATTTGGAGATTCTATGGAAAATGGGGTGCTCAGTAATGCAGTAGGTGCAAGTGTAAAGGCAAACAAATTTTATTCTACTTTTCGTGAAATCGCACAGGGATTCTTTGAATGCCTTGTAGGTCCTATTATGGGAAACAGGATCGTACTGCTTGTTCCTTATGAAAATGCGAAAGAAGATTACGAAGACAGAGTTGCAATTGTCACAAGAGCCAGAAATATGGTACATAAATTTGAAAACCGGATCGACAGTATGTTCCGCTGTGGAATCGGAAGAGTCAAAGAACTTGGAAGCGTGAAGGAATCTTTTAAGGAAGCGGTGGTCGCACTGAGAGAGAGCATCAGTCATGTAGTGCATATCGAGGATGTACCGGCGGCACAGAAATATGACGGGGAATATCCAAGAGACCTGGAAATCAGATATCAGAAGAGGATCCTTGAGAAGGATGCTGCGGGAGCGATGAACTGCGCAGAGGGATTTTTTGAATGGATGCACAGTCAGCAGGCCGTCACAAGAGAAGACATTGAGATTAAAATCCTGGAGATGGTGATGAATGCGGAACGCAGGGCATTCTTTGCAGGAACTTTGAAATATAATGTTAACAGCAGGAGAAGCTATATCCGGGAGCTTCAGTCCTGTACGGATATAGAAAATCTGAAGAAGTGGTTTCTGGATAAGACGAGAGAAATCTGTACGAAACTGGAGAATTCCAAGGAAAAAGAAGCTGGCAGTATTATTGACAGAGCAAAGGAATATATTAATGAAAATTTCCGCAGGGATATTTCTCTGGATGATGTTTCAAGAGAGGTAGATATCAGTCCGTATTATTTCAGTAAACTTTTTAAACAGGAAACAGGTAAGAACTTTATTGAATATCTTACAGAAATACGTCTGAAAAATGCCAGAGAACTTCTGCAGGATTCCAGACTTTCCATTAAGGAAATATGTGCACAGTCAGGATACAGTGATCCCAATTACTTCAGCAGGATTTTCAAGAAGTATGAAGGAGTTACGCCTAGTGAGTTCAGAGAGAGGTTAGGCTGATGAAATTATATAAGACAAAAAAGAATTGCGGAAAGCTGCTGCTTGGAATACTGGCATTTTGTACAGGGATGATACTGCTGACAGGATGTGGTTCCTCTTCAGAACAAAAACAGAATAAGAATGAAGAAACAGCAGAAGAGAATAAGGAAGAGGATAAGGTTCAGATCGGACTTACAGTGGATTCTTTTGTTATAGAAAGATGGATCCGCGACAGAGATGTATTTGTGGCGACTGCCAGAGAACTGGGAGCAGAGGTAAATGTGCAGGATGCAGGTGCAGATGTCAAAGAGCAGATCAGTCAGATTGAATACTTTATAAATAAGCAGGTGGATGTGATCGTTGTGATCGCAAGAGACTGTGGAGCACTTTCAGATGCCATACAGAAGGCACAGAGTGCGGGAATTCCGGTTATTTCCTATGACAGAATGGTCAATAATGCCAATACAGATCTGTACATTTCCTTTGATAACCGTAAGGTGGGTGAGATCATGGCACAGGCACTTGTCAATGCACTTCCTCAGGGAGGAGATGTCTTTATGATACAGGGATCCTCTTCAGATAATAATGTCCAGATGGTGAAACAGGGGTTTGATGATATGCTTGCAGACACAGATCTGCATGTGGTTTATGAAGCTAACTGTGATGGCTGGACAGCAGAACTGGCTGTCGGATATGTGGAGGAAGCCCTGGAAAAATATCCTCATGTTAAGGGAATTATGTGCGGAAATGATGACATTGCCAGTCAGGTCGTACAGGTACTGGCGGAGAATCAGCTTGCCGGAAATGTGGTTGTTGTAGGTCAGGATGGAGATCTTGCAGCCTGTCAGAGAATAGTAGAAGGAACACAGTATATGACTGCTTTTAAACCAATTGAAGATCTGGCAAGAAAAGCAGCGAAATATGCAGTGGAAATGGGTAGTGGAAAGGGAGTTGCAGAACTGGAAGATGTGACAGAAACAGTAAATGACGGAACTTATGAGATTCCTTCCTGCATCCTTGAACCAACTGCAGTGACAAAAGAGAATATAGATAAGGTGATCATTGAAGGAGGTTTCCACCGCAGAGATGAAGTTTATCTGAATGCGGATTACAGTTAAATAAAATATTCAGAGATTATCCGACTGCTTTTGCAGATGTAAGAGTAAATCAGTATATAGCATTATCTTGCAACAAAAATGTCCTGTCCTGTGCAGGGCATTTTTTGTTTTTCTTAAAATGTCTTGTTTCTTGCCAAACATGTCCAGATTGCCCTGTGCTATAGTAACGTTATCAAGAAAACGTGAGAAACGTAAAAAGAAATGGAGGATTTTTACAATGAGAAAGAAAGTCGTATCTGCAATTCTTTGTGCATCAATGGTAGCTGGAATGGTAGTTATCCCGGGAGTAGCTGTTAAAGCGGATGACAAGAAACTGATCGGTGTTACAATGCCTACAAAAGATCTTCAGAGATGGAATCAGGATGGCGAGAACATGAAGAAAGAGCTGGAAGCAGCCGGCTATGAAGTAGACCTTCAGTATGCATCCAACGATGTAAGCACACAGGTTTCACAGCTTGAGAATCAGGTTGCAAACGGATGTGAGCTTCTGGTTGTGGCATCTATCGACGGAAGCAGCCTTGGCGAGCCACTGAAACAGGCAAAAGAGGCAGGAATTCCGGTTATTTCCTATGACCGTCTGCTTATGAATTCAGACGCAGTTTCCTACTATGCAACATTTGATAACTACAAGGTAGGTCAGAAACAGGGCGAATACTTAGTAGATGCTCTGGATCTTGACAATCAGGACGGACCGTTTAATATTGAACTGTTCACAGGTGATCCTGGTGACAATAACTGTAACTTCTTCTTCGGCGGAGCAATGGATGTACTTCAGAAATACATCGACGAAGGTAAACTGGTAGTAAAATCCGGACAGACAGAGTTCGAGCAGGTTGCAACTGCTAACTGGGACAGTGCAAAGGCTCAGGACAGAATGGATACAATTATCGCAGGTAACTACTCAGATGGCTCCAACCTTGACGCAGTTCTCTGCTCCAATGACTCTACAGCACTTGGCGTAGAAAATGCTCTTGCAGCTTCCTACACAGGAGAATATCCGATCATCACAGGTCAGGACTGTGATACACCAAATGTTAAGAACCTTGTAGCAGGAAAACAGGCTATGTCCGTATTCAAGGATACACGTGCTCTTGCAACAGCAGTTGTTGGAATGGTTGATTCCATCATGAAAGGTGAAGAACCGGAAATTAATGATACAGAATCCTATGATAATGGCACAGGTGTTATCCCGACATACCTTTGCGATCCGGTTGTTGTCACTGTTGACAATTACAAAGAAATGCTGATCGATTCCGGATACTATACAGAAGATCAGATTAAGTAATAAAAATTGATCATACAGGCGGGAATACCACCCGCCTGTGTTAATCTATAGCAATCCCAGAAAATAATGTAATTCAGTATTTCCTGGGATTGCTATAGGGCTGCCCGCCGCAGGCATGATTTATAAAAGGGAGGGAAACAAAATTGGCTAAGATACTTCTGGAAATGAAAAATATTACCAAAACTTTCCCAGGTGTAAAAGCACTGGATAACGTTAATCTTCAGGTGGAAGAGGGCGAGATCCATGCTCTGGTCGGTGAAAATGGAGCCGGTAAATCTACCCTGATGAATGTATTAAGTGGTATTTATCCGTATGGAACATACGATGGTAATATTATTTATAACGGTGAAATCTGTAAATTCAATACAATTAAAGACAGTGAAGAAAAAGGAATTGTAATCATTCACCAGGAACTGGCGCTGATCCCATATATGACGATCGGTGAAAATATGTATCTGGGTAATGAAAGAGGAAGTTCATTATCTATTAACTGGAATGAAACCTACGGAGAAGCAGATAAATATCTGAAAATAGTAGGACTTGAAGAATCCTCCAGAACTTTGATTAAGGATATTGGTGTAGGTAAACAGCAGCTGGTAGAAATCGCCAAGGCACTGGCAAAAAATGCCAAGCTTCTGATTCTGGACGAGCCGACAGCATCTTTAAATGAGGATGATTCTCAGGCTCTGCTGGAATTGCTTCTGAAGTTCAAAAAACAGGGAATGACATCTATTATCATTTCCCATAAACTAAATGAAATTTCCTATGTTGCGGATAAGATTACAGTTATCCGTGATGGATCTACTATCGAGACTTTGGATAAGAAGAAAGATGACTTTTCCGAGCAGCGTATTATTCAGGGTATGGTAGGTCGTGAGATGACAGATCGATTCCCGAAACGTCCGGATGTAAAGATCGGGGATGTTTCCATGGAGGTTAAGAACTGGAATGTCTATCATCCGCTGTACTCAGAGCGAAAAGTAGTAGATAATGTATCATTTAAGGTGCATAAGGGAGAAGTAGTAGGTATCTCCGGACTTATGGGTGCAGGACGTACAGAGCTTGCAATGAGTATTTTTGGAAAAAGTTATGGAACTAAGATTTCCGGTCAGGTATTCATGAACGGAAAAGAAGTGAAGCTGAATACTGTACAGGAAGCAATCGATAACAAGCTTGCTTATGTTACAGAGGACAGAAAAGGAAATGGTCTGATACTTTCCAAATCCATTAAGATGAATACTTCTCTTGCAAATATGAAGGGAGTCAGTAATGGAAAGGTTATTGACGCAGATAAAGAATATGCGGTGGCAGAGGATTACAGAAAGAAGTTGAAAACAAAATGTCCGTCTGTCGAGCAGAATGTAGGCAACTTAAGTGGTGGTAACCAGCAGAAAGTCCTTCTTGCAAAATGGATGTTTACAGAACCGGATATTCTGATCCTTGATGAGCCTACCCGTGGTATTGACGTAGGTGCGAAATACGAAATTTACTGTATTATTAACGATCTGGTAGCAGCAGGAAAATCTGTTATCATGATTTCTTCTGAACTTCCGGAAGTACTTGGAATGTCAGACAGAATCTATATCATGAATGAGGGCAAGTTCGTAGGTGAGGTCGGCAAAGAAGAGGCCACATCAGAACTGATCATGTCCAAGATCGTAAAATCAGGAAAAGGAGCGTAAAAAAGATGGAAAAAAAGATTAGTTTTTCAGAGATGTTAAAGAAATATACCATGGTGCTTGTTCTTGTTCTGGTAGTCATCATGTTTGCTGTAAATACAAAGGGGGTTATGCTTCTTCCTCAGAATGTGAATAACCTTGTAGCCCAGAATGCGTATGTATTTATCCTTGCAACAGGTATGTTGTTCTGTATTCTGACTGGTGGTAATATTGACCTTTCTGTTGGTTCTGTTGTATGTTTTGTAGCAGCAGTTGGCGGTAAGATGATGGTTCTCAACAGTATGAACCCATATCTTACAATGCTGGTTATGTTGATTACAGGTATTGCCATCGGTGCATGGCAGGGATTCTGGATTGCATATGTAAGAATCCCACCGTTTATTGTAACTCTGGCTGGTATGCTTGCGTTCCGTGGTCTTTCAAACGTAGTTTTACAAGGACAGACACTGGCACCAATGCCTGATTCTTACCTGGCACTGTTTAACAATTATATTCCGGATCCATTTGGGAAAGAGGGATTTAATCTTATCTGTTTTGTAGTTGGTATTATTGTCTGTATTGTATATGTGTTGCTTGTTCTGAAGAATCGTGCAGATCGTGTGAAGAAAGGGTACAGTGTAGATGCTTTTGGTGGCGTTGCAGTTAAGATGATTCTGATCTGTGTAGTTGTTCTTGCTTTTATGTTCCGTTTGGCTCAGTATAAAGGTATTCCGAATTCTCTGATCTGGGTAGCTGTGATTATTGCAATCTATACATATATTGCTTCCAAGACAACTACAGGACGTTATTTCTATGCAGTTGGCGGTAATGAGAAGGCTACAAAGCTTTCCGGTATTAATACAAATAAGGTTTATTTCCTTGCTTATCTGAATATGGGTCTTCTGGCTGCTATTGCAGGTATGGTTACTATGGCCCGTTTGAATTCGGCCAATCCTCAGGCTGGTACAAACTTTGAGATGGATGCGATTGGTGCTTGTTTCATTGGTGGTGCTTCTGCTTATGGCGGAACCGGTACAGTTCCGGGGGTTATCATTGGTGCATTGCTGATGGGTGTTCTGAACTTAGGTATGAGTATCATGGGTATTGACCAGAACCTGCAGAAGGTTGTTAAAGGTCTGGTTCTGCTGGCAGCGGTTATCTTTGATGTTGTTAGTAAGAGGAAATCCTTTATTGTGAAATAAAAAAATTGTATATTCCTCCTTGAATAGGAATTTTTTGCAGGGCTTGCAGAGATGCGAGCTCTGTTTTTTTGATTGGTAGGGGACGCGCAGAAAAATAGTGTGTTTGATGTGCGGTTTCGGCATCTAAGATATTCTAAGGTCAAAAAAATCTGCTAAAGGCATGAGCCGGCTTCTCAAACTCGCTCCGTCGCAGACTCCGCTCAGACAGTGATACAGCCGGCTCATAACGCAGATTTTTTTGACCTAAGAATATCTAAGATACCTGCAAATGCACATCAAACACACTATTTTTCTTCGCTGGCTGTTGGCGATTTTGGGGGTGTTGGATTGAGTAAAAATGGACGGTAAAAATGGGTGGACGGAAAATTTGCTTGTGGAGGTAGAAGGATGGTCGTATAATGAGGGGGAATATTGTACGAAGTGAGGAGTGGGTTGTTATGAGATATAGTTCTGTGTTGGATTTGCATACACATACTTTGGTGAGTGGTCATGCATATTGTTCTCTGAGGGAGATGGCGAAAGCGGCCGCAGATAAGGGACTGGAGGTTCTGGGGATTACGGAGCATGCGCCTGCTATGCCGGGGACCTGTCATAAGTATTATTTTGAGAATCTGAAAATTGTGCCCAGGGAGATGTATGGGATTCAGTTGCTTCTGGGGTCTGAGGTGAATATTCTGGATGCACAGGGGACTGTGGATCTGGCGCAGCGGACGTTGGAGAGGATGGATGTGGTGATCGCCAGTCTGCATATGCCATGCATGAAGCCGGGATCTAAGCTGGAGAATACAGAAAGCTATCTGAATGTAATGAAGAATCCGTATGTAAATATTATCGGGCATCCGGATGACGGGAGATATGAGATCGATTATGAGGCACTGGTTCAGGGAGCGAAGGAATACGGGAAGGTTCTGGAACTGAATAATCATTCTATGGATTCGGAATGTACCCGTGAGAATGCTGTGGAGAATGATACGGTGATGTTGGAACTGTGTAAGAAATATCAGGTTCCGGTGGTGATGGACAGTGATGCCCATTTTGATCTTCTGATCGGGGAGTTTGATCGGGCGAGAGATCTGCTGGAGAAACTGGATTTTTCGGAGGAGCTGGTTCTTAATCGGTCTGTGGATGCAATAAGGAAGTATGTGAATCGTAAATTCTGATAAACTGAGAAGCAGTTATTTGGTGTAGAGCTATGTCACAAAGAGGATGATTTTATCTGCCTTACTCTTCGAAAGAGGTTTTTGTGAGAAAATTAAAAAATCTGTAATTTCTTTTAGGTTAAAGGCTTGCTTCCTATAATTTAACGTGGTAAAATATCACTGTTAGAAATATAACACGGACATTTTAAAGACAAATGTCCGCCCAGTGAAGTACAGAGTTCTAAAAGGAGCATGAAAATGAGTAAAAAAATCAGAACAGAGGCTGTAGATCAGCTTTTTGAAGCGATTTTATGTCTGAAGGATAAAGAAGAGTGTTATACTTTCTTTGAAGATGTATGCACGATCAATGAACTTCTTTCCTTATCACAGCGTTTTGAGGTTGCCAAGATGCTGATGGACAAGAGAACCTATCTTGATATTTCGGAGAAAACCGGAGCTTCCACAGCAACGATCAGTCGTGTGAATCGTTCATTGAATTATGGAAATGACGGATATGAGATGGTTTTTTCAAGAATGGCAGAGAAGGAAACTAAAGGGGAATAAGATAGCGGAAGGCTGAATAAATGCAGTGCTATTGTGGGGCAGGTGAAGATCACCTGCCTTTTTTGTATAGGGAGTTTTCGGATAAAAGAGAAGTCCGATTATTCCTCTTCTGGGAGAGTGTTGTGCAGGCTGAGAAAATGCTGCGAAGGGATCAATCTATAAAAGTCGAAAATGAATATTATATAGTCAAATATGCAAACTATGCGGATTGGTATAATGTTATAATTTTGCTTATGAAAGATAACTGGCTGTTGGCAATATCGTATAAGATATTTTTATGAAAAAAGTCATATATAAAGTATTTTGCTGGAAGTATTTTACAAATGCATGGCGAAATGTAATATTGCAGGCAGAGAGAAAAGTTAT
>ENA-OQNN01001883-OQNN01001883.1-human-gut-metagenome-genome-assembly--contig:-NODE-1883-length-12240-cov-2.525716_pt1 | contig 12240 bp, 9 predicted proteins | sample MGYA00242624_ERZ504870 | MGnify/ENA primary metagenome ERZ504870 (study PRJEB26092, sample SAMD00036379) | human gut metagenome | host: Homo sapiens | study: EMG produced TPA metagenomics assembly of... | reverse complement strand
GGATTTCCACAAGGGGAGGAGTCAGCCAGAAGAACGAGAGGAGTTCACAATACTCCGTGCGCGGCGGCTCCTTCGACGAGAACTCCGTCTATAACAACGGTGTGGAAATATACCGTCCGCAGCTAATGCGTTCCGGCGAGCAGGAGGGGCTTTCCATCATCAATCCCGACATGGTAGGGTCCGTGCGCTTCTCCACCGGCGGTTTCCCGGCTCGATACGGCGATAAAATGTCGTCGGCTCTCGACATCACCTATCGCGAACCCGAGGCCTTCCAAGGCTCCGTATCGGCCTCTCTTATGGGCGGTTCCCTGAGCCTCGGCACCAATTCCGGCAAATTCTCGCAGCTCCACGGCGTGCGTCTCAAGAAAAACAACTCGCTGCTTTCCTCGCTCGAAACGCGCGGCGAATACGACCCCCTCTACTTCGATTACCAGACCAACATGACCTTCAAGGCTTCCGACAAGTTCTCCATCAACTTCCTCGGGAACATAGCCCTGAACAACTATAAATTCAAGCCGGCCGACCGGGAGACGAGTTTCGGCACCATGAGTGACGTCAAGCAGTTCAAGGTCTACTTCGACGGCCGCGAGAACGATAAATTCCAGACGTGGCTCGGCGCCCTCAACTTCACTTACCGCCATTCGCGCAACACCGATTTCCAGTTCGCCCTCTCTGGTTTCGTCACCGACGAGTATGTAAGCTACGACATCTCGGGCGAATACTGGCTTAACGAGGCCGGCACCGGAGGCTCCGAGGGTGTAGGCGGCGAACTCGGCGTCGGCAACTGCACCAGAAACTTCAAACACCACGCAGAAGGCTGTCCACCAACCGAAAACCAGATCTACGAATTCCTGAAAGAATATATCTCTAAATAAAACAAGTGGGGGAATGTGCGTTCCCCCACTTTGCTATTTCTTCGCAGCGGCCTCCTTGATAATCTGTATAATTGCATCCTGGCTGAATTTACTGCTGTCGATACACAGATCGTACTGTCCCATGTCCATCCATTTCTGATCGGTAAAGAATTCATAATAAGCACGACGTTCTTTATCCATCCTTTTTACCAGTTTCCGTGCACTCTTTTCTTCACGGTCAAGACGTTCCATGATGGTTTTTACACGCATTTCAAATGGTGCATAGATAAAAATATGGAGTGTATCATCGCCTGTCAGAATGTGATTTGCACACCGGCCGACAATGACACAATCTTCTCTGTCACTCAGCGAAAGAATGATCTCTCTTTGAATACCAAAAAGAACGTCATTCATCGGAATAGGGTAGCGATCGACCCCAATCTGAAGTTCGTTGTCAATTGGAAATCCCCACGGGCTCGGACGCTTTTCATCAACTTCTGCAAACTGATCGAGAGGAACATTTTTCTTATTGCTGGCCATTTCGATCAGTTCCCTGTCATAAAAACCAATTCCCATTTCATTAGCAAGGGCTTTTCCGATGATTCGTCCATTGCTTCCATACATACGATTGATTGTGATAATACGTTTATTCATACAGGTTCCTCCTCTCGAAATATACATTTTTTATTTGTCTCTATCATAGTACAATTTTTGGATAATTTCAATAAAAATATTAAATAAAATAAAAATAATATATATAATATTAACATATCAATCGAGGCACTTCGTTATACAGGATAAAATATAGTTTCTGTCGAGAAAGAACATTTACAGTGGAAAACGGTCGAACGAATTTTCTTGACTGAAAAGATGGCAAAAAGCTATAATATTCCTGTCAGTAAAAACAGTACTGGAAAAAATTACTTGACATATCTACGCATATTAAATATAATTTGCTTATGCATTACAGAAATGTTACAAAAAAATAAATTATGAAAAAAAGACATAATGAAAATGCAAGGAATGTTTAAGTATGAGAAAAACAAGATTGACAGGAACCCATAACGATAAGGATAAAAGCGGCAGAGAACACAATTCGTCTTTTCATAGCTTTGTTTCTCTGAGTGTCTGTGCCCTGACAGTGATCGCCGTAACAGGTGGATGCAAGCTGGCAGGAACTGAGAAACATAAAGTATATGCCGCTTCAGAGAACGAAAGCAGCAGCCTGTACAGTGAAGATGCGGATTATTACCTTCCGGCAGGGATTGCGGGTGTGGTTTCCGGAGTCAATGCAACGCCGGCAGCAGGTTCGACCGTAAACCGTATCGGAATTTCCTGCGATGACGTAATTGTTGGTCAGCGTGTGCGAAAAGTTACAAGCAGTGCCGTAGAAATGAATGTCAGTGAATCTATGGCGACGACTGTGGATACATTTGATGCAAAAGTTGTTTCTGCATCGTCTTCCGCAAAACTGATGTCGGATGAGGATTATGAGAATCTACTTCAGATTGTAGAGGCAGAAGCGGGCACAGAAGATCTGAAGGGAAGGATCCTGGTTGCAAATGTTATCATGAATCGTGTGAAATATCCGGAATTTCCGGACAATGCAACAGATGTTATCTGGCAGTACATAGATGGTGTGGCACAGTTTTCTCCAATCGCGGATGGAAGGATTTCGGAAGTAGTTCCGTCGGATGAGACGAAAGAAGCAGTGAAACAGGCACTGGAAGGCGTGGATTATTCAGATGGAGCACTGTTCTTTATCCAGAGATCTGCGGCAGCGAAGAATAATATTCAGTGGTTTGACAAAAATCTTAAAAAATTATTCAAGCACGGTGTACATGAATTTTACACTTATCCGGAGGCTGCACAACAGTAGCAGATGTAAGCAACTTCAAAATTATGTTATTGTTTAGATATTTATAAAGAGCCCGAAGGATCAGAAAGTTCCTTCGGGATTTTTGTATAATTGGGTATGGAATTTTACACGGTAACGTGGTATACTATGACGCAAAATGGTGACTGCAGGCAAAATGTGAGTAAAACCTAAGAAAACCCCAAGAAAGGAAGGAAGGATACATGCAGGTATTATATAAAAGCACAAGAGGAAAAGGTGAGACAGTAACTGCTTCCATGGCAATTTTAAAAGGACTTTCTGAAGATGGAGGACTGTTTGTCCCGACTGAGATTCCGAAGCTGGATGTGCCGGTAGAGAAGCTTGCACAGATGACATATCAGGAGACTGCATATGAAGTTATGAGTCGTTTCCTTACAGATTTTACAGAAGATGAACTGAAAAACTGTATTGCGAATGCATATGATGAAAAATTTGACACAAAAGAGATTGCACCGCTTCATGAGGCAGATGGTGAATATTTCCTGGAACTTTTCCACGGCGCAACGATTGCATTCAAGGATATGGCACTTTCTATCCTCCCACATCTGATGACGACAGCAGCCAGAAAGAATCAGGTCAGCAATGACATTGTGATTCTTACTGCTACATCCGGAGATACAGGTAAAGCTGCTCTGGCAGGTTTTGCAGATGTACCGGGTACAAAGATCATCGTATTCTATCCGAAACACGGAGTAAGTCCGATTCAGGAAAAACAGATGGTTACACAGAAAGGTGATAATACTTATGTAGTAGGAATCACAGGAAACTTCGATGATGCCCAGACAGCAGTTAAGAAAATGTTCAATGATCGTGAACTGTCTGCAGAACTTAATGCGGCGGGCTTCCAGTTTTCATCTGCAAACTCTATCAATATCGGAAGACTGGTTCCACAGATCGTATATTACGTATACGCATATTCAAGACTTGTTGGAAATGGAACAGTTAAAGCCGGTGAAAAGATCAATGTAGTTGTACCGACAGGAAACTTTGGTAATATTCTTGCAGCATATTATGCAAAACAGATGGGACTTCCAATCAATAAACTGATCTGTGCGTCCAATGAGAATAAAGTTCTGTTTGACTTCTTCCGTACAGGAACCTACGACAGAAAGAGAGATTTTATTCTGACAACTTCTCCATCCATGGATATTCTGATTTCCAGCAATCTGGAACGTCTGATCTATCGTCTTACTGGCGAAGATGCACAGAAATGTGCAGAACTGATGCAGGCTTTAAGTGATGGCGGAGAATATACGATCACAGAGGATATGAAAAAAGGTCTTGCTGATTTCTATGGTAATTACTGCAGTGAAGAGGAAACAAATGAAGCTATTCATGCAACATACAAGAGCAGTGATTATGTGATCGATCCTCATACGGCGGTTGCGGCAGGTGTTTATAAGAAATATCTTGCAGATACGGATGACCATACGCCAACCGTAATTGCATCTACAGCAAGTCCGTACAAATTTACGAGAAGTGTCATGGATGCAGTTGCAGAAAATACAGAAGATATGGATGATTTTGCACTGGCAGACAGACTTTCAGAAATTTCCGGTGTTAAAGTGCCGAAGGCAGTAGAAGAAATCCGTACAGCACCGGTACTGCATGATACGGTTGTTGATGCCCCGGATATGCCGGACACTGTAAAGAAAATCCTCGGAATCAAATGATTTATAAACAGTAATTGGAATGGATTTTGACCAAGTTGCTGTGAACGAAGTGAACAGTAACTTGATATTTTTTCCAGTATTATGTATTGAAAAATCACATACAATAGAGTAAAATAAAGATAGAAAAAACGTACGGGATAACTCCTGGAATGTGCGAGGCCCCTTCATAATTTGAACCTACATTGACAAATAGGGAATCCTATCATCGCTGCAGTGATGTCAGACCTCTCGTTGTGGTAGGCAGATCTGTAGTTGCGGATACCCAACCTGGCTGCGGCTAGGCGTCAAATGGAAGGGAACGGCATTCCGGGACCTGTAAAAAAAGAAATGAGTCATAGAGATATGGCTCTTTTTTTGAAGGAATATAAGAGTTCAGGTATTGGAGGAAGAAACATGGTAACACAGAGAACATTTGGTACATTGCCATCGGGGGAAGAAGTTCAGATCTATCATCTGGAAAACAAATCAGGGGCGTTCGCAGAGGTTCTGCAGTTTGGTGCAATTCTTGTAAAGCTTTGCGTGCCGGACAGAGACGGCAGACTTACAGACGTTGTTTTGGGATATGATGATCTGGCTGGATATGAGGTCAATGGATGCTTTTTCGGGGCAACGATCGGAAGAAGCGGAAACCGCATTGCACAGTCCAGATTTACACTTGACGGTAAGGAAATAGTCCTGACACCGAATGAGGGGGCGAACAATCTTCACAGCGGTCCGGATGGATTTGAGAAAAAAATGTGGACAGCTTCAGAGATTTCCGAAGACAAGAATGCAGTTACTTTTTCAAGGATCAGCCCGGATGGAGAGAATGGTTTTCCGGGAGAATTTAATGTTTCTGTTACATATGAAATGACGGAGGAAAACGAATTGCGTATTGTCTATGGTGGTGTCTGTGATCAGACAACAATAGCAAATATGACAAATCATTCATATTTCAACCTTGCAGGAGAAGGAAGCGGCAGTGCGATGAATCAGTATTTAACGATTCATGCAGAACAGTATACACCGGTTGGTGAAGGATCTATTCCTCTGGGAGAGAATGCAGCGGTAGAGGGAACTCCGATGGATTTCCGCAAGGCCCACAAGATCGGGGATGAGATTGAGGCTGATTTTGAACAGCTCAGGATCACAGGTGGATATGACCATAACTATGTGACGGATGGATACAATAAAGCAAGTATCCGTGAAATCGCAGAGGCATGGTCTGAGAAGACTGGAATCCAGATGAATGTACTTACCGACTGTCCTTGTGTACAGTTTTATGCTGCTAATTTTGTTGATCAGGAACATGGCAAAAACGGCCATGTTTATAATAAACGTGAGGCATTCTGTCTGGAGACGCAGGTTGAGCCGAATGCAGTGAATGTTGAAAATTTCCATTCTCCTATTCTGGAGGCGGGCGAGCGTTATTACTCCGAAACAATCTATCGTTTCTCTGTGAAGAAATAAATAATGTGGTTATGAATCCGATTCTTTTCATATAATGCAGTATGAAGAGAGTCGGATTTTTTTATTTTGAAGAAAAGAATAATGATTGTCGCAGGCAACGGATGATGAAAGTGCTGATCGTCATAATGATGGCAGGTATGTGGTGCATGCAGCCTGAGAAAGCATCAGCAGCAGACCCGGTGATACGTGTCCTTTTGACAACAACGGATTTTAACTCCAGATATCATCAGGAGATCACAGTATCTTATGATGGAAAAGAGATTACATATACAGCGGAAGAAGTGAAAAAACAGGGGGATAAGGTCCGCATTCCTGCACAAAAAGATGGAATCAGGATTCTGTCCATACAAAGGCAGTCCGGAACTCCGGTCTACGACGGAAGTATTGAAATTATTCCGAAAGCAGAAGGGCTGATAATAGTAAATGAACTTTTTCTTGAAAAATATCTGACCAGAGTAGTCCCGAGTGAGATGCCGGCAACTTATGAAAAAGAGGCACTGAAAGCACAGGCTGTGTGTGCAAGAACATATGCCTGGAAACAGATTCAGGAACAACGTCTTCATGAACTGGAAGCAGACGTAGATGATACTGTGAACTTCCAGGTATATGGGAATATGGAGCCACAGAAAGCTGCGACAGAAGCGGTGAGAGAAACGGAAGGACAGATTCTGTGTCAGAATGGAGAAGCTGTGGAGGCATATTATTTTTCCACATCGGCAGGTGTGACCAGTACAGATGAGATATGGGGAAGCGATGAAGCAGCTCCTTATCTCAGGAGCGTTCCGTGTAAATTTGATGAAGAAGAACCATGGAGCAGCTGGATAGTAGAACTTCCGTGGAAGATGCTGGAGGACAGGATACGTGAGAAAGGGGAAGGTACAGTACTCAGATCGGTTACTGTAACCAGACGCAGTGAGAGCGGGGCAGCTACAGCACTCGAGGCTGTGTCAGACAAAGATTCCTGCATAATAGAAAATGAATATGAGATTCGTAAATTTCTGGCACCTGTAAATTGTATGATCACGGAAAAAGATGGAACAGAAACAGCAGGAGGAAGTCTTCTTCCAAGTGCTTATTTTGAACTGGAGAGAACGCAGAATGGAAATCTCCAGGTCAGAGGAAAAGGATATGGACATGGTGTCGGAATGAGTCAGACCGGAGCAGATAAGATGGCAGAGCAGGGGTATGATTACAGAGAAATACTGGACTATTTTTTCAGAAATATTACGGTAGAAAATCTGGGATGACACAGAACACATTTCATGGTAAAATAGACAGAAATGTAGTAACTATCGGGAGAAAAAATATGGGAAAAAAAACAGATAAAAGTACGGTTGGCCTGATCCTGGGATTTGTAAAACGAATGCAGGAAGACCATATTGGTGCTTACGCTGCACAGGCGGCATATTTTTTGATCATGTCGTTTATTCCTTTTGTGCTAGTGCTTACGGCACTGGTTCAGTATACACCATTGACATATCGTATGCTCAGACAGGCAATCCTGGGATTTGTTCCATTGAATTTACAGGATTTTGTTCTTAAGATCATTGCAGAAGTATTTACCAAAAGCGCTGCAGTTGTACCGATTTCCGGATTGTTTGCATTGTGGTCATCGGGAAAAGGCATGCAGTCACTGATCGCGGGGCTCAATGTGATCTATCATGTAAAAGAAACCCGAAACTGGCTGACAAACAGATTGTATTCTATGCTGTATATGTTTCTGTTTGTGCTCGCAATCATCATAAGCCTTCTTCTTGTGGTTATGGGTAACCGTATCCATGCGGCACTCGTCATTCATGCGCCTCTTCTTGGAAGAATGCTTGGACGACTGCTGAGTGCAAAGACCTTTCTGGTATTTGTTGTGTTGTTTCTGGTATTTCTCGTTTTGTACAGATATCTTCCAAACAGAAAGGCATCACTGAAAAGTCAGGTACCGGGGGCATTTATTATCGCAGTTGCATGGTCATTGTTTTCCTATTTCTTTTCATTGTATTTTACATTCTTTCCGAATTTCAGCAATATGTATGGCAGTCTGTCTGCACTGATCATGGTTATGCTGTGGCTGTATGTGTGTATGAATTTGCTTCTGTATGGAGCTGAGATCAATGCATATTTCGAGAAAGAATTCCGTCAGGCGCAGATGTCTTTGTGGCAGGGAATAAAAAAACTTCTTGACAGTTTTTTGGCACTGTGGCATAGTAAATAGAAGAAAGTGACTGCTCAGCAGAATGAGTGGATACTATAAGGTATAAGCTGTGAAGGCGTTTCAGGAGAATGTTTTCTTACAGAGAGAGGGAGTCATCGGCTGTAAGCCCCCTTAAGTTCAGACATTATCTTAATTTCCCGCCAGAGCTTCATTTCTGAAAGTATACAGTAGGAAGTGACGTTGATGCGCGTTAAGCATGACTCAAGTGCCTGTGAATCAGTGTTCACGGGAAACAGGGTGGTACCGCGGTTATTATTCCGTCCCTTTTCAGGGGCGGATTTTTTATGTTAAAAAAAGGAGAGTAAAACCATGGATATGAAGGAAAGACTTCAGGAACTGGCAGAAGCAGCCAGAAAACGGATCGAGGAATCAGATGGTCCGGATAAACTGAACGAAGTAAAAGTTGCGTACCTTGGAAAAAAAGGTGAATTGACAGCAATCTTAAAAAGTATGAAAGATGTTGCTCCGGAAGACCGTCCAAAAGTCGGTCAGATGGTAAATGAGACAAGAGCAAAGATCGAAGAACATCTGGAAGCGACCAGAAAGAAACTGGAAGAAGCTCTTCGTGAAGAAAAAATGAAATCAGAAGTGATCGATGTTACACTTCCGGCAAAGAAAGCAAAGATCGGACATCGTCATCCGAACAGCATTGCACTGGAAGAAGTAGAGCGTATCTTTATCGGAATGGGCTATGAAGTAGTAGAAGGTCCGGAAGTAGAATATGCAGATTATAACTTTACAAAACTGAATATTCCGGAAGATCATCCAGCAAGAGATGAACAGGATACTTTCTTTATCAATGATTCTATCCTTCTTCGTTCTCAGACTTCTCCGGTACAGGCACGTACCATGGAAAAAGGCAATCTGCCGATCCGTATGATCGCACCGGGACGTGTATTCCGTTCAGACGAAGTAGATGCGACACATTCTCCGTCCTTCCATCAGATCGAAGGTCTGGTCATCGATAAAAATATTACTTTCGCAGATCTTAAAGGAACTCTTCAGGAGTTTGCACAGGAACTGTTCGGACCTGAGACAAAGACAAAATTCAGACCGCATCACTTCCCGTTTACAGAACCAAGTGCAGAGGTAGATGTTTCCTGTTTCAAATGTGGTGGTAAAGGATGTCGTTTCTGTAAAGGTTCTGGTTGGATAGAAATCCTCGGATGTGGTACGGTACATCCAAACGTACTGAGAATGTGCGGTATCGATCCGGATGAATATACAGGATTCGCATTTGGTGTTGGCCTTGAGCGTATTGCACTTCTCAAATATGAGATCGATGATATGAGACTTCTTTATGAGAACGACGTCAGATTTTTGAAACAATTCTAGTTCAATTCAACAGAATTGAACAGCTTCCCTGATAGAATATCGGGGAATTTCCGAAATTTCTGCACAGCAGAAAGGATGAGCGAACGAAGTGAGCATTTACTTTCTGTGCAGGTTGATTAATTTAAATGAACTTTATTCGAAAGGTGGATATAAAACATGAATACATCAATGTCCTGGATTAAAATGTATGTGCCGGATCTGGATGTAACAGCCCAGGAGTACACAGATGCCATGACACTGTCAGGAACAAAAGTGGAAGGCTTTGAAAAACTGGACGCAGATCTCGACAAGATCGTAATTGGACAGATTGAAAAAATAGAAAAACATCCTGATGCAGATAAACTTATCATTTGCCAGGTAAACATCGGAACAGAAACTGTACAGATCGTTACAGGTGCGCCGAATGTCAAAGAAGGAGATAAAGTACCGGTCGTTCTGGACGGCGGACGTGTTGCCGGAGGACATGACGGACAGAAGACTCCTGGTGGGATCAAAATCAAAAAAGGAAAACTCAGAGGCGTAGAATCCTTCGGTATGATGTGCTCCATCGAAGAACTTGGAAGCACAAGAGAAATGTACCCGGAAGCACCAGAATACGGTATCTATATTTTCCCGGAAGATGCGGTTGTAGGAGAGAGTGCGATCAAAGCACTCGGTCTTGATGATGTTGTGATCGAATATGAGATCACATCCAACCGTGTAGACTGCTATGGTGTGCTGGGAATCGCGAGAGAAGCAGCAGCTACTTTTGATAAGAAATTCGTTCCTCCTGTAATCAAAGAGACAGGAAATGATGAAAAAGCATCCGATTATGTCAAAGTAACCGTAGAAGATCCGGAACTTTGTCCGAGATACACAGCAAGAGTTGTCAAAAACGTCAAGATCGGACCATCCCCGAAATGGATGCAGAGATGTCTGGCTTCCAACGGAATCCGCCCGATCAACAACCTTGTTGATATCACAAACTATGTTATGGAAGAATACGGTCAGCCAATGCACGCATATGATCTGGATACTATCGAAGGAAGAGAAATTGTTGTACGTCGTGCAAAAGCCGGAGAAAAATTTGTAACACTGGATGGCCAGGAACGTGAAATGGATGATCAGGTTCTGATGATCTGTGACGGAAAGAAAGCAGTCGGCATCGCCGGGATCATGGGTGGAGAAAACTCCATGATCACTGATAATGTACACACAGTACTTTTTGAAGCAGCATGCTTCAACGGAACGAACATTCGTCTTTCTTCCAAGAGAATCGGACTTCGTACAGATGCATCCGGTAAATTTGAAAAAGGGCTTGATCCGAATAATGCAAAAGCAGCAATTGACCGTGCATGCCAGCTGATGGAAGAACTGGGAGCAGGTGAAGTTGTAGGAGGATGTGTAGATATCTGCAATGAAGTAAGAGAACCTTCCAGAGTACCATTTGAGCCGGAACGCATCAATGCACTTCTGGGAACAGATCTTACAAAAGAAGAAATGCTTGCATACCTTGCAAAAGTAGAGCTTACTCTTGATCCGGAAACAAATGAGATCGTAGCTCCTACTTTCCGCCAGGATATCCATTGCATGGCAGATGTTGCAGAGGAAGTTGCAAGATTCTTTGGATATGATAAGATTCCTACCACACTTCCGAATGGAGAAGCTACGACAGGTAAACTTCCATTCAAACTTCGTATTGAGAACGTGGCAAGAGATATTGCTGAATACTGTGGATTCTCAGAAGGAATGACATATTCTTTCGAAAGCCCGAAGGTGTTTGATAAACTTCGCATTCCAGAGAACAGTGATCTCCGTAAAGTGATCACGATCAGTAACCCGCTTGGCGAGGATTACAGCATCATGCGTACAACGACTCTGAACGGTATGCTTTCTTCTCTGGCAACTAACTATAACAGAAGAAATAAAGCAGTCCGTCTGTATGAAATCGGTAAAGTATATCTGCCAAAGACACTTCCGCTGACAGAGCTTCCAGATGAGAGAACACACTTTACACTTGGTATGTACGGAGCAGGCGATTTCTTTGATATGAAGGGTGTGATCGAAGAATTTTTCGAAAAATCCGGAATGAAGAAAAAAGTTCACTATACACCAGACAGCAACAAAACTTATCTGCACCCGGGCAGACAGGCGAATATCAGCTATGAAGGCAAAGTAGTCGGATATCTCGGGGAAGTGCATCCACTTGTTGCGGGTAATTATGGAATCGGAGAGAGAACTTATGTTGCAGTGATTGATATTCAGGATATCCTTGAATTCTGCGGATTCAACCATAAATTTACAGGAATTGCAAAATATCCGGCAGTTACCCGTGACTTAAGTATGGTTGTTCCGAAACATATTCTTGCAGGACAGATCGAAGATGTTCTGGAGCAGAGAGGCGGCAGGATCCTGGAGTCTTATCAGCTCTTTGATACCTATGAGGGTGCTCAGATCAAACCAGGATACAAATCCATGGCTTATTCTGTTGTATTCCGTGATCATGAAAAAACTCTGGAAGAGGCTGAAATCACAGCGACCATGAAGAAAATCCTGAATGGTCTGACAGCACTGGGAATCGAGCTGAGAAGCTGATGAAATTATATATTGTGAGACACGGCGAGACCGTGTGGAACAGGCATCATAAGGTACAGGGCGTGGCGGATATCCCGCTTGCTGAAAATGGAATCCTTCTTGCAGAGAAGACAGGGGAAGCATTAAAAAATGTTTCCTTTGATCTCTGCATTATCAGTCCGTTGGTGAGAGCCAGAAAGACTGCAGAATTAATCCTTGCAAAACAGGCGCATAAAGTACCTGTAAAAGAGGATATAAGGATCCGGGAAATTA
>ENA-OQNN01001882-OQNN01001882.1-human-gut-metagenome-genome-assembly--contig:-NODE-1882-length-12243-cov-6.742159_pt1 | contig 12243 bp, 9 predicted proteins | sample MGYA00242624_ERZ504870 | MGnify/ENA primary metagenome ERZ504870 (study PRJEB26092, sample SAMD00036379) | human gut metagenome | host: Homo sapiens | study: EMG produced TPA metagenomics assembly of... | reverse complement strand
CAGATTACATATCGACAAAATAAAAATGTGCTTCCATGTAAAACAAAGTATCTCGTATTACCAGATCCAGATGGAAAAAGAGTTGGATCTGGTGGCGCTACTTTGCAGGTGCTGCGAAAGCTGGCAGAGCAGGAAGATATTGCAGGAGATTTTCACAATAAGCGAATTCTTGTAATTCATTCTGGCGGCGACAGTAAACGTGTTCCGCAATATTCTGTATGCGGAAAGCTTTTTTCTCCTGTACCACGTGAACTTCCTGATGGAAGAGCGTCAACGTTATTTGATGAGTTTCTTATAGGCATGGCAGGGGTGCCATCTCGCTTCCGTGAAGGAATGCTGGTACTTTCCGGTGATGTCCTTCTTTTGTTTAATCCATTACAGATCGATGCACAATTTCATGGTGCAGCAGCAATCTCCATGAAATCTCCTGTAGATGTGGGAAAAGATCATGGAGTATTCCTGAATAATGGTAAAGATTATGTGAAAAAATTCCTGCACAAACAATCCGTTGAAACCCTGGAAAAATTAGGGGCTGTAAATGCTCATGGAAATGTGGATCTGGATACAGGCGCAGTTCTGTTTGATGTAAACCTGATGAATGCCCTTTTGTCATTGGTTCAGACAGACAGCAAAATTGATGCAGAAAAATATGCCAAATTTGTCAATGAAAAATCACGAATCAGTTTATATGGAGATTTTCTTTATCCACTAGCTGAAGATTCTACACTGGAGCAGTACTACAAAGAGCAGCCAGAAGGAACCTTCTGTGAAGAGCTGACAGAATGTCGTACCAGAATCTGGGAAGCATTGCATTCATTTGGAATGAAACTGATTTGCCTTTCACCTGCTGAATTTATTCATTTTGGAACAACTCGGGAATTGCTGACTCTTTTAACAGATGAGATTGCAGATTATGAATACCTGGATTGGAAGCCAATGGTATTTACCAATTATAAAGCTGAGAAAAATGTACAGGCAGCGGTGCATAATGCTCTTATTGAGAAAACCGTACAATTGTCTGACAAATGTTATGTGGAAAATAGCTGTTTAAGAGGAAATACCGTTTTAGGGGAAGACTGTGTGATTTCACAGCTGGAGCTTAAAGATGTAACGATTCCATCTATGGTACTGCATGGAATTGAGTTAAAAAGAGAGAACGGTGAAAAGCGATACATTGTAAGAGCATATGGAGTTAAAGATAATCCGAAGAAAACACTGGAAGAAAGCGGCAGCTTCCTTGCTGGAAACTTACAGAGCTTTATAAATTTAAATAATTTAAAAACAGAAGATATCTGGGAAAGTGAAGATCACTCTTTGTGGAAGGCGAAACTTTATCCAGTTACAGAAAGCCAGGAAAAAGCTGTTTCCTGGGCACTTCTCCTTCACAGTATGAGTTGTGAAAAAGCAGACGAAGTAAAGGTGGCAGAATGGAAATCTCTGAAACGTTATTCCCTGGAAGAATCCTTCCAGATGGCAGACGCTTCTGTATTAGTTCCTTGGGAAGAAGAACTGGAAAACCGGATCCTTATAGAGCGTTTCCTGAATCGCTTACGTGCTGGGGAACATTACGTAGATTCCCTAAAAACATTCGGCATTACAGAACTGGATGAGAAGCAGTTTGACATGCTCATGGAAATGGCAGAAAAGGAATTGCCATTTGAAGAGAAAATCCGTGTTTTATACAGTATTTCCCGTTCCATGAAGTTTATGAAAAAGGCATTTCATGGAATCAGCTACGACCAGGTGGAGCAGAAGTGCTTTGCCACAATCCAGCAGGAAATATTTAAAGCAAGTAATGTAAATCAGGTAAAGAAATATAAGATTGCAGAAGATCAGGTGAAGGTAAGCCTTCCAGTGCGTGTAAACTGGGGCGGCGGCTGGACTGATACGCCTCCATACTGTAATGAAAAAGGCGGTGTTGTATTGAATGCTGCGATCCTACTGAATGGACAGGAGCCAATTGAAGTAGAACTGCGAAAGCTTTCGGAAAAGCATATTAAATTCGCAAGTCTTGATCTGGATGCACACGGGGTGGTAACAACTGCAGCAGAAATTCAGGATTGTCATAATCCTTACGATTCCTTTGCCCTTCATAAAGCAGCACTGATTGCCTGTGGAATTATCCCCATGGAAGGTGAAGCTGATCTGGAAAAAATCCTGGATGAGATGGGCGGCGGCTTCTACATGTCCACTCGTGTAAAAGGCGTTCCAAAGGGTTCCGGACTTGGAACTAGCAGTATCCTTTCAGGAGCCTGTGTTCGTGCTCTGGGAAAATTCTTAGGAACAACCTGGAGCGATTCTGACGTATATGAACTGGTGTTGAACCTGGAGCAGATCATGAGTACCGGTGGCGGCTGGCAGGATCAGGTTGGAGGACTTACTGGTGGTATCAAATATATTACCTCAAGACCTGGAATGAAGCAAAAATTGAAAGTAGAATACCTGGATTTAGGTGAAGATACAAAAGCAGAGCTTCAGGAAAGATTTGCACTTATTTACACAGGCCAGCGCCGCCTGGCAAGAAACCTGCTTCGTGATGTAGTTGGGAACTATATTGGTGGAAAGAAAGAATCCAAAGAAGCATTGGAAGAGATGAAGCATCTGGCTGTTATGATGCGATATGAATTGGAACAGGGAGATGTAGATGCCTTTGCCAGACTATTGAACGAGCATTGGGAGGTATCCAAGAAACTGGATGCTGGATCAACCAATACCTGTATTGATCAGATTTTTGCAAGCTGTGAGGACTTGATTGATGGAAAATTCATTTCCGGTGCTGGTGGCGGTGGATTTTTGCAGGTGATTTTGAAAAAGGGTGTTAGCAAAGAAATGCTTAGAGCAAGATTATTGGATGTTTACCAGGATTCTGGAGTGGATGTCTGGGATTCGGAGTTTGTGTGGGAATAGAAATAAAGGGGAATATAGCACATGGATAATGTAATTTTCATTCCGTATCAGAATAAAATTAACTTGATTTATAGTCTGAACGCTGGTGATGTTCATTGGTGTGTGAATGCTAAGGGGATAAAAGGTGTTAATTGCCCATCAAATGTCTATTCAACAAAATCAGTTGCGTTTTGATGGTCTATGGTGGCGTGAAAAGCACACGAAATATAATTGATTTTATGGAGTAGACCTGTCCTGATGAAGATACGGTTGCTGGCTGATAGGGGTATGACAATAAAGGTTAGCACTTTGGGAAGACGGAAAAGTAGTGGGATGGGTTATGACGATAAGCCCCAGCACTTCGATGATGACGGCGGATTTTTGTTCAAGTTGCAATAAAGTAAGAACGAGAATTTGTATGGATTCAACAAAGAAAGTGGGCGTTAAGATGTCTACTATAAAGTTTCAGTTGAATGGAAATTGATGAAGTAGACCATGACAGGTCTACATGAAAGTTTCAGTGGTAGTTGCGAAAAGACCACTATGAAGAAAATGATAACCACAGTTGTGTGAAAATATCATATGGATAAGCCGCAGATGATTAACACACTGTTTTATATAGATAGTTTGATTATGACTTGATCGGCTCAATATAAGCCTTACCATATAGGTAGAAAAAGAGGAAAAGGTGCGATAAATGGAGTATAAAAGAAATGTTGATAAAAGACTCATTCCAACTTGTAATATCATGGGAGTTAATATTGCGGCAATCAATATGGAATGGTTGGTAGATTATCTCGAAAAAAATCTTTCAGAAATAAAGGGAGACTACATATGCGTCTCAAATGTGCATACAATAGTAACCAGTTATGAAGATGCTGCTTATTGTGCAATTCAAAATGGCGGGTTAATGGCGATTCCAGATGGTGGGCCACTTTCTACGGTTGGTCAGAAACGTGGTCATAAGAATATGGAGCGCACAACAGGGCCGAGTTTGATGGGAGAGATTTTTGAGGCTTCCGCGAAAAAAAGGTATCGCCACTATTTTTATGGCAGTAAAGAAGAGACTCTGGAATTGTTGTATCAAAAACTCACAAGCAACTATTCGGGAATTCAAATTGCTGGAATGTATAGTCCGCCATTTAGACCTTTGACATCAGAAGAAGATCAGGCAATTGTTGAGAGAATTAACGAAACAAAGCCAGATTTTGTATGGATTGGATTAGGTGCACCCAAACAGGAAAAATGGATGGCTGAGCATCACGGAAAGATTGATGGACTTATGATTGGTGTCGGAGCAGGCTTTGATTATTATGCGGGTAACATTAAACGAGCACCAATGTGGATGCAGAAGAGTAATTTAGAGTGGCTGTACCGATTAATGCAGGATCCGAAGCGATTATTTAAACGATATTTGGTAACGAATACGAAATTTATTTGGAATGCAATAATAAAAGGAAAGTGAGGTAATGACTGTGGACAATACAAAAAAAAAGAATATTTTGATTGTACATAATTATTACCAGATTCCCGGCGGAGAAGATACGGTTGTAGCTAATGAGAAGAAAATGCTTGAGAAACATGAACATAAGGTGATTTTATATAGCCGTAATAATGCGGAATTAAAACAAATGTCAAAACGTCAGAAGATTTTTCTTCCAATTACAACTGTGTTCAATCCAAGAACATATAGGGAAATCAAGAAATTGATAAAACAAGGGAATATAGATGTTGTTCATGTTCATAACACGCTTAATCTGGTGAGCCCAGCGGTCTATTATGCTGCAAGACGCATGAAAGTGCCAGTAGTTCAGACAATACATAATTTTAGACTACTCTGTCCTGGTGCAACTTTTTATAGAGATGGACATATTTGTGAAGATTGTGTAGAACATGGTTTGAGATGTGCAGTAAAACACAGTTGCTATCGGGGAAGTAAAATTCAGACGTTGGCGTGTGTGCTTAGTACAACATTTCATCGGATAACAGGAATTTATGGAAAAATCAATTATATTTGCCTGACTGATTTTAATAGGAAAAAACTATTGGAATTAAAGCAAATTAAACCAGAGAGAGTATTTGTAAAACCTAATTTTATTGAAAGTAAAAATGAATGTATCTCAGAGAATGATAGAAAAGATCAATTCGTTTTTGCAGGAAGGCTAGATAAGCTAAAAGGAATTGACTTTCTTTTTGAAGCGTGGAAGCGTATGGGGGAAGGGGCACCAAAGCTGATTGTTTGTGGCACAGGCCCAATGGAAGAGTGGTGTAAGTCGTTCATCAGACAAAATGATGTGAACATTGAAATGCTTGGATTTGTGCCAAATGGTGAGGCTTTAAAAATAATAGCAAATAGCCGAGCACTTGTATTACCTACTCAGTGGTATGAAGGATTTCCGATGAGTATTGTGGAAGCGTTTAGTGTTGGAACACCTGTCATTTGTTCTGACCTTGGAAATGCAGGAAGTATTGTTGAAGAGGGAATAACGGGAGCTAAATTTATAGCGGATGATATAGAAGAAATCATTTTTGCAGTCAGAAGATGCCGCGGAATGTGTAAAAAAGCATTTAATGAATATCAAAAAAAATATACAGAAAAAATCAACTACCGACAGTTGGTAGCAATTTATAAAGGATGTACATATGAGTGAATCAACCAAAATTACTATTGTAACGATTACATATAATAGTGAAAAAACTATTGAAAGAACCATACAGAGTATTATTTCACAGAACTATAATAATATGGAATATTGGATTATCGATGGTGTATCAAAAGATCATACAATGGAACTGGTAAAAAAATATGCTCAAAAATATTCTTTTATAAAATATAGTTCGGAGCCGGACAGGGGTATATCAGATGCGTTTAACAAGGGAATTGGTAAAGCAACTGGGGAATTGATAGGATTAATTAATTCAGATGATCAGTTAGCAGAGGGTGCACTCGTTGCAGTAGATAAAACGTTTGCGATGACTGGAGCAGATGTAATTTACGGTGATACAATTGTAAATGATATTGCAAATGGTCTATGTTTGTTAAAACAAGCTGGGAATCCAAAACAATTAAAGTACGATATGCCATTTATTCATCAGAGTTGCTTTATTCGGAAAATAGTATATGACCAAGTTGGAGGATATTCTGAGAATTATAAAATTTGTATGGATTATGATATGCTAGCGCGGATATTTAATCGCGGCTATAAATTTGCAAATGCAAATAAAATTCTTTCTATATTTCAATATGGTGGAACTTCGTGCCAACATCCAATAAAAACTATTAATGAAGATATGAGAATCGCTTCGAAATATGGACTCAATGCCGGGAGTATTATAGTTTATAAAATAAAACATGTTCCAATCAATTTTCTAAAGCTTTTACTTAGTAAATTAAAAGTATGGGGATGGGTGTATAGAAGATTTAAGAGTAAAAGCATATTGGAGGAAGAATTATGAAAATAGGTTTTCTGATATTTCGTGGTATAGGCATGTTCCGCTTTTATTTGATTTCTTTTTTTAAGCGAAAAAAATTGTCCTATAAAGGACTAAAACACTTTGCAGGAAGGGGTGCAAAATTAAAAGTAAACGATGGTGGAAAAATTTCTATTGGAAGGTCAATATATCTTTCTGATGGAAGTATTTTAGGGGCACATTTGAATGGTCATTTATTAATTGGAAATAATAATTTTTTTAATACAAATACATCTGTGATATGCTTGGATAGTATTGTAATAGGAAATAATAATTTATTTGCGCAGAATGTGGTTATTGTGGATCATAATCATTCATATGATAATCCAACGGTTCCTATTTGTAAACAAGGATACAAGACTAAAAAGGTATCGATAGGATCTAATTGCTGGATTTGTGCGAATACTGTCATTTGTGCAGGAACATGCATAGGAGATAATATAATTATTTCCGCCAATTCGGTTGTAAAAGGATCGCTTATGGAACCGGGAATATATGCGGGATCGCCAGCTAAATTGGTAAAAAGATTGGAGATTTTTAATGAAAAGAATATTAATAATTGCTAAATGCTATAAAAAAGATGTGTCTGGCCCAGCTAATATTATAAGAGGACTGATTAGACAATTTGATAAGGAAAGTATAAATTATAAAGCGCTTTTACTTGAAGAAGGGATGGATAAAGTATCTTATTTGACAAGTATAGTACAAGAGTTGAAAAAAAAAGATAAATCTGTTGTAAATGTTCATACAGATGGATTTCTGCTTCCCCTATTTATACTATTAATGTCAAAAATATATAGAAAACATAGTTATTACCTTACAGTGCATGGAATATATAGAATAGACAAGGGCAAAAGAGCACAGTGGAAATATGTTATGTTAGAAAAATATATTTATAGGCATTTTAATAATATTATATGTGTCTCTGAGATGCTGAAAGATGATTTGGAAGAACTATATAAAAGAAAAAAAAATGTATATGTGATTCCAAATGCGACAGATGCGGATAGCAACAAGGGGTTTGAAGAAAAAAAAGTTAAAGAAATAGTATCGCTTGGAGGATTGCGTATATGTAAGGGAATCAATGCAATTATGCTATGCGCTAAAGAAATGAAAAAAACAAATATTTCTTTCCATATTTCATTGTATGGAACGGATGATAATAATTTAAATTTTTTTAAAGAACGGATAAGTAAAGACCACTTAGAAGGTTGTGTGGAGTATTTTGGAAATTTGAGGGACAAACAGATGGTATATGATATTCTGAGAACAGCTGATGCTCAATTCTGTTTCAGCACTTATGATACATTTAATGTTGCTATTGCAGAAAGTTTGGTATTGGGATGCCCATGCATATCATCTGATAAGTGTGGAGCAGCAACATTAATTAAAAATAATTTTAATGGTTTGGTTGTAAATATTGCAGAGGAGTATAATAATCATTTCGAAAAAGTTGTTGAGTTTATTCGTAAATTAGATAAGGAAAAACGAGAGGTTGTTCAACAGAAAGCCAACGAGTATAAAGAGATTCTTGCATGGAAAAGCGTTGCAAAAAAATACGCGGAATTGGAATGAAAAATGAAAATAAAAATAAAAAGCTTAGATGTAAGATGGTACATATTTTATTGCGCTTCTTTAATATATGCGGTCTTGCAAATTAATATTGTAATGTATATGTGTTTGGTTATTCAGCTAATGTATATAGCAAAATCGAGAAAAAAAAATAGAAATTTAATTGAAATTTCTAATTTGTTACTTATAACGTTATTTCTTCCGGATAACTATGTGATTATTCCTATAGTCATGCTTACCTTTTTTTGGTGTATAATAAAAAGAGGATTGAGAAAGAAAATAGTTTTCTGGATAACTATAGTGAGCATATATTGTATGCTTAACATTTGCATAAACCAAGTTCACTTTAATAATATTCTCTTTAGTGTGATTTATACACTTCCATTTTTTATGATGGGATATGAAATGGAATATTTAATTAGTGATAAAAAAGTTGTAGATGAGATCGTTTTTTCTATGAAGAATTGGATTATTATCGAAGGAATGAGCGTGATTTTGTTCGCACTCACACATATAAGTACCGTACGTTCATATGGTGATATGGATTGGGTAACAGGAACTCTTGGCTCTTATCAATGTAATGTCTTAATGACCATATGCTCATTTTCATTATTAGTATTTTGGACAGAATATAATGATAAGAAAAAATCTGTAATGTGGATTATAATAAGCGGAATACTTGCTATATCAACAGGAGCGGTAGGGTATACTCTTGTTTTTGCATGTGTTATTTTAATGGTGATTTTATTATCTTTTCAAATAAAGATACCACAGAAATTGCTAATGGTTGTTATTTTAACTCTTGGAGCAGTTGCTTTTATACAAATAGTTCCGAAGTGGATGAGTAATGAAATTGTATTATTATCAGATAAAAATTATTTGTATAATAGAGTTACCAAAATCCGATATTATGAAAATACTTTTATTGAATTGCCTAAAAATGAAGGCTTTTATGAAGCTGTTTTTGGAACAGGTTTAGGTGAGTACTCTTCAAGAGCTGCGGAGACATGTGCCGGTGGGTATATTTCTTTGTATGATAAAATAGCGCCCCCTTTTGAATCGACAATTAGAAAAAAATATATTTCAAGTTGGAACTTTGGAGGTGATGGTCTGACTTCAACAGCGCAAGCATCTGTAATAAGTATTCAAGGTGAATTGGGAGTTATTGGCTTGATTACTTTATTTATTTTCTTATTTAAAAAGATGAGAAGTTCGACAGATGTTAGAGGGAAGATTGTTGTGTTATATTTTATTGGATTGCTTTTTTTGGATAACACATTGGAGTTTGCTAAATATGGGTTAGTATTTTGGATGGCATACTATTTATGTAATCGAATGGTAAATAAAACATAAACATTATTATAGAAAAAATATGGATGGAGAGAGAGCTCTGTGTATGATAAGATTAGAGGATAATCATTTACTAGTTGTATTTAGAAAATTCATTCTGTGTATGGATAAAAAGATAGGAAGGAAAATGGCGGTACATGCCATGTGAAATGATAATGCAGAAATCATTAACAAAAAATTCAATATACAATATTATATATACAATTGCAAATATATTATTTCCATTTATTACATCAATATATGTATCACGAATCCTTCTTCCGGTTGGCGTTGGAAAAGTAGCATCGGCACAGAACATTGCATCGTATTTTGTGACACTTGCAGCTTTGGGGCTGCCATCTTACGGTGTACGTGAGTTTGCAAAGGTTAGAGAAAATAAATGTGAAAGGAATAAATTATTTACAGAGCTTTTTTTTCTCAATATTATATCTACAACATTAGCAGTAACAGGATTTTTTATTCTTGTAGCTATTAATACGGGATTTCATGGTGAATGGGCATTGTATAGTGCCTGTGGGGTTGCTATTGTTTTTAACTACCTGAACATCGACTGGATGTATATGGGGTTAGAGGAGTATGGTTATATTACTGCCAGAAGTTTATTAATAAAAGCTGTTTCATTAGTAATCTTGTTCTTAGTTGTTAAAACAGAACAGGATTATGTTTTGTATGCATTGTTATCAAGCCTTGCAACAGGTGGAAACTACGTATTCAATGTTTTCCATGCAAGGAAATTTGTTAAAATTGATTTTGGGGGTATTCAAATTGGAAGACATTTAAAGCCAGTCCTTTTGATTGCGTGTATTATATTTTTATCAAGTATTTATAATAAAATCGATGTGACAATGTTGAACATGATGGCAACAGATGAAGCAGTTGGATTGTATTCATATGCACAGAAAATTATTAATATGGTACTTACTATGGCAAGTGCTGTTACAGTAGCACTTCTTCCAAGATTGAGTTATTATTATGATAATGACAAAGAAGAGTTTTACCGATTGCTGAATAAAGGTTTTCAAATATTATGTATGATGACTTTTCCATTAGCCGTTGGAATGGTTTTGGTGGCGCCACAGGCCGTTGAATTTTTGTATGGTGAGGCTTTCAAACCGGCCAGTCTGACGATACAACTGATGTGTCCTTTAATTTTAATTAAGGGCTTTGGAGATTTGTTTTGTTATCAGTTGGTCTATAGTACGAAAAACGAAAAAATTATTCTTCCGGCATCAACTTCGGCATCTGTGATTAATATTATTGCAAATGCGGTGTTAATTCCTGTGTTGCTACAAAATGGTGCAGTTATTGCCTCTGTATTTAGTGAGTTGGTGACGAATGCTATCCAATTTATTTATATGAAGAAGAAAGTACAATTTAGAATTAATGGAAAAGCATTTATAACAGGGATATTTAGTACCGCAATAATGTCTATTTGTGTACTTATGCTTATGCAGTTAAAGTTCCCCAACACAATAGGTCTTTTCGTTGAGGTGATTTGTGGTGTGGTTGTATATATTGCTGTAAACTTGGTAATGAAGAATGTACTGATGCTTGAACTTATTAGAAAAGTGAAGAAGAAAAATTTTTATAATTTTAATAGAATATGTAAATAGTAAACTAGATCGCCTTGGGTTTGGTACGCTTACCCGAAGTGTGAACTTCCAGAAAAAGTTCCACCTAAAACAAAATAAGAGAATAAAAAATTGAAAAAATCCCGATTTTCTGCGGGTTCTGCTTGCAGGAGACCGGGATATATGGCCTAATTTTTTAGGCGAATTACCGCCTAAAAGGAGGGCCTAATGTATCTGGATTTTTTAGTAAAAATACCATTCGTACAGGGGAAGATTACACGTAGAAAAAAGAAAGATGTTGTATATATTGAGTATGAATATGACCGGATCTATGATCCGGTAAGGCAGTATACTTTTCCCAAAAGAGTAACGATAGGAAAGCTGTCAGAAACAGATCCGGAACTGATGCAGCCGAACCAAAATTTCCTGAAATATTTTCCGGATGCAGAGCTTCCAGAGACAAAAAACAGGACATCCAGAAGCAGCTGCCTGCGCGTGGGAGCATATTTTGTATTGCGTAAAATTATAGAAGAATACAACCTGGTCGAGCTCCTTGGGGGGTATTTTGAACAGCGTGATCTGGGACTTTTTCTTGATCTGGCGGTATACTCAATCATTGCAGAAAACAATGCTGCCCAGTACTATCCGGATTATACATATAACCATCCTCTTTTTACAAATGGAATGAAACAATACAGCGATTCTACTGTCTCAGATTTCCTGAATTCCGTAACGGATGACCAGAGTATTGGGTTCTTAAACTCCTGGAATGAGACCAGAAACCATCGCGAAAAAATATATATTTCCTACGATTCCACGAACAAAAACTGCCAGGCTGGAGACATTGAAATGGTGGAATTCGGACATCCGAAAGTAGATGTGGGACAGCCTGTATTTAACTATGCGGTTGCATATGATACACATAACCAGGAACCATTATTTTACGAGAAATATCCCGGAAGTCTGAACGATATCTCACAGCTTCAGTTCATGTTGGACAAAGCTTTTGGATATGGCTATAAGAAGATTGGCTTTATTTTAGACAGGGGTTATTTCAGCAGTGAAAATATACAATATATGGATAAATGCGGGTACAGCTTCGTGATCATGGTGAAGGGAATGGCTTCGCTGGTGAATGAACTGGTTTTGGAACACAAGGGAACTTTTGAAAGTAAGCGCGTGAATAACATCTATGAGTATGGAGTATATGGGAAGACCGTGAAGCACAGGCTTTATGCGGGTGATAAAAAAGAACGGTATTTTCATCTGTACCACAGCATTTCCAAAGAAAGTGCAGAGCGTGCTGGGATTGAAAACAGGCTCAACCAGATGACATTGTACCTTAAGAAATATCAGAATAAAGTAAAAGAATTCGGGCCAGGGTTTGAGAAGT
>ENA-OQNN01001880-OQNN01001880.1-human-gut-metagenome-genome-assembly--contig:-NODE-1880-length-12259-cov-5.417079_pt1 | contig 12259 bp, 14 predicted proteins | sample MGYA00242624_ERZ504870 | MGnify/ENA primary metagenome ERZ504870 (study PRJEB26092, sample SAMD00036379) | human gut metagenome | host: Homo sapiens | study: EMG produced TPA metagenomics assembly of... | reverse complement strand
AGGTCAGTGAATACTATTGGAAACCTGTATTCTGGACAAACAGCTATTTTGTAGGATCTGTGGGTACAAACACTGCAGAGATAGTCGAAGAGTACATCAAGAACCAATAACGCTGAATTCACCACCGTCCTATGAGGGCGGCGTACTCTTCTGGATTGCTATAGAGGCATATTTGTATGCCGAAGCAAATAAACGAGCGTATAGAGCTTATATGCAACAGAAAAGACCCAAGAGAAACAATCTCCTGGGTCTTCTTTTCTACTCCTATCTTTTTATGGCTTGCAAATTCCACAAGGAGAGTATCCTTCAGAGACAAGTTCGTCTCTTGTTGAAGTTACCACCTTTTTGTTTGCTTGATTCATAGAGGAGATTGAAGAACAATCTTCTTTATGAAACTTCACGGAACTTATGTTGATCACGTACGTTGTGCTAGTATCTGCAGCAGCTTCAGAATCGCTATCACCTGTTTCTGCCGTTTGCCCATCGTCTAAGCTGCTCTCACCGGTAGCGTAGTTGATCTTTACGCCCGGCTGAACGTTATAGACGAAGACATTGAAAAGAACGCTATCTCCGTTATCTTCAACAGAAATTGCTTCCATTAGAACTCCCTTACACACAAGGTCGTCGCCATCAAACATAGGCGTTACCCTATATAATAAGACGTGTCCATCATCCTCGCGGACATAGTCAGCTACCATGTTTTCAAATGGCAACATGCCGTCCACGTTGAAACTGCGAGTTCCTGTAACAAGGTTCTTCTCGTTTGCGTTTTCTCCGGTCAACTGCCAGCCAATCAAATGTGACCTGTTGTAAAGGTATTTCCCGTTTACAAAGTCATACTTCACGGTATGCCAACCGGTAGGTTTAACAGAACCGATGCTCCCGCGTTCGCCTGTGGGCATGATGTCCTTTCCCACCGACGCCCAACACATTGAGCATCTGCCAAGTTCATCCATGTTCCCGTATTCTTCCCACGAAGTTGTCGCCTTAGCGATTTCCTCTTCTGTAAAGAACGGGTTGTTGTCGTTGATGACAACGTACGGATCCCCAGCATACGCAGGGATATCAGCTAAGGCGACCGTCGACATCGAACCCTTTTGCGGTTCATTTTGAAGTTCGACGGTAGTAGAAGCTTTCATGTTCTCTTCTTTCTTGTTGTTCGTGTTGCACCCTGTCATTGATACTAACATGGTCGCGGCCAAGATTAGCGCTTTGATTCTTAAAAGCGTCTGTCTCATCTTTGTTTCCTCCTTTTTTCTTGTTTCTTCCAGGTTTCTTTTGAAATCTTTTCATGCGAAGAACCTGTGAACTCTTTTGTTTCAACAAGCTCATATTCGCCAAAGTCAAATGTAGACTTTAAATCAGACGGATATCTTCTATTCCATCGAAATAAAGTTACCTCTGTTACTCCAGGGATTGTTGCGGGATCTATGTCCTCAACAAATACGATGTCGTTAGGGCCCGCCTTATTCCATGGGTCGTCCGACGTATAAACTCCATCTTCAAACAAAGGTGAAGAGTATGGTCGAATTTGAAGTCGTCCACCAGAAGAGTAGACAGTATTCAGAAGCTCCTCGCATAATTTTGAATCTTTTGAAACACGACGATGATTAAACATCATTCCGTTGTTGTCATCAACAGCAAAAGCAATGTGAAGTTTTGGCTCTTTCGAATCCACCAACGCAAGTACTTTATTTAGAATTTCCTCTTCTGTCTCTTTGCCTGTGACTGATATTGTGTAATCACAAATCTCAGACATATCAGCAAAGTCAATTCTATCGTGTTCAAGTCTTCTTACAATCTCATCTTCTGTATCTCCGCGGGTATGTAATCTTTCTACAAGAATATCCTCCGGAACATCCAGAAATATGGAGATTATTGAACCGGCGATGACATTATCTTTTACCATCTTAAGTCCATACGGATTTAAGACAATAACAGAGTCCTTCTTTGACTCGTAAGCTTCTTTTGCTGAGCCATAAGAACAATGGCCAAATGCGGCTTCATAGTCTACGCTTTCTGCATAATATCCAGCTTCTTTAAGAACCTCGAATTCATCTTGCGTGCGGAAATGATAGTCTATTCCGTCCGTTTCCTCTTCTCTTTTTGGACGTGTGGTATCTGTCACTATACGCTGATAGCCCAATTTTTCCATGAGTTTTGCGGTAGTAGATTTCCCGCATGCTGTTTTCCCAACTAAAATAATAGTTGACATCTTTGTTTCCTCCTTTTTTTCAATAAGCTTCTTTGCACTGTTTTCTTGCTTCGCGTTTTTGAGCCTGCCTGTTATAGTCTTTCTTAGTGGTAAAGACAGCTGGGCGTGGAATAGGCTCTCTTCTTTCGCAATGCTTGATTGCAGCAAGAAGTTGTTCCTGTTGTTTCGTTATCTTGTTTTTCCTTTTTTGCTTCATATTTAGTCCTCCTTTTATCTTATGAACTATTATCTATATGTCGGATTTTATGATGCGCAAGAAAAAGGACCACTTCGAGACAATTGCGCTCTCTGGTGGTCTTTGTTGTTAATTAACCGCGTTTTTGTAAGGAGATCCGGACTGCATTGCAAAAATCTCATCGTTCGTTTCCTCTGGATACTTTCCTTTTTCATCTGGGACAACGATTCTCCACAATAGTTTCCCGTCTTTATCGGTAGCTTCATCAAGGCGAATATCACAGCCAAAAACATTAGAAATGACTAATTTGTCTTTTGGCTTAATATCCTCATCTAAAATTTTTTCTGCTACGCTGTTGATTGCATATGCAATAAGTTTTGGATCAATAAGTAGTACCATTTGCAATTCTCTATGTCCAAATTTGTCCATCCCATGTGAGTGAGCATCGCACATGTATTCATGAAACGAATTCCCTTTGCTCTGACATTTTTCGCAAGTTCCATCTGTAACCATATGGATATAAATCAATTCCTCAATTGGTTTTCTCATATTTTTTCTCCTTTTTTAAACGGAAAGCAAGAATCATCTTCTTACTTTCCTATTTTTGTTCTATTCTGCAGATGATGTACTTGCTGCCTTTCTGTTGCTTTCGTTAGCAGCAAGAGCAACCTTATACAAAGCGGAAAAATACATTTGTTTGAAGTTTTTCTGAACATCTACCATTTTATCAAGTACATCATACCAGTCTTCGATACTCATACGGAATGATTCTTTAACAATATTCTGTTTCTGAGACAAGACTGGGTTAATTTGACCGCCGTCTTTTTGATTTACAGGAGCCATTTCATTGATTACAGTAATTTCGATTGGATAGCGATTTCCATAATGCCATACAATGGAAACTTCGTATACTGGGCAGAGATTTGTATCTGCGTCTTTTTTACGAATCAATGCGCGAGGAGTTGCTGTATAAAGTTCTACGCTGCCAAGATTATTACTGATATTAGACGGGACAATTTCTTCTCCGGAACTATCTTTGAGCGATCCGGATGCGAGCAAAGTAAGCGCCGCATTGATTGCATCAATCTGAGTCTGATTCTTTGGATATTTAGCAAGATTTTTATTAAGGAAATCTCTATGTTTTTCAAGATTTATCTTTCCTTTTTCCGGGTCTTCAAGAATTACTTGAAGCGGGTTCTTATCTTTAAGATATCCCGTTATGAAAGTAACACTTGTTGCTTTTGCTTTAAGGCCTGCAATATCGATTGACGAAGCTTGCTGTGTTTGGTGCTGAGGCTGCGCCTGAACGGCTGCCCCATTCTTGATCATCCCTGGCAACGCCATTAGGAATTTTCCCATCTTTCCAAATGCAGCTGTAATATTATCCAGTTTCTTTGAATTAGAGCTAAGCGTATTTGTAATATTCTTTCCCCAGTTGGTTTGCATTAACAATTCATTTTGAAGCGCCGCGTCTGATCTTGCTTTAATTCCGGCAAGCTCATCAACTCGAATACTTCCATCCGGGTATGCAACTCCCGCTGGTTTCCCGTCCCTTTCAACCTTATGAATGATTGAAACTTTAAAACGAGAGAATTTGCTGTCAAATCCCTCAAGTGGTGAATCCGCTCTCGCATTCGGGTTTGATGGGGCTACATCCGGCGGGCTAAACGCTGCTTCTACTGAAAACGTAGAATAGTTTTTAACCGATTCGTTTACTGAAGATGTTTTCTTCGCTACGATTTGAAGCGGATATTTAATTCTACTGTAATCTATTTTATTTGCCATATTTGTTTCCTCCTTATGGGTATAACTGACTACGAATAAGAGAACTACTTGCCAATAGTTGTTACCTCTTTTCTTATGTTATTATATAGGACTAGCTAATAAAAGTCAAGTACTAGTCCTATATTTCTCAAATATATAAGTTTTTTATCACAAAACGGAAAGATGCCGTATCACCAGTTGGCAACCTGGCAAAAACGGCACCCTTCAAGGAGTAAACAAACTGTTTTACGCTGAAATCTCTTCCAGCTATTATATATATGTCAGATTTTGTAAACTTATTTTTTTTACATACAGCATCATCTGTCAATTCTATCGAGCTTGTTTTTTCTTGCCTGCGCAACAAAGCGTTCACGAGCTTCCTGTTCTGCGTTAACCTCTCTTAAGGCGCGCACTCTTTCGATGTCTGAATATGCCCTTTTTTCAAACTGGTCTTTCCAATGCGAGAATTTTTTATCTACTTCTTCTTCCGGAACTTTTTTCCCATCAACGTACAAATCTAACTTGGTTTTGGCATTAACAGTTGCTTTTACCTCTTCCCCGTTTTCGAGCTTAAAAGCCCAAGGCAATGACTGTTTCTTTTCGATATTCATAATAAGGCTTATTCTGAATTTTTCTTCTCCGTTTAAGAGTAATGCATCTCCATGTTCTGTTTCTGCAGTGACTGTGCTTGCGTCTGTTACCCTAAAAATGTCTCCGGATCTTCCTCCAAGGTTTATATGTCTCATTTCGCCTTTTCCTCTTGCATCGATGGCTGCATTTACAACTTCTTTAACGGCGGCCGCATCTTTTTGGATTGCTATGGCTCTTTTCTTTTCCCAGTCCGACCTTGCTTCAAAAGTCTCTCGTTGACGAAGAAGCCTCTTTTCTTCTATTTCTCTGTCTCTTTCTGTATACATTCTTGCCATGTCGTTGTACCTCCTATATTCTTTATATGTCGGAAAACGTTTAGAACAAAAAAACAAGACAGCCGCAAAAAGCTGCCTTGTCTTTTTTTAATTGTTTCAAATTCTAATTAAATTCACTGAGTACGATATTTCCGCTTTCTCTCGTTGCTGGAATATCAATTACTCGCTGGTTCGAAGATCCTTTAAATCTCAAAGTGATATCCTTCTTCTGCCAATCGAATCTGCCGTCAACAAGTACGTCTGTCATTGCAAGGATAGCATCTGTATCTTTGCTGTAACACCTCTCATTGTTTGGATCAGTCAATTCTTCGTAAGTATATCCGGAATAAATCCAAATATCTTTATCCGGAAGTTCTTTTCTGATTCGTTCGATAAAAGGTCTTAGTGCTTTTTGATTCGCAACTTCCATTGGTTCACCACCAAGAAATGTGAAGCCCTGAATAAAAGGGCTGTTGCTCTCTTCGATCAATACATCCTGTACATGTTGATCAAATTCTTTACCATAATTAAAATCCCATGCAATTTCATTAAAACAATCCCTGCAGTGATGGGTGCAGCCTGAAACAAACAGGCTTGTACGGCATCCAGGACCGTTTGCGATATCGCACATAAATACTTGAGCGTAATTCATATGTTTCCTCCTTATCAGGGATAAGTATAATAACCCACCCCTTTAAATCTTATTTGCTATAATTTTTGCTACATCAAAGTAGCCAATCTATTTTTCATTGATACTTGATTTTTCGGAAATTTTTGGGTTTTCTACCATTTTTCGGTTCCGAGCTACACATTGATACGAGTAGATACATGCTCGACACGGTCGTGAATGTCGCCAAGACGTCCCTGGTTAACATCGTTTGCACCACCAAGGTATCCACAAATTCGTCGAACGACAACCATTTTGTGTTTGTCTCGATTACCACAATTTGGGCATTCCCAAACAAGCTTACCGTATCCGTCATCAACAGCTTTGATTTCTCCTTCATATCCACAAATATCACAATGATCGCTCTTTGTATTGAGCTCTGCATACATAATGTTTTCGTAGATGCACTTCATAATAGCAAGTACACCAGGAATATTCTTCTGCATGTTAGGAACTTCTACGTAGCTGATTGCTCCACCTGGACTAAGTTTTTGAAACTCAGATTCAAACTGAAGCTTGTGGAACGCATTGATTTCTTCACGAACGTTTACGTGATAAGAGTTCGTAATGTAATTGTGGTCTGTTACATCTGGGATGATCCCAAATGCTTTTTGAAGAGATTTTGCAAATTTGTATGTTGTTGACTCCATTGGAGTACCATATACAGAGTATGCGATGTTTTCAGCCGCTCTCCATTCCGCACATTTATCGTTTAATCTTTGCATAACAGCAAGAGCGAACGGACGTGCTTCAGGATCTGTATGAGTTTTTCCCATCATTCTTACACACATTTCGTAAAGACCTGCATAGCCAAGTGAAATGGTTGAGTAACCACCGTAAAGCAGTTTATCAATTGTTTCTCCTGGTTTTAATCTAGCAAGTGCTCCATGTTGCCAAAGAATTGGGGCGACATCTGACAATGTCCCTTTAAGCCTTTCGTGACGAAGGCGAAGTCCGTCGTGGCAAAGCTCAAGGTATTTTTCTAATTCATCCCAGAACCTATCCATATCGCCGCCACTAAGGCATGCGATGTAAGGTAAGTTGATTGTTACTACGCCCTGATTGAATCTGCCGTAGAACTTATGACTGCCATCTTCATTGCGGATATTGTCTTCCACTGTAAGGAATGAACGGCATCCCATGCAGGTGTAAACTTCTCCCTGCTTCATCTCTCTCATTACTTTTGCAGAGATGTAATCTGGAACCATACGTTTTGCAGTACATTTAGCTGCAAGTACTGTAACATCCCAGTACTTTGAATCCTCTTTGATGTTGTCTTCGTCCAGTACGTAAATTAACTTAGGGAAAGATGGAGTAATCCAAGTTCCGTTAACATTCTTTACGCCCTGAATTCTCTGACGAAGGACTTCTTTGATGATTCGAACAAGGTCATCTCTCGTCTGTCCTTCTGGGGCTTCATCAATGTACATAAACATTGTTACAAATGGGGCTTGTCCATTTGTTGTCATAAGAGTGATCAACTGATACTGGATAGTTTGGATACCAGACTTGATTTCAGTATCAAGGCGGCTTTCAACCGTACGAGAGATTTTTGCTTCATCGAGATCGTCTCCGTTTGCAGTTCTTTCCGCAATAACCTGTTTGCGGATCTTTTTTCTACTCTTTTGCACGAAAGGTGCTAAGTGAGCAAGTGAGAAAGACTGTCCTCCGTACTGGTTGCTTGCAACTTGTGCAACAATCTGAGTCGTTACATTACAGGCTGTGTAGAAACTACTTGGAGAGTCAATTTTGGTATCTGTAATAACAGTTCCATTCTGGAGCATGTCTTCCAGATTAATCAAATCGCAGTTATGCATGTGCTGCACAAAGTAATCGCTATCGTGAAAATGGATGATTCCCTTTTTGATAGCCTCCTGTAGGCTCTTATTCTTTGAAATCCATCTGTTTTCTGTCATCTCTCTGCTTATAATACCAGCAATGTAATCACGCTGTGTCGAGTTAATGACAGGGTTTTTATTTGCATTTTCTTGTTTTTGTTCTTCGTTTGCGGCATCAACAAGTGAAAGAATTTGACCTTCAAGTCCTGCTCTTCTTCTTTCATCTTTTCTTTGCTGTCTGTAAAGAATATAGCTTTTTGCAACTGCATCAGCTCCTTCTTTGATAATCTCTGTTTCGACAAATTCCTGGATGTCTTCCACAGAATAAGCCGCGGTTACAGCGAACACGCGCTCTTTGACGCGAGCAGCAACTTTTTCAATTTGTTCTTTTGTCATGCGGTCTTCTTCTGCCACTGACGCATTTGCTTTTGAAACAGCCGTAGCGATCTTATCGAGATTAAAATCTACTTCACGACCATCTCTTTTGATGATGTGTCTTCCACTCATAGCAAGTTTTGTTTCCTCGTTTTCTCTTATTTTGTTTATATTATTTATCATATGCTGTCTCCTTTCCGTCGGAGCTTCCGTTGCTCCAACTTTCATATGAGTCACTATTTATATGTCAGTTTTTTCTTAACGAAATAAAAAATCCCGAGAAATTTATGCTCCCAGGATCTTTTATTTCTTTTTTTGTTTGACGGCACCCTCTACTTCTGAGAAAGCTTTGCTCCTCTTAAAATGATAAGAGCTACAAGCGTTTTTCGCTGTTTCTCATTTAACTTGGTAACTTCTTCTGGGGCGGATTTTACAGCCTTCCACATATCCGCTGTAATTAGCGGAGTAAAGAGTTCAATAAACTCATTTACTTTTTCATCTGTAAAATCTTCTACAACATGCTTAAATACATCTGGGCCTGTCCATCCTACGTAATCTTCAAATCTGTAGGCAACATAATCATTCAGACAAGACGCACAGTATTTATGCATATCCTTTGGAAGTTTTCCAGATGAAACATAGAATGATAAAATCCTAAACGCTCCATCTTTTAGTTGTCCTAATGCTTGAACTGTAGTCATCCCTTTTAAAGGACCTTTTTCAAAAATCCTGTTTTCCGGAGTTAAAACCGGCTCTGCAGTTGATTCGTTTTCGTTTGGGTCTGCTATTTCCGTGATTATGGGTTCAGCATCAACAGGCTCTAGCATTTCTGGTCTAAAAGAACCGATCAGCTTGTTGATAAAATTTTGGTCAGCTCCGTCAAAAGTCAACACAAATGTACCGCCATCGTTGAAACCTTTAATCTTCATTTCGTTTCCTCCTTTAGATGAAGAATAGAGATTTCCGGTTCTCCTTTCTTCATTGATACATATATAATATGACTGAAAAAGTTTCCTACAATAAAAATTTTAAAATATTTAGGACATTTCCCCTGTATATGTATTAACCATTGCACACCGAAATACGCATATGGTTTTTGTTTGCCTAAGATATCTCTCATACGGTTCGTGATGGTGCCGCAATTTATAACACTAGCGAAGGCTTTTATTTTTCATATAGTCTGTAACCTCGACAAACCTCTCGTGGGCTTTGTTTTCCGTGAATAAGTGATATAGGCCATCGTGGCATAATAATATATCTGAATGTGGCATATCAGCCATTATGTCGATAGCGTCCTTTTGACGGGGTTTCCGTCTTTGTCGAATTCTTTTTCAAGATAGCAAACTACAACCTCTCGTCCTGCTCCATCATTGCGATGATAAGAGCAAGTCGATAACGTAAGCAGCGGCGTTCCGTATCTCGGTGTTTCATCCACTTTATAGATTGAATGTTCTTTTACTTCCGCCACAAACATGTTGTATTCCTCTTCATTTAGGTCTTTCACGTTCTTAAACCCATCACTTTCTCCATAAATGCTTGTCTTAAATGCTGCAAATACTCTATAATTTCTGACGTTGTCTAAGCTGTCAAAACGTATTTCTCTATGTTCTTTAAAATAATCTTCATCTTGCATGTAATTCTCGAGGCCGCCAAACATTGACTTATCTTTCATATGATGTCCATATAGCAATTGATGATTGTCTGTTGTCTGGTTTTCATCCGCTAAAAAAATACATCCTGCAATAGAATATTCTTTTTCAAAGTTCCTACGTAGATAGTACTGTGGACGATCCGGAGTATGCATTACCGGATAAGAATTTTCATTAGGAAGATAAATCCACCCTATTAAATCCGGGTTTTGTTCTGCCAGTTTTTTATAATCAGGTAGTTCTGACTCTTTTCCCAATTCTTGTTTTTTATCAGTATTTGGGTCTGTCATTATTTCATTACGAAGTTTATTGAAATCATCTGAGGCTTGTTTGTATTGTATCCACAAGCTGATAAGTTTGCTTGTTGAGACAGCAAAAACCATTGTACATAAAACAAGTAAAATTTTTTGCCCTATTTTTTCTTTTCCATTTTATTTTTCGTTACCACTCACCTTCCTTTTTGTACGCTTTTGCTAATTGCTATTTCATCTCGTCATCGCCGTGCTTATTCATGTAAGCAATGTACGCAGCGAGAATAACAAAAATAACCGGAACGATTAAGATCAATCCCCAAAGCCCATTGATTACTCCAAACACTCCAAGTATATCAATGAATAAAAAATATCCAACCATAAGTAGAAAAAGCTTAAAAACCCTTCCTTGGTCAACAAGATATTTCCAACCGTCTTTTAGTTCTTCTTTGGAAAGCTTTGTGTCTTTTTCATTTTCCTGCTCTTCTACATATTCGTTGAAATTGTCTTTATCTTCTTTATTCAACATCATTGAGACCTCCTTGCATTAATTTAGATAGTTAACAACTTACAGCTGCTTATTTTAAAAAGAGACTGCAATTAATATATGTCAGATTTTTCTCTTTTAACGAAACTACATACAGGCATTATTATACTTTATATCTGCCTTAGTTAGATAAAAGTATACTACTTTTTTTCTCTTATGGCTTTAAGGTTTATGATACTCTTTCTTATCTCATTAATCTTCACAAAGCTACTACTTTTTTTGATATCCTGAAAACACTATAGCTGCAGGGTATACTATTCCCTCCTAACCCCTACAGACTTTCCTTAAGTCTTTGTAAGCTCTAAGTCTTCTTCTTAAATATAGTGGGTATGGATATAAAATATAGGACGAAAGGACGATTGCTGTTTTTGCTAATAACTGCAAGGGTTTGCGAGAATTTAAAAATAACAACTATCGAAAGGTTTGTAACAACTATCGAAAGGTTTGAAAATTTAACCCGTCTCTTATATCCAATATAGGGCAAAACAAAAAACCTCGTTTTTTCGCTAAATATCGAGGTTTTTCGCAATTCAAAAATAACAACTATCGAAAGGTTTGTAACAACTATCGAAAGGTTAGCCCAAATTTATAACAAATATCGAAAGCTTTTAGAGAAGAATCTTGCTCCTTTGATTACTAATTGTTTTTTTCTTTTTTCCTATATTGTAGACTCCAGGTTTGTTTGCTTTTGTATAAACTTTTGTATCTTTTTGAATTTTTTTTATTGCTCTTTCCATGTATTCTTTTTTGCAATGCTTTGTTTTTCCAAAATAGCTGTTCTCGAAAATTGCTTTTATTGTTTCGTAATTTCCACTAGAAAAGAAGTATACGATATTCAGATACGCAAACGCAGCTTCACTTGTTGATGGGTATCCTTCTAACTTTCCAGAGTGTAATCTTAGGAATTTCTCTTTTTGTTTACTTTTCTTAATCGTTTCGATTACCTTATCTGCATCTTGAAAGATGTGAACAGACATATGCTCAAATTGATTATTTTCCTGTTTTATGGCTTCTTTTTTACTACACATACTAAACAGCATGTTTAATCGGGTTTGCGCTTCTGATGGCTCAGAATCGTTGTAGACGTTGCCTGTGATTGCAATGTAATGTTTATTTGGATAAATCTCTATTCCGTATTCTTTATTGTTTATCGCATTTGGCAAAGTCCCTTTTGCAAAGATGTGAATCCCATTTTCGCTTTGGCTGTATTCGATAAAACAATCTGAAAACATTGATATCAATTCGTTTGCAATAGCAGAAAAATCTCCTTCTTCGTTTACGCAATTATCCAGATCAATGCAGACAAGGTTACTACCTTCTACCATTGCAAACCCAATTCCGTCGTAATCTTCATATTCTAAGTGGTTTACGGCCGTGGCATAATCACAGTACCCTTTTGTTGGATCCGCTTTTCTTCCTGTTAATGGATTGTATGGGACTTTCCCTTTTCTACATAGCCACGCGTTGTCTATACTTTTTAATGTTTCAGGTATAAAAAATCCCATTACTCATCTTCTCCTTCGATAATTTCTTTATACAACATCTCTGGAAGAGTTATGCAGATTCCTTGAGCGGAATAATTTCTTGTTTTGTGTTCTCCATATTCCTCCCAGAATTCTAGTAAGCCTTCTCTTTCGTAATGATTAAGCATAACATGAATTTGATCTACTCTTCTTTCCCACTGCGTTCTTGTTTTTACGTCGATTCCGCATCTTTCAAAGATATAATCGTATGGCATTTTGTCAGAATGAACTACCCCCACCTGATACGTAGTTCAGATGTGGTATCCTTTTGATGTGCTCTTGTACTACAACCAGTAACAAGTTACTTCCCAAAGGATTTTAATTTATGTGGCTTGGCAGTTACACATCTT
>ENA-OQNN01001874-OQNN01001874.1-human-gut-metagenome-genome-assembly--contig:-NODE-1874-length-12274-cov-33.887380_pt1 | contig 12274 bp, 10 predicted proteins | sample MGYA00242624_ERZ504870 | MGnify/ENA primary metagenome ERZ504870 (study PRJEB26092, sample SAMD00036379) | human gut metagenome | host: Homo sapiens | study: EMG produced TPA metagenomics assembly of... | reverse complement strand
GATGACCACTTTATCCGCTACAACGCCAACAAGGGCGTGCTGCTGGCCTGCGGCGGTTTCCCCGGCAACCCCTACATGATGGAGCAGCTGGACCCGCTGGGCACCAGCGTGACCACCGCCTGCTCCTACTCCCCCGCCGACAAGGGCTACGGCATCCGCGCTGCTGTGTGGGCCGGTGCCAATCTGGACAAGGAAGCCGCTCCCATGCTGTTTGACCGCGGCGTTGTTGCCCCCGGCGTGGATGGCGGCTATGTGGACAGCGACACTGCCTTTGGCGGCAAGGCCTTCCCCGGCAAGATCCGCCAGTACAACCCCGGTACCCAGCCCTTCCTGAAGGTGAACCGCAACGGCGAGCGCTTTGCCAACGAGAGCTGCCCCTACAACGATATCGTCTACGCTGCCGCCCACCAGCCGGGCCGCGTCTACGCACAGATCTGCGATGCCAACATTCTGGAGGACGCAAAACGTTTCCACACCATCGGCTGCTCTGCCCAGACCCGCAACGGCGGCGAGAAGTACATTCAGGGTAAGATGGACGAGGCTATTGAGGCCGGGGCATTGTTCAAGTGCGATACGCTGGACGAGCTGGCCGACAAGATGGGCTTTACCGGTGCTGCCAAGGACACCTTCCTTGCTACCGTGGAGCGCTACAATGAGCTGTACGACAAGCAGAACGATGAGGATTTCGGCAAGCCCGCTTACCGCCTGAGTGCCATCCGCACTGCGCCCTTCTATGGCTGCTGGCTGGGTGCCTCTCTGCTGACCACCGAGCAGGGCATTGCCATCAACGAAAAGGGTCAGGCGCTGGACAACAACAATCAGCCCATGGAGGGCCTGTATATCACCGGTGATATGTCCGGCAGCTTCTTTGCCAACAACTACCCCTGCCTGATGGCCGGTGTAGCCATGGGCCGCACCCTGACCTTCGCCATGAAGGCCGTCAAGCAGATGGCTGGTCTGGATAACGCCTGATCCAGCGCGGTTTTCCGGCACAACTTAAGCGTTTTTCCATTTCTTCTTTCTTCATAAAGAGAGGCGGTCCCTGTTTGGGGCCGCCTCTCTTTGCCATTTTTTCGCCACGTGCCCCCTACACAAATCCCCACGATTGTGCTATGATAAAGCTGAACAGCCGGTTTGTGCCAGACAACCGGCAAAATCGAGGTGTTTGTACAAATGTCTGATCTCCTTGAAACTCTGCAGCAGGAAGGGGTAGACCCCGCTCTGCTGGAAGCAGTCCAACAGTACCGCGCTGCCCATGCCCTGCCGGACGCACTGCGCCCGCGCATCCCTTCCCCTGCCTTTACCTACTATGGCAAACAGGTGTGGGAGCAGGCGCTGGCGGCGCTGCTCTGCGGCGAAAACCTGCTGCTGGCAGGCGGAAAAGCCACCGGCAAAAACGTGCTGGCCGAGAACCTTGCCGCCGCCTTTGGCCGTCCCGCATGGGACATCTCCTTCCATGTGAACATGGACGCAGCATCCCTCATTGGCATGGACACTTTTGCGGACGGTCAGGTGGTGTTCCGGCCCGGCCCGGTATACCGCTGCGCCCAGTGCGGCGGCTTTGGTGTGCTGGATGAGATCAACATGGCCAAAAACGAAGCGCTGGCCGTGCTGCACGCGGTGCTGGACTTCCGCCGCGCCATCGATGTGCCCGGCTACGACCGCATCCCGCTGGCGGAGGAGACCCGCTTTATTGCCACCATGAACTACGGTTATGCCGGCACTCGTGAGCTGAACGAGGCCCTCACCTCCCGTTTCGTGGTCATCCAGATGCCCACCATTACGCAGGACGATCTGGAAAAGCTGCTGCGGACGCAGTTCCCCGATCTTGCTTCCAAGTATGTGCGCCAGTTTGCACTGCTGTTCCTTGACCTGCAGAAAAAGTGCGACAGTGCGGAAATTTCCACCAAGGCGCTGGATCTGCGCGGTATGCTGGATGCCCTGCGGCTGATCCGGCGCGGCATCCCGGCAGGCGCGGCACTGGATATGGGCATCACCAACAAGGCCTTTGACTCCTACGAGCAGGGCCTGATCCGTGATGTGATCGCAGCGCGCATTCCGGCCAAGCTGGATGCCGCCAAGCTCTTTGGCTGATGGAAGCCCAGAGTTACACCGCGCAGGAGCGGCGTGCGGCCAATCAGGTCTGGGCTGCTGCAGGAGCCTATGGCTTTGAGCCGCTGTTTCTGGCCCGCTATACCGACGGCACCACCGATTTTTACATGAACACTGTCGTGGGCCTCATCCACAAATATTACGGTGATGCGCTGATCCGCAGCATCTTTGATGCATGGGACAGTGATCTGCGGCAGACGATGCTGGACGACATGACATGGCTGTATCTGGAAAATGCAGCCTATCGGCTGGAGCTGCCCCGCCGCCCGGTGCTGGAAGCACTGCGCCATGCCCATGCAGATTATTTCTTTGCCATCCAGTACAAGCTCTCCCGTCAGGAGTGGATGGCAAAAAATCAGCTGGTGTACACCATGCAGGCTGCACGCTGGCGGCGTGTGCTGGGCCGTGCCGACCCGGTGATGACCCCTTATGAGTCCGGCCTTGCCGCCGCGCTGGCCCCGGAGCATGTGCCGGAGCCGGAACAGCTGAAAGCCGAAATTTTATCGATCTACGCAAAATTCAACCTGTTCGACGGCACTGTGCACCAGAGAGCAGCTTTGCATCTGCATCTGGACGGCCTGCTGGCAAAGCTTGCCACCAAAGCCATGCCCACCCAGATGATCAAAACCGACCGCGTGACCGTGGAACACTCAAGCTCCGTGGATGCTGTGGGCGGCGGACTGGCGGTGGACAAGCGCAGGGCCCACATCACCCTGAAGCAGAATGCCGCGCAGGACAGAGCCTACATCGAAAGCTGCTTCGGCCGCTCTCTCTACCCACCGGAACGGCTGCGCAAGGCTGAGCAGGAGCTTTGCGTGGGCGACCATCTGGGGTGCCATTTGTGGTTCAGTGCCGGTGTGCCCAGCCCGGAACAGGCCCCCACCCCGGAAGCAAAGCATCTGGCTGAGCAGGCTGAACTTCAGGCCGACCGCAACCGCGCTTATTACGCCAAAAATCGGGAACTGCACCGCAGTGTGGTGCTGCGGCTTACCGAGCAGATCCGCAACTGCATCCTTGTGCACCAGCAGCCCAACGCCCGTGTTGCCCGCAGCGGCAACCTGAACGCTGGGCGCATCTGGCGCGCACCACTTTTGAACGATGACCGGGTGTTTTTGTGTGCCGAGGAAGAGAACCAGCCCTCTTTTACGGTAGACCTTTTATTGGACGCATCCGCTTCCCGCCTGCACTGTCAGGAAGTGATCGCGGCTCAAGGATCCATTTTGGCCCAGAGCCTTGCGGCCTGCGGTATCCCGGTGCGGGTGTCCAGCTTCAGCAGCCTGCGGGGCTACACCGTACTGCGTGTGCTCAAAGGCTTTGCAGACAAAAACCTGCAAAACATCAACCGATATTTTGCTTCCGGCTGGAACCGTGACGGCCTTGCCCTGCGGGCAGCAGGCGATCTTTTGCGGTTTGCGCCCGGTCCTGCGCCGCGGCATCTGCTCATCGTGCTGACGGACGCTTCGCCCAACGACAGCCGCCGCATCCCGCCCAGTGCAGAAAACCCGCTGGGCTGCGGTTACGAGGACGCTGCCGGTGTGGCTGACACTGCCGCGCAGGTGCGTGCGCTGCAGCGCATGGGCATCCGGGTGTCGGCTGTGTTCATGGGTGAGGACAGCTCTGCCGGTGCCGCTGCACAGATCTACGGCAAAAACATGGCCCGTATCCGCGGCATGGACCAACTGGCCCGCGCGGCCGGGCGGCTGATCCAGAACGAGATCCGTGAACTGGGCGATTGAACCATATTTTACCAGAACAGCCCACAGATGGGAGGCTTTGGCCTTGCCGTCTGTGGGCTGTTTTTGATACAGAGCACAACTGATTCGCTCTTGCAACAACCATGTTTCGGGTCACTGTTGCAGGATGCGCGGAAATATTTTGTTTTTCTGCAAACTTATAGTTGTTTTTTGTTGTGAAGTATGCTATACTATGTTCAGTCAATAAAACATTCCTGCGTAAGCCGCCTGCTGTGCACCGGGTCGTTTGGCGCAGTGCCCATCCGTTATACAACGAACTGCTGTGTTATAGTTTCAGGAGGGAACCGATCATGGATGCCAACCGTTATTTTGATGCCATGCACAACGCTATGTCAGCTCAGCACCCCGGTGCGCAGCTGCTTTTAACGGTAAAGCTGCAGGACACCTGCGGCAACGATGCCTGCCTGGAGCTGAAGCAGCTGCCCGGTGAGAGCACCTCCATTCTGTGCTACTCCACCATGGGTCGCCGCTGCCTGAACTTCCAGCTGTTCCGCAAGGGCTGGCAGCTGTGCCACAACGCCGATGGCCAGCTGGTGGGCCGCTTTCCTTCCAGCGCCGACGGCCTGATTGACGAGACCGATTTCCGCGCTTACTGCCGGGAAGACCGGCTGGATCTGGCACGCACCCAGCGCATCACTGCCGAGCTTCGCCAGTGCGCCGGTATCAATTATCAGGGCAGCATCCCGCAGAACGCCCGCACCGGTGCCGTTATTACCGTGGAGAGTTTTGTAGGGGCCGGTGCCCGCTGGACCTACTGGAGTCAGGATGTTCTGCCCAGCCTGCCGCTGGGTGCCATCCTCTACTGGCTGGCGGATCATCTGGCCGGTGCCGAGCGCCGCACCCTGCAGGCCGACCCGCAGGCAGCCCGCCTTGCCGCCCAGTGGCTGGCCGGTGATACAGCCGTATTCTTCCATCCGTCGGTGCCGATGACCGCCATGAATACGGTCTCTTCCGGCTCTGCACCCGCACGCCGCCGCACCACTGTGCCCGCTGCCCGCAACAAGAGCTGGCAAAGCATCATGGCCGTGATGGCAGGCATGTGAACGAAAAAGCAAGGAAAGACCAATCGTCTCTCCTTGCTTTTTCAGTATTATTCGAGGTACGGGTCCAGCAGGGCATCCACCGTTTTGTTCCGCTTGGGGTTCGGCTTTTTGATCACATGGCCGCGGCAGACCACCAGTTCCAGATGCTGCAGCGCACGCAGGTCTTCCAGTGGGTTGTGCTTTGTCACAATAAAATCTGCGCTCTTGCCCGGCTCAATGGAACCGGTCACGTCTCCTACTCCGGCCAGCTGAGCATTGCGCAGGGTGGCCGTGTACAGGGCGAACTGGTTGCTTACACCGCAGTATTTGTGGAAGTAGCACAGCTCCCGCCAGAAATCGTACTGGGTGATGTACGGGCAGCCTACATCGTTGCCCAAGGCCACCGGGATGCCGTTGGCAAGGGCGGTCTTTGCGCTTTCCACCACACCGTCAAACACGATCTTGCCGTTATACTGGTCCTTTTCCGAAGCGCCGGAAACCGCCGTATCAAACAGTGCGTAGGGCAGCGCCGGGGAGATGGTGGTGCACACAAAGGCTCCCCGCTCCTTATACAGGCGGATGGTCTCATCATCCATCTTTGCGCCGTGCTCAATGGAATCCACGCCGTTTTCCAGCGCCACCTTTACGCCCTCTGGCGACTCGGTGTGTGCCGCCACGGTATAGCCCAGCTTGTGGGCCTCGTCGCAGACGGCTTTGACCATTTCCGGCTTCATCTTCAGCTCGCCGGGGGTTCCCTTTTCGGTGGCATCCAGCACGCCGCCGGTGATCATCAGCTTGACAAGATCCACCTTCTGTCCGCTGGCCTTTTTGAGCTGAGCAAGTGCTTCGGCATTGTTATGGGCCGCAACTGCCACCGAGCCTGCCATATGTCCCCCGGGCACCGAAATGCCCTCGTTGGCAGCAAGGATGCGCGGTGCCAGCAGCTTGCCAGCTGCAGCATCATCACGGCAGCGGGTGTCAAAATCTGCAATGCCGCCCACGGTGCGGATGGTAGTCACGCCACCCAGCAGTTCCAGCTTCGCGTAGCTGCATACCAGCCTGTAGGCCACCGCACGGGTCAGGCCATTGCTCAGAATTTTGCGCACCAGCGCAGCATTATCCCGCGGCTTTGCGCTGGGCTTGCCGTTGCCTGCCAGATGCACATGCAGGTTGATCAGGCCCGGGCACAGATAGCCTCCGTGCAGATCGATCACCTCATAACCGTCCAGATCCACGCCCTCATCGACAATGGCAATGATCTTATCATCCTCGGTCAGCAGGATTTTGTGCGCTTCCGGCTGCATCTGCTCGGTGCCATCCAGCAGGATCCCGTTCGTATAGGCACGTTTCATTGGGAACATCCTCTCTTTTTCAGGTTTTTTCGGACAGGAGTTGTTTTGTTCCAGTATAGCATGTTCCGGCAGATGGTGCAATGCAAAAACGGGCAGGAAAGGTTCAGCCCTCTCCTGCCCGCTCGGTGTTTTTATTTACTGTGCGGCTGCGCTGGAAGCTGCTTCGGAAGCAGCAGCCTCAGAAGATGCGGCTTCCGAAGAAGCAGCTTCGCTGGATGCGGCATCTGCGCCGCCGGTCACGCCGCCCTCAACGACCAGCTCATCCTCATAGTCAAGGCCGTAGGTATCCACCAGAGTCTCCTCATAGTCCTTGTGGAAGAATTTCTCCTCGCCCAAAGCCTTGATCTCCTCGTTCAGCCAATCCAGAACGGTGGTGTTGCCCTGGCTCACAGCGGGAGCAATGGTGTCCTGACTGCCCAGAGAGGGAATGCCGACCGTGTAGCCGGTGTTCTGCTTTGCAAATGCAATGACCTCGGTGTTATCGTTGGCCCATGCCACGCCGTTGCCATTCTCCAGTGCATTCTTGGCCGTTGCATAGGAATCGTACTTCTGCAGCGGAATGTCGGGGTACTCCTTGGTCAGGTAGGTCTCGGCGGTGGTGCCGGAAATGACGATCATCTGGTCGTCAGCGTTCCAGTTGTCCAGAGTGGTGATAACATTGCTGTCCGGAGAAATGACACCCAGAGCCACGTTCATGTAAGGCAGAGCAAAGTCCACTTCCTCTGCGCGCTCCGGGGTCACGGTGAAGTTTGCCAGGATCACATCTGCCTTGCCGGTCTGCAGGTACTCGATGCGGTTGGCAGCCTCGGTGGAAACGAAGTTGATCTCTACGCCCAGATCCTCGCCCAGACGGCGTGCAAAGTAGACATCATAGCCCTGATATTCGCCGTTCTCGTCCACATAGCCGAACGGGTTCTTATCGGAGAACACGCCGATGTTGATGCTGCCAGACTCCTTGATCTGATCCAGAGTGCGGTAGACCACGCTGCTGCCGGATGCTGCGCTGCCAGATGCTGCAGTGGAAGCAGAAGAAGAGCCGCCGCATGCGGTCAGAACAGTGGCAGCGGAAACTGCACCCAGACCCAGCAGGAAGGAACGACGAGAGATCTTAGACTGTTTCATAATGATTACTCCTTTACAAAATCTTTCCCATTTGGCTGCGGAACACCCGCAGCCTTTATCTTGATCTGTGACTCATTTCACAGCATCAAACGTGAAGGTGCGCAGGAAGCGTTGCGCGCGCTCGGTCTTGGGCCGGTCAAAGAACTCGGCCGGTGCAGCTTCTTCCACGATCTTGCCGCCATCCAGAAAGATGACGCGGTTGGCAATGGCGCGGGCAAACTGCATTTCGTGGGTGACGATGATCATGGTCTTGCCCTGCTTGGCAAGGTCCAGCATAACGTCCAGCACCTCGCGCACCATTTCCGGATCAAGGGCAGCGGTCACTTCGTCAAACAGAAGGATCTCCGGGTGCATACACAGTGCGCGCACGATGGCAACGCGCTGCTTCTGTCCGCCGGAAAGCTCCCGCGGGTAGCTGTTTTTCTTGGCAAGCAGGCCCACACGGTCCAGCAGAGCTTCGGCCTCCTGCTGCACTTCCGCTTTGGGGCGCTTCTGCACCTTGGTGGGTGCCAGAAGCACATTGTCCAGCACCGTCATGTGCGGGAACAGCTCGTAGCTCTGGAACACCATGCCGATGCGCTGGCGCAGCTGAGTCAGATTTTTACCGCCGTAGGCAACGGTCTCATTGCCCAGCCGCACCCGGCCGCTCTGGGTGGGCTCCAGACCATTCAGACAGCGCAGCAGGGTGCTTTTGCCGCAGCCCGAAGGGCCGACCACCACGATGACCTCGCCGGGCTTGACAGCAAAGCTGATATCATCCAGCACGGGGGTCTCGCCATAGGCCTTGATCAGATGTTCAACAGTCAAAATAGGTTCTGCCATGTACGGTCACTTCCATTTCTTTTCGAGATAGGATGCCAGCAGACTGATGGGCCAGCATACGAAGAAATATAACACGAAAACCGTGAGATAAATGCCAAACGCTGCGTTGGGGCTGGCGGTGCGGTTGGCCTCGATGATCTGCTGTGCTACCTTGATCACTTCCACCACACCGATCATCAGCACAAGGCTGGTGGTCTTGATCATGCGGGTAATCAGGTTGATGGACAGCGGGATCAGGCGGCGCACCGTCTGCGGAATGATGATGTACCAGTAGGTCTGCGCACGGCTCATGCCAAGGGCCTCGGCGCTCTCATACTGGTGCTTCGGAATGGCGATCAGCGCACCGCGCACAAGGTCGCTCATTTCTGCGGTGCCCCACAGCACAAACACGATGATGGATGCCGTCTCGCCGGAAAGGTTCCACCCAAAGGCACGGGTGGTGCCGAAGTAAACGAGGAAAAGCAGCACCATCTGCGGCATGATGCGGACGAACTCCAGATACAGCCGCAGGATCGCCTTGATAACGGGGTTGCGGGAGGTCATGAGCACGCCCAGCAGGATGCCCAGCGGCAGGCTGATGATCACCGAGACGGCGCTGATCTTGAGTGCAACGCCAAGGCCGCCCAGCAGGCGGGCCATGTTTTTGCCCTTGAACAGGACATCAAGACCCAAATCCAGCATAGCGCAGCCTCCTTTCGATCAGGCTGCCCACAATGGACACCGGCAGCAGAATGATAAGGTAGAACACCACCAGCAGGAACAGACATTCGATGGTTTTGGAGTACATGCCGATCAGATCCTTTGCCGTGAACATCAGGTCCATCAGGCTGATGGCGCTGAACACGCTGGTCTCCTTGAGCAGGAAGATCACATTTGCCATGAAAGCCGGCATACTGGTGGACATGGCCTGCGGCAGAATGATGTAGCGCATGGTCTGCCAGCGGTTCATGCCAAGGCTGTAGGCACTCTCGGTCTGGATGGGCTCAATGGCTTCCAGACCGCTGCGGAACGCTTCGGCCATGTAGCTGCCGCCCAGAAACGCCAGACCGGCAATGCCGCAGATCTCGGCATTGGTGCGGATGCCCACCTTGGGCAGGCCATAATAAATGAAGAACAGCTGCACCAGCAGCGGTGTGTTGCGGGACAGCTGGATGTAAACACCCACGATCTGCCGCAAAACGGGCACCTTGTCATACTGGATCACTGCGCAGGCAAGGCCAATGATGATGGCAAAAATGATGCCTGCAACGCCCAGCCGCACGGTAAGTACAGCGGCCTTCTGGTAGAGCGGCAAATATTGCTGGATCGCATTCCAGTCCATTGCCGGATTCCTCCCTTGTATCCTGATTTGCGGGTCAAAACAAAACGCCCGGAAGCTCCCTCTTCAAGTAAGCTCCCAGGCGGTCAGCGACAGATCCTTCTGCGTGTTCCCACACAGAATATGCAGATATGCTCACACGGCATACCATGCTGCAGGGCGGCCGGTCCGGGAAGCGTTTGTGGTACAACAACACATTGCGCAACAACACATCATAGCCGTTTCCTCCCTGAATGATCTCAATTTTCGGATTTGCTCGACCCGATGCACGTAGTTTACACCCTATTACCCATTATGTCAATATGATTATGGGACTTCTTTCGATTCTTTGCTCATTCAGCCTAAAATCATCTCATTCTATGTGTAAATTTTATTCATTTTTCAACTTGACCGTATGCGTCGTGCGGACAGCAAAAAGCCCTCCCGTCGGGGGGAGGGCTGGGCCGGATAAAGATTTTTTAGGAAAGTTTAAGAAACAGCCGGTTTTGCTTTCTGCTGCCATATGCTCCCCTCCTGCCTTTCCTTTTATAAATAAGTATCATGATCTCCCGGGAAAAGTGCAATCAAAAGGCACCGGCTTGTGCAAAAAAGTCGGTGCCTTGGGGCAGGAATATTTTACAGGTTCAGCAGCACATTGGCCCGGAAAACGTTGCCGCCCGTTTCCACCGTCAGATTGCCGTGATACCTGTGCACGGCAGTTTCGACGGAAACAAGGCCGATGCCCTGTCCGTCATGCTTGGTGGAGTGCAGAACGCCGCCCTGCTTTTTCAGCACGCCATCGTAGCGGTTCTCCACCATCAGGCCCATCATGGCCGGGCTGAGCATCCGGGCCAGCACCTTGATCTGCCGTTCTTCCGGCGGCAGCTTCTGGCTGGCATGGAGCGCATTTTCCAGCAGGTTGCCAAGAATGGTGCACAGGTCGGCCTCCGGCAGGGGCAGGAGCTTAGGCAGTTCCAGCTTCCATTCGATCTGGATGCCCTGTTTCCGGGCCTCGTAGTCGTAGTGGCCGGCAAGCGCATCCACCGCAGCGTTGACGCACAGGGTGGGTCTGGCATCGCTGAGTTCGCTCTCGTACTGGCTCAGGTAGCTTTTCAGTTCATCCAGCCGCCCGGCCTCGGTCAGGCCAGAGATCACATGCAGGTGCTGGCGGAAATCGTGCCGCAGGTGGCGGGTCTGTTCCAGATAGCTGCGCAGCTCCATATAGCGGCGGGACTCCACGGCCAGCAGCTGGTTTTCGCGGTCCAGCTGGGAGCTGCGGGCATACTCCTTTGCCACGCGGTACATCTCGTACAGCAGCAGAAAGATGCCCAGCAGCGAGATGCTCACTGCCAGCACCGCGATGATGCGGATGCGGTTCATCAGGATGACGCCGATCTCCTTCGGCATACAGAACACCAGAAACGCCGCGTACAGTGCCGGCAGCGGCCATGCCGACTCCCAGAAGGCTTCGCCGTGGTACTCCTGCAGCAGCCACCGGCTCCAGCGCACTGCCGTAAAGCGGAAGATGGCGCTGAGTATCACCGAGAGGGTCAGGCAGATGACCGAGGTGCTGGGCAGAAACACCGGCTGTGCATTGTCCAGCTCAGCTTCCGCGTTCAGCACAATGGCAAGCAGGGTGCACACAGACATCATCACTGCCGACACCGAGAACAGAAACATGGTCTGGCTGATCGATACTTCCCGGTCGGTGCGCCAGCGCAGCAGCCAGAAGCTGATGATGAGCAGCGGGATGAGCAGGAAGTTCGTTTCCATGTCCAGCATGCAGCACACCGCTGCGCCAGCCAGACCCATCAGTGTGATCGCCGACGCACCGATGGCATAGGTTTTACGCGGTGCACGCAAGTGCTCCTGCAGCGAGGCAAGGCAGAGGTATTCTGCCGGATACATCATTGCAAATTCCAGAAAAAAACGTCCAAACAATGCAAAATTCACAAGCGCTCTCCTTTCCGGGTCAGAATTCCCGCTGCATACCACGGAACTGGTACTGCGTAAATTGGGCAAGCAGGCTGTTTTTGTCCTTCTGCCGCACCGGCAGATGAGTCCCATCCAGCATTTCAATGCAGTCGCCCTCAAACCGCAGCACCTTGGACATGTTGATGATCACGCCGCGGTTGCACACCAGAAATTCCGGCTGGGTCTGAAGCTGTTCCTGCACCTGTGCAAAATTTGCCGTGGCCCGGCACTCGCCGTCATCCGTGACCACACGCACATAATGGTTCTGTGCCGTAGCATAGTAGATCTTGGTCAGCGGCAGCCGCACGATCTGCCGGGCAATGCGCACCTCCAGCTCCGGCTGCTGGCGGCACAGCACCCGCCGCAGCTCCCCTGCCAGCTGCTCAAACTTTTCTTCCTTATAAGGCTTGAGCAGATAATCGAATGGATGTACCGGAAAGGCATCCCACACGTACTCCGGCGAGGATGTCACAAACACGATCAGCAGGTCCGGGTCGGCCGCACGCAGCCGCTGCGCCGTCTCAATGCCATTGGTGCCCTCCATGCAGATGTCCAGAAACACCACCTGATACCCTTCGCGCCCGCCGGCCCGCAAAAATTCATCTCCGCTGGCAAAACAGCTGCAGGATATGTTCTCATTTTCAAATGCCTTTTTCAGCAGCTGTTTCAACCGTTCGGCATCCGGCTTGCTGTCTTCCACGATCGCCGTCTGCAGGTTCATTGCTGCACCCCCTGTTCCTTCTGCTTCCCTGTTTTTTATATTATAGCACAAGTTCCGCCTTCCGTGGTCTGCCATTCGCGCACAAAACAGCCCGTTTC
>ENA-OQNN01001867-OQNN01001867.1-human-gut-metagenome-genome-assembly--contig:-NODE-1867-length-12320-cov-2.960141_pt1 | contig 12320 bp, 10 predicted proteins | sample MGYA00242624_ERZ504870 | MGnify/ENA primary metagenome ERZ504870 (study PRJEB26092, sample SAMD00036379) | human gut metagenome | host: Homo sapiens | study: EMG produced TPA metagenomics assembly of... | reverse complement strand
GTCCGTGGAAGAAATCCAATCTCGGATGTATCCCAGCTTGCCGCAGACGGCCACCGGGTACTACCTCGACTCCACCGGTCTGCCGGTGCTGACCGGTGAGACAAAAATCAGCATCGAGGGTTGGGGCGATGAGGATTACAGTGACTACGATGCCGACAGCACGATTCAAGTCGCACTGGATGAGGCATTGCTCAATACCGACAGCGCCACAGCCTCTTTCCCCCGCATGGAGGGTGAGGATTACGCCATCGTTCCCATCAGTATACAGGTGCTGTATCCTGCTAACGGCGGCAGTGCGGACATCACGCTGCCCGACAATGTAGAACTGCTGGGATCCAGCTTCACCAGTGGCGACCTGTGTGCCGCCACCGAAGAAGAACGCCAGCGGCAGCTCCATTATGATTTTTCCGAAGTAACGGCATCGGTAACAGGTATCTATGTCAAAGCTCCAGAGGATTTCGGTGTCACACTGACCTATACAGACTCGGAAAAGAGCCTGACAAAAGCGCTCCATGTCACCCTCAACGATTCTGCGCCGTTCCCTGGCATCTTGCAGGATCGCTTTGCGCAGGAGGCACAACCTGCCTTCTGCTCGGCGGACGCAGGTGTTGCAGCTTACGCAGGTTTGCAGGTCACGCAGTGCGTTTACACCAGCGTGGGCTGGATGAACTATCTCGGCGGGCAGCCCGCCCTGTGTGCTGATAGCGGCAAATGGGCGTGGGGACCCGGTGCAACCTATGCCAACAAGTATCCGCCGGTAGCCAATTATTCCTCGGCGGGCAGTGTCTGGGTATTGGCCTCGTTCTTTGGTAAAGGCTGGACAGCGGATCAGGCAACCATGTGGGCACAGGGATTCAACAGCGGCGCACCGTCCGCGGTTTCTGCTTGCGCGGTCGAAGATGCCACCGACAACAACGCCTACCTTGACCGCCTTGCGTGGCAGGCAGAGCAGTTCCCGGACAGCCTTGCCGGTGAAATCATGAACGGCACAGCAGTCTATGCAGACGACGATGCCGAAACGGTGTACATTGGCACGCTGTATGTTCCCAGCAACGCTGCGTGGCAGCGGTTTGTCATTCTAGATTATACCCCGGTCACGCTGGGCGGAGATAACGAGATCCCCGAACTGACCCCGGAAGGCCAGCCCATAGATAAACCGTGGAGTGCCAGCTATGAGCGCACCGAAACGCTGGATTTTTCGTATACCATCAACACGGACGAAATCCAGTTGGAAACGCTGGAGAAGGTGGATGGAGCAGGCATCGATATTGCCCCGATTCTGGACGGTATTCCTTCGGACATAAACGGCGGCAGTTGGACGATTACCCCGGCTGGCAAGCAGTCGGTAACCACTTCTGGCCACACGCAGGATGACAGCTACCATCTCAACGGCGGTGATGCCTCTGCCACATGGACGGTACATTACAGCGTCAGCAAGTCGGCATCCCAAAGCGGCAGCGTAACCGCCAACAGTTAGCAGGATGCAGACGCACAGGCATCTGCTGCACAATCTGCCGCGCAGAGTGCTTGCGAGAGTCAAGTCAACGGAGAAATCGAAGCGGCGCTGTCTGCGGCGCATGGGTACTTCGATAGTCTGAAATTCAGCTACGATGAAGTCACCATCCCGCACGGTTTTGACAGCACACCCGGCGCGCTGGGAAGCCACCAGACCATTACGGTTCCTGCCAACAGCTCGAACGATTACCAGATGAAAAACGATGAGTGGTCGGTCAAAGTCAGTATTGACAAAATCGACAGCGAAACCAAGCAGCGCATCAAGGGCGATGCCGAGTTTAAGATTTTTGAATGGGATACCGTCAAGCAGTGCTATATCCCCAATGGTGGGTACAACCAATACAAGGTTGAACGCCAGAGCAACGGCACTTACAAAGTCATCAACCACAGCAATTATGCCAATGGTTCTGACAATATCTATTATACACAGCGCAACGAGGGCAAGTTTGTCCTCGTGGAGAGCCGCGCACCCAGCGGGTACTACGGCGATTGGACGGATGTGACCAAACCCGGCACGGCAGGCTCTGTGCTGGGCAAGCGGGCGTATGCCATCGAAATCACCAAAGCATTGGACGGTCAGACGATTTGGCTGGGCAACGCCGATTATAACGCCGACATTACCACGGACAACAGCGGCAGTACGCTCATCGACACCGGTGAGGGTGTGGTCACTATCACTTTTGGCAGCCGCAATGCAGATAAGACCTACGCCACAGACCCCACGGGCATTGCCAACAACGAAGATTCCTACATCATGCACGCCAACACCGACAAGATGCAGAACGACCGTGTCCTCGGCAATATTCTGCTGACAAAAGTTGATCTGGATGCCGCACGGTATCTGGCTGCGGGCAGCAACGGAGATACTACGCTGGAGGGGGCGGTGTACGATCTGTACGCCGCTGACACGATTGAACACCCAGACGGTGTTTCGGGCGTCGTAGATTATTCGAAAATCACCGATGCCAACGGACAACCTATCTGGCACACCACGGTTCTCACCAACGGCGGTTGGGATACCGATTACCTGCCCATTTTGCAGAAAGACCGGCTGGTAGCCTCCGCCAAGATTACAGACGGAAAGCTGGCTTTTGCCAACCTGTACATGGGCCGCTACTATCTGGTCGAGCGTGCCACCGGGCTGGTGCTGCCCATTGACGGAAACGGCAAGCTGTATGTTACCGGGAAGTATCCACAGCTAAACAAGAAGCTGGAACGCACCGGCAAGTACAGCAGCCTTGCCACCAAGGGCGGCGAGTATACCGATTACATCTACAAAAACCAGTATTCCGCCGTAGCCGAAAGCCGCAAATTGAACGGCAGCAAAGCGTGGGATGGCTACTATCTGTCCTACGCGAAAGGCTACCTCTGCGATGAGGTCAACCACTACAAAACCCTGTCCTATGCCGATGAATCCACCTACCACATCCACGCCGAGCAGGAAAGCCAAGACGAAGTGCTGAAATCCGGCTTTAGTTTGCAGAAGTTGGTTTCGACCACCGGCCAGCCAAGCCCTGCACTGAAATTGGAGGGTGCGGGCTTTACAGTTTACCGCATTTCCAAGTTAAGCAAGGGGGCGCAGTTCAAGCAGAACCCGGATGGCAGCTACGATGCCGCCAGCATCCTATCTGCCTACCGCAAGGACAATTACGATAACGCCACACTAAAATACGATTTCACCGCCGAGGGACAAGCCATCGCCAATATGTTAGAGGGCAACACCGACACGGTCAACGCCTATAACGCGACCTTGACCGCAGACGGCGACTACGCCAACGGCAGGGGCAACGGCTGGATGCCCACGGATCAGCCCGCCGAGTATAGGCTGGGAGAAATGTTCACGAACGATGAGGGCATCTTCCGCGTGGAGGGGCTGCCCTATGGGCAGTACCTCGTGGTAGAAACTACTATTCCCAAGGATGTGTTCCAGTGCGATCCATTCATCGTGACAGTAGATGCCAACAGCCCGCAGAGCCGATTCACGATTCCTGCGGGCAGCGTCACCACCGCAAGCAATGACTATCTGACTTTTAATGTGCTGGATGAGGAATTGGAGGGGTACTTGCAGCTCATCAAGACCGATACAGAAACCGGCAAGGCGGTCAAAATCGCCAACACAGCCTTTGCGCTGTATCGGCTGGATGGGGAAGACCGCAAGACCCGCATTTCCATGATCGACCCCGCCAGCGGCAGCGCCACCAAGAAAACGGATGTGTTCTACACCGATGCAGACGGTCTTATGAAAACACCCGAAAAACTTCCGCTGGGCAGATATTTGATTGAAGAACTGCAGGGCCCGGAAGGGTACTATAACGATCCTGCCTACTCGGTGGAGTTTGAGATCAAGTCCGACCGCGTCTGGCAGGTCGTGGGCAACGCCACCAACGACATGGACGAGTACATCGTCACGGAGAAATACTGCAATCACGAAACACTCGGTCAGCTTACGATCCGCAATCTGGGCAATGTCTTGACCGATTACAAGGACGGTCAGTTCATCTACACGCAGGACAACCTCGCAGGCGCAGTGTACGAAATTCACGCAGACGGTGATATTGCTACGCCCGACCACCAAGGCACCTACTGGTATAAATCCGGCGATTTGGTGGCAACTGTTACCACCGGCGCGGAGGGGCAGGTGGATGAGGTGAAATTCAGCCCCACCCGCACGCAGGCCACCTATGATTTCTTGAAAATTACCCATGACGGCACCAAAGGCGAAGTTACCGTGACCCTGCCGCTGGGTAAGTACACCATTACCGAGGTTCAAGCACCGTATGGTTTTGTGCTGACCCAGCAGAGCTACACTGTGGAATTCAGCTGGGACAACCAGAAAAATGACATTGTGCTGGCAAAAACCATCGTCAGCCACGAGCAGGACGGCGACAAGGAATGTTCGTACAGTGTCGTTAATGTCAAAGACGCTTCGGATGCTCACAAGAACGGGCAGACGCTCGTGTTTGAAAATGCGCGTGTACTCCCCACGCCCGAAAAGCCCGGCGATAAAGTCAGCAAAATCGGTGTCGGCATTTACAAGCAGGATCGGGAAGCGCAGACCTATCTGCCTGGTGCGGTGTATGAACTCTACACCGTAGATGACATTTACTCAGCAGACGGTACGAAGCTGCTGGATGCCGGTGCAAAGCTGGCCACCGGCAGCGCCACCAATGCCAACGGTTTTACTTGGTTTGATGTGGATGTGCCGATCCGCGGAGAATATTACATTGACCCTGCAGGCCCGCGAAGCACCAGCCGCGAGAACAGCGGCAGATACCGCATTGTGGAAATCACTGCCCATGCCGGTTACCTGCTGGACAGCACCCCTATGGAAGTCACCTTCACCTATGAAGGTCAGCAAATCGCGTGGCAGGTCGTGGACGGTACAAACACTAATCTGCGCACCAGTGTGGACATTTCCAAGCAGGACATCACCAACGGCAAGGAACTGCCCGGTGCAAAGTTGGAAATCCATGATGCAGACGGCAATCTGGTAGAGGGCTGGACCACCGGCAAAGCGCCGCACACCGTGCGAGGTCTGGAACTTGAAAAAGAGTACACCCTGACGGAGAAACGTGCCCCGGACGGCTATGCCGAAGCCGAAAGCATCGTGTTCAAGCTGGTGCAGGAAGGTACAGAGCAGGTCAATGAGGTCTATGTGAAATCCGACGATGCTTGGGTAAAACTCGACGATGCCACCGTCATCATGCAGGACGCGCCTGTGCTGGATATCGACAAAACGGACATTGCAGGCAATCTGCTGCCGGGCGCTACGCTGACGATTCGTGATGCAGACGGCAAAGTTATTGACACTTGGACAACCGACTACAAAACGCATAGTCTTCCCATCTCGGATGATTTTCTCAAGCTGTCAGGCGAAGCCAAAGAGTACATCTACACCCTGACCGAAGATGCAGCCCCGGCTGGCTTTGAAATTGCCGAATCAGTGCAGTTCAAGGTACAGCAGGCAGACAAAAATGTTTGCCTGTTCGTCCGCGAAAATGTCGATGCCGAATGGGTGCGCGCTGACAAACGGTTCATTCAGATGATAGACGAAGCCACACCCCGCGAGGAAACTCCCGCGCCCACGCCGACACCCACACCGCAGCCGACGCCCGCTGCAACCCCGGCGCCTACTCCTGCGCCTACGCCGCATAAGGTGCAGACCCTCCCGCAGACGGGAGATGGTTTCCCACTGCTGGCTATTGTGGTCGTTTCCCTTGCGTCTGCGACAGGTATCGTGCTGCTGACCGTCAAGCAGAAAAATGCGCCGAAAGAAACTTCTGATGAGGAGGATGCCGATGAAAGTGCTGATCGTTGAACCCGGAAAGTACCCCCGCGAAGCCGACATTGAACACACCCTTGAAGCCGAGCAGGCAGTTGTCGGCGGCACCATCGAGGCCGTGTACCCTTGGAAAGATAACGCCTGCATCGTCTGCAACGATAACGGCATTGCAGAAAACCTGCCGCTGAACCGTATGCTGGGCGACTATGACATTATCCATGGCACATTTTTCATCTGCGGCCTGACCCGCGATGATTTTACCGACCTCACACCCAAGCAGATGAAGCACTACGAGGAAATGTACCATGACCCGCAGCTGTTTTTCCTGTTGGGCAAGACCCTGTGTGTGGAACACACCACGCCGGAGGAATACTCCCGTGTTATGACCCCGCCGCCGAACACAAAAGAATCCCCGGAGCGCTGATATGAATACTACTATCCTAGCCCGCAGCCCGCCTGCGGGCTTTTTTCTTTGTCCGAAATCATCCAACAAGCAAGGAGAAGAACTTATGAATGACATTTTTGAAAACACCGAAACCATGAAAGAAAACGAACATCCCCGTTTTTATACCGCAGAATCCGTCATGCGCGGGCATCCAGACAAGCTGTGCGACCTCATTGCCGACAGCGTGCTGGACGCCTGTCTGCAGCATGATCCCGCCAGCCGCGTGGCCTGTGAGGTCATGGCAACCCGCGGTCACATCATTGTGGCGGGCGAAATCACCACCAAGGTTAAGCCGGACGTGTTCAACATCGTCCGCGACACCCTGCGCGATGTCGGCTATGACCCGAAGGCGTACCAAATCGACTGCTACATCCACGACCAGAGTCCCGATATTGCGGGTGCCGTGGAGCCGGAATTGGCTGAGGGAGAGGACGAGGACACCCTCGGCGCGGGCGATCAGGGCGTTATGGTCGGCTACGCCTGCAACGAAACGCCCGAATACCTGCCGATGCCTGTGGTTGCCGCCCAGCGCCTTGTAACGCTGTTGGAAATCTCCCGTATGACCGGCGTTATCCCCGACATCGGTCCGGACGGCAAGGTGCAGGTCACGATGGAATACAACGGCGACACGCCTGTGCGCATCACCACAGTGGTCGTTTCTGTCCAGCACAAAGAGGACACCGACATCAATAAGCTGGCGGATCTGCTGGACGAATATGTGTTCCCGCTGGCCTTTGACGGTATGCCCGCCGATGACGCGGAAATCATCCTGAACCCCAGCGGTAAGTTTGTGCAGGGCGGCCCGAATGCCGATACCGGCTTGACCGGGCGCAAGCTCATGGTGGACAGCTATGGCACATTTGCGCCCCACGGCGGCGGTGCGTTCAGCGGCAAGGATGCCACCAAGGTAGACCGCAGCGGCGCATATATGGCGCGCTTTATTGCCAAAAACATCGTCGCGGCGGGCTTTGCCCAGCGCTGTCAGGTCACGCTGGCGTATGCCATCGGGGAAAGAGAGCCTGTCATGGTGGATGTGAATACGTTTGGCACAGGCGGTCCCTGCGAGGATGACTGCCTGTCGGCCGCTGTGCGCAAGGCGTATGACCTGACCCCTGCGGGCATCATCAAGCAGTTGAACCTGCTGAACCCCATTTACAGCCGCACGGCGGCGGGCGGTCACTTCGGGCGCGAGGATTTTCCGTGGGAAAATGTTGAACATATGAGCGACCTCGCCGCTTACATTGTGTAATTGCCGCGCGTCAGTAAAGAACAAATTGATGCCGCCAACCGGATGACGGCAATAGAATTTCTGCGGCGGTATAGACCCAATTCGCTGGTGAAAAGCAGTGCGCGGGGCGAGTACCAGCTTGCGGAGCATGACAGCTTCAAGATAAACGGCGAATCCAGTGTGTGGCATTGGAAAAGCCGCGACATTGGCGGCAAGTCGGCGCTGAAATATTTGATTTATGTGGAAGGTGTACCGTTCGTAGAGGCGGTGCAGCTGTTATGTGAGGAAAGCCCGATGTATATCCCAGTACAGCATGAAGCGGTGGAGCGCGAGCGCCCGCTGTTTCGTCTGCCGAACCCCGCACTGAATAATGACCGCGTAACGCGGTATTTGCTGGGACGCGGCATCTTACTGCCCACCATCCGATACTGCATTGCGAGAAAAATTCTGTACGAAAGTGCAGAATATCACAACTGTGTTTTCTTAGGCAAAGACCTGCAGGGCGTGCCGAAATATGCGGCTCTGCGCGGTATTTATGACTATGGGAAACCGTTCAAGAGGGAGGCTCCCGGCAGTCAGAAACAGTACGGTTTCTGCATCCCGCCGATGCAGCCCGGCACTACCGTGGCCGTGTTTGAAGCCGCCATAGATGCCATGGCAGAGATGACGCTCTGTGGGGATGTTGCAGATAAATACCGTCTGTCGTTGGGCGGGGTTTCATCCTCCGGCAAAGAACCGCTGGCGTTACAGGAATTTCTGCGGCAGCACCCGGAGATCACCACGATAGAACTGCGGCTGGACAACGATGCCAAAGGGCGCATGGCGAGTGTCGGCATCCGGAAAATCTACGCTGACCGCTACACCGTGCATGACCTGCCGCCCGACATCGAGAATGGAGATTACGCTGATATGGCAAAAAACAACCTGATGGCAAGAACTGCCGCCCACCGCGCGGCGCCTTGCCGATAGAGAGAAATCAACATGAAAGTTAGAAATCGTTCGCCCACTTATAGGGCATAAACAGGAGGTAAATCGTTATGGCTGTGTTCCGTGTACAAAAGACGCAAAATTATACCATTATGTCCAACCATCATCTGCGCAACAAGGCTCTTTCGCTCAAGGCGAAGGGGCTTTTATCTTTGATGCTGTCCCTTCCCGAAGATTGGGATTATACCACGCGCGGGTTGGCGTCCATCTGCAAAGAGGGCGTGGACAGCGTGTGTGCCACCGTGCGCGAGTTAGAAGCGGCGGGGTATATTATCCGCCGCCGCATCCGCGACAAGAACGGTCAGATGCGCGGTATGGAGTACACGGTTTTAGAGCAGCCGCAGCCCCCGGAACAGGGTCCCGCAGAAGCTGCGCCTAAATGTGCCCAACCAAAACAGGCAAAGCCTAAACGGGAAAAACCTGTACAGGAAAATCCTGCACAATTAAATACTAAAGAAATAAAGAAAGAAGAAACAAATAACGTATCGAATCCTATCCGCGCGGCGGGCCAGCGGGCAGAGTACCGCGCCCTGCTGCTGAAAAATATCGAGTATCCGATTTTGGCGCAGAATAACCCGATGGATACGATGCGATTGGATGAACTGGTGGAGTTGATGCTGGATGTGGTTTGTTCCAAACGGGCGGCTATCCGCATTTCGGGTGAGGAAATGCCTGCAGAAGTAGTAAAATCTCGATTCCTAAAATTGGGCGCAGAACACATCCAGTATGTTCTGGATTGTCTCAAGGACAACCCGCCCCGCATCCGAAACATCAAGCAATACTTACTGGCGGCGCTCTACAATGCGCCGCTGACGATAGAAAACTACTATGCCGCACAGATCGACCACGATTTGTGTGGCAGAAACCGAGGTGATGTGAATTGAAAATGAAGTTTTATTCTCCGCTGACTGCAGAATTTTTCCCTGACGAACCGGACTGGGAGGACGAATCTTACAACGAGTACGAAGGCTATCCAATGGACGGCCATGACCTGCTGCAATACGCAGACGCTGTTGATGAGGCTGTGAAAAAGGACATTGTTGATTTTGACGGTGACCTTATGCAGTATTACCACGAGGACGATTCTGTCCGCAGCAAGGTGGTAAGTGCTGTGCCGTCTGTGGAGATTCACGGTAACAAGCTGTGCGGCTGTCTGAACGTGGAACTGCAGGGGTCCTTGAACGAGGGTGAGCAGGCTGTTCTCTGCGACTACATTTCCGGCCAGTACAGTGACGGCTGGGGCGAGGGCTTTGAACAGAGGGATATTCGTGTGGAGGACGGCACGTTGGCTGTTCATTTCTGGCAGGAAGATGGATTCAAGATGACGCCGTCTTTTGAGAACACTCAAGAGCAGGTGCAGATGACCCGGCGCCCCAAGATGCAGCTGATTGGGCAGGACGGCAACATTTTCGCCATCATGGGCCGCGCATCCCGGCTGCTGAAGAGTGCCGGACAGAGCGACAAGGCCAAGGAAATGTGCGGCCGTGTCATGGCCAGCAAAAGCTATAACGCGGCACTGACCATTGTGTCCGAGTATGTGGAAACCGAATTGACACCCAAAACCAGAAATAAACCGAACCGAGGTGACGCCCGATGAGGATGAAAAAATACGAAATCACCGACATTGCCCACCCGGACAACCCGAAACTGCACCGCATCCGGGCGCTGATGGATCTGACCGAAAACATTCACGCCGGTGATTTGGGCGGCTTTGTCGAAACCGAGGATAATCTCGACCAAGAGGGCTTTGCATGGATTGGCAAAGATGCCATTGCCTGCGAGGATTCGTACATCGGCGGAGATGCAATACTTGCGGATTCCGCCGTGGCAAGGGACTCCGCCTATGTCGGAAACAACGCGGTTATCGCTGACCATGCCGTAGTGCAGGACAATGCCATTGTTTGCGGCGGATATATTTCCGGCAATAGCTGCATTTGTGGCAGCGCAATCTTAAACAGCGATGAACAAACGCGCTGTGCGCCCATGATTGGCGGCAACGCCCGTGTCTATGGAGAACTCACCGGCAATGTAGTATGTCAGGGCGGTGCCGTGGTGCTGCCGGGTGTAAAACTTTACAATACCACGGCGGATTGCTTTGTCCTGAAAGATGATACTGTCAGTGTTGTGCCTGCCCAAAGGCCGGAAGTCACCACATCAAAAGAAACAAAACACCACGAAAATGAACGCTAAAACGAAAGGAAGATGCCTTTGACGAACACTCCCGAAACGCTCAACATTCTCAACCCGAATTTCCGGATGCCCGAACACTGCGGCGGTGACCGCTGGTCGATCCTGCACGGGGATTCCCTGCAGATCCTCCGCCAGTTTGAACCGAACAGCTTCGATGCCATCATCACCGACCCGCCCTATGCCAGCGGCGGCAGCAGCCAGACCACCAAGAACCGCAGCACCAACGAAAAGTACAGCAGTATGAGCAAGGACAAAGCGCTACCCGACTTTGACAGCGACCAGATGGATCAGCTGAGTTGGATGTTCTGGACGGCGGCATGGCTGCAGGATGCCCGCCGCATTGCCAAGCCCGGTGCGCCTGTCTGCCTGTTCATCGATTGGCGGCAGCTGCCCGCCATGACGCTGGCCCTGCAGTGGGCGGGCTGGACCTGGCGCGGAGTGGCGGTGTGGGATAAGGTTGCCAGCCGCCCGCAGAAAGGACGCTTTCGCCAGCAGTCGGAGTACATTGTGTGGGGGTCCAACGGCAAAATGCCGCTTGAAAGAAATGTTGGGTGTCTGCCGGGCGTGTTCCGTTACCCGAACCCGCAGAACCGCATCCATGTCACCGAAAAGCCCTTGCAGCTTATGCGGGATGTGGTGCAGATCTGCGAACCGGGAGGGCGCATCCTTGACCCCTTTGCCGGGGCGGGCACCACCGTGCTGGCCGCTGTGCAGGAAGGCTATGAGGCTGTCGGCATTGAAATGTCGGACGCCTACTTCCGCCGCAGCACCGAACGGCTGAAAACTGCCCTTGAATCCGAAGTGAATCAGAACTGATTCACTTTGGACCGCCAACTTGAAAATAGTGAATCAAATCTGATTCACTCTCAGAAATGAAAGGATGGAACCGCTATGAAACGACCTTGGGCTTTTATCTGCGCCAGCGAGGGCGCAACCTCCAAACATCTCCGCAATTATTGCCGCGAGGTGTACCTGCTGGGCTACCTGCCGGTATGCCCTAAATTGCAGGACAGCCAGTATTTGGTGCTGGAAGATGCCGTAGAACGCAGCGAGTACACCGCCATTGTGAGGGATAAGCTGCTGCGCTGCCCGATGCTGGTGGTCTGCAGTCGCAATCAGGATGCAACCACCAACGCGCAGATCGGTTTGGCACAGAAGTATAACCGTATTGTCACAACCTTGGACGGTTTGAAGAAAGCCGTTGCGGAGGGCGACGACCTTGTGTCATGAACCGTTTTGCGGGGTGTCGTGTTTTGCAAGCATAGCGTTTGGATATCCAAACGCACCTTTGGGGTGATCCCCAAACCCCCGCTATGCGCAGACGCGGTCATGTGATTCCGTTGCGGCTGAACGAGCGCGAGTACCGTCATCTTTGTGAACAGGTCAAAACAAGTGGATTATCGCGCGAGGAATACCTGCGCTCCCTTATCTTGGACAAAGAAATCCATCCGCGCCCCTGCACACACCATGCGGAGCTTGTGCGGCAAATTTCCGGTTTGTGCAACAACGCAAACCAGCTTGCACACCGTGCCAACAGCACGGGCGTGGCGGGGCAGCAGAGCGTGGACGAGATGACGCGCATTGCAAAGAAAGTCTGGCTCACAATAAAAGAGAACTACTAGGAGGCTCTATGAAATATGGCTTACACATCCGTGATCCCTGTCCGCCGTCTG
>ENA-OQNN01001864-OQNN01001864.1-human-gut-metagenome-genome-assembly--contig:-NODE-1864-length-12336-cov-4.902940_pt1 | contig 12336 bp, 13 predicted proteins | sample MGYA00242624_ERZ504870 | MGnify/ENA primary metagenome ERZ504870 (study PRJEB26092, sample SAMD00036379) | human gut metagenome | host: Homo sapiens | study: EMG produced TPA metagenomics assembly of... | reverse complement strand
GCCGCCAGAGTGTTCGTCGCCCATGAGTGGCGCAGGTTGCGTGCGGGCACATGCGGCAGATCATGCCGCTTGCAGTAGGCCTTGTATTGGCGTGCGGCTTGCGGCGGGGTGAGGGTGCCGATGAGTCGGCCCCCCTCGCGTGGCCTGAGCTCGCGCAATCGTTTGACCGCGAAGCGCGGCAACGGGAGCGTGCGGCGGGACAGTTCGGTTTTCGGCGGCACGACGGCCTCATGCCCGGCGACCCATTGCAGGCCGCGCTCCACGCGCAGGACGCCGCGCCGCAGGTCGAGGTCGCCCCATTCGAGCCCGTATCCTTCTTCGGTGCGGAGTCCGCATGAGACGGCACAGATAAGCCACGCCTCAAGCAGATGACCGTAAAAGCCCCGCAACAGCGTGCGCTGCTGGCGGATGGTCAATATTCGCGGCTCGTAATGAGGTTTGGCCGGCAGTTGGATGTCGCGTCTGGTGATGTCCACGTCCAACAGGTTCCAGCGGATAGCCCGCCTGAGTATCGCGCGTAGTACGGCCCATGCCTTGCGTGCCGCGCCCGCGCTGTCGAAACATGCGAGCCACTTGTCCACGAGCTCCACGCTTATTGCGCTCATGTCCATGCCACCGAAAACCGGCATGACATGCAGACGCCAAGCGCTCTCGTAGCCGACCCACGTGCTCTCACGTAGATTCCGCGTGCAGTACGGCCAAAACCGGTTGGTCCAAAACTCTCGTAACAGCATTTTCAACCTCCAAAAACCCACACGCCCGTTGGTCTATCCAACGGGGACGAACGTGTGGGTTTTACCCACCGTAAAGGAGCTTTTCCATGTCTTTGCTCACTCACGTCGTCGATTGGCTCGTGCCTTTTATCTGTGGCGGCGTGGCCACGGTTTTGGGCCTGATGTGGCGATGGGGCAAAGCCATGGTCAACGGGCTGCGCGAGCTCCTGCTGTGCCAGTTGGAGGACCTGCGACGCGAAATGGTCATCGAGCACGACGGAGTGGCGGACGAGGACCTCAAATCACGCTCCCAACGCCTCTACGACAGCTATCACAGCCTGGGCGGCAACGGCCACGGGACATCGCTCAACAATGACATCCAATCCGCGCCGATAGCGCCACGACAGTCCTGACCCACGACCGTGGGCCACAAACAATATCCATCCCAGAGAAAAGGGAAACATGGTCAACAATTTGAAACGTCATCCCAAGCCCTCGCTGCCGGACGAGCTTCGCCCGGACGTAGCCCCCGAAACAATCGAATCCAATAAGGAGGAACAGTAATGACCCAAATCCATATTTCCATTAGGAAGCCGAAGACGGGCGGCTTGGACCCTGTGACCGGTACGCTGCGGTTCCGCCCGGTGCGTCGTCATTTCGACGCGGAAAAGAATCTTGTCATCGCGGCCTCGTTCGACGCGGACTTGTCCGAAACGGGTGAGCTGACGGTTGACCTGCTGCCCACGACTAGCGCGTTTGTTTGGCAGGTCATCGAGTTGGCGGACACGCCGCAGGCGTACACGCGCTACGTCGAAGTGCCGGACTCCCAGGCCAGGGTCGAGTACGCTGACCTTGTGGAGGTTGACGCCGCCACGTTCGTGCCGAAGGACATGACAGGCTCCCAACTGTTGAAAGTTCGCCACGCTTCCACCCAGTCGGAGGCGGAGACGCTTTCCGCGCAATACCCGGACGTGCTGGTGTTCTTCGACGAAACCGCCACGACCGCGAAGGCCGCTGCGGCCTTGAGCACGTTGGAGTCCATCACGGCCGAAGCTCAAACGAACGCCATGCTGGCGAAGAGCGCCATGCTGAGCGCCCGGTCCTCCGCGGATTCCGCGACCGCCACCCAGTCCGACCTGAGCAGTCTCGCGTCGAACGCCAGTATGGCGGCGGCTTCCGTCGCCAACGATTCGCAGACCGTGGCCGACACCGCTTCCATGGTCGCGGCGAAGGGCGAGACGGCCATCGCCGCCATCGATTCGACGGTGCGGGCGGTCAAGGACAAGGCCGAGAGCGCTTCCGCCGAACTGCCTTCCACCGGCACCACCGAAGGCACCACCGACACCGGCACCACCGAGGAAACCACGGAGGAACCCGGCAAGGACTCCACGCCAGCCAAGGCCAAGAAGGTTACCGTGAAGGAGGCCTGACCATGCCAGCCCTATACGCCGGCAAACGTGTCGGCAAACCGTTGATGGGAGGCCACACGTACAACGCCATGTTCAACGGCAAACTCGTATGGCCCCTCGACAAGGACACGGTCGTCTCCGTCAATATCACGGATGATAAGGGCAAGCCGTTGCCCAAGTCTCTGGCCGTATCCGGCACCCTGAAACTGGGGGCGAAGGCCACCTACGCGGACGGTCATGTTGGCGATCTGCTCACCACCAAGGACGTGACGTTCACAAGCCGGGACACTTCCACCGCCACGATTTCGGGCAACACGCTCACGTGGCGGCATGGCGGAACGATTCTCGTCACGGCCACGGTCAACGGTTTCACTTCCGCCGCCGTGTCCATCAGCGCGGCCTACGCGCCCGAGTCCATCAAGGTCACGGACGATTCCGGCAAACCCATCGACAACATCACCCTGCGCGTCGGCGAGAGCAAGAACCTCAAGGTGACGATCCTGCCCGATGCGGCATCGCAGGAGTTCGCGGCCAGCGCCGCCAGGCCGGATATCGCCGTGGTTGGCGACGCGAAACCGACCGGCATCACCGTGTCGCCGGAATCGTTGACATTGAGGGTGGGCGAAACCGCCAGCCTGAACGTCAACATCCTGCCGGATTACGCGCCGCAGGAGTATGCGGCATCCATCAAGGATGTGAACCTCGCATCAGTCAGACAACAGTAAGGGGCAATATCATGCCAACAACAACAGCGTTTAGGGGGGGGGCTAGTGTCCGCGCCCTCAAGGAGGGCGACACCTCCATCACCATCACCGCAGGCAGCATCGTAAAGACCATCCCGGTCAGTGTATGGGGAAACAAATGGGTGCTGCCCACCCTGCCCGCCACGCGCAACGGAATCACGTTCACCGCGGCCGGCGACGGCATGGTACACGCGAAGGGCACAGCGACCGACTGGGCGACCATCCTCGTCACCCAGGACCTGCCGGCCGGCGAGTACACGCTCGAACACACGCTCGCCGACGGTGTCGGCCTGTTCTGCGAGCTCAAATCCACGGACGGCAGGATCGACCTGTTCTCGCATGGCACGGTCAAGGCGACGCTCCCGGCGGGCGACTACCAGATGCTCGTCAGTGTCTCGCCCGGCAAGACCGTGGACGCAACCATCACCCCAATTCTCAGGAAACTCAACTAAGGCCCCGATATTGGGGCCTTCACCATAAAAGGAGGCCCCAATATGGGCGCACTATCAATAACCGGTATCAAACCGGGGTCCACGAGTCTGAAACTGACCGCCGGCAAGATCACGAAAACCGTGCCGATTACCGTATTGTCGCGTAACCTGCTGTCCTACGGTCCCGCCGAGGGCAACGGGTTGACCGCCACCGTCAACACTGACGGTTCGCTGCACGTCACCGGCACCGCCACCGGTCAATGGTGTGGCCTGTCGTGGACGTTCCCATGCCCGGTACAGGGCACCGTGATATTGCGCAGCCCCACCTTTATCGCCGGGTTGATCGCCAGCGTCAAATTCCTCGACGCCAAAGGACACCAGCTAGGAGGTCAGGTCACCTCGGGCGGCAATGCCGTTGCAATCCCTGCCGGCACCGTCAGCCTGCGCTTCGGAATCCTCTCCAGCGAGGCCACGCCCACCGCGAAGGACGGCGACCTCCGAATCCAGTTGGAATCCGGCACTACCGCGCACGATTGGATGCGACCCGACAACACAAGCCTTAAGGGGGGGGTATGAATTAGCGAACCTGTATCCGCGTGTCACCGGACTGCCTAAAACATTAGGCACCGACCCGGGTGTTATGGTCACGGAACCATCGCCGGGCACGTACCGGTTCAAAGGCTTCACCACACAAAAGGTTGACTCGTGGGATAGCCTGACATGTTCCGTCCATGTGGACGCGGGCACGTACACGCTGGACGCCTCCGACTGGCCGTATGACAGCAGCTCATGGTTGATTGGCATCCAGTCCACTCTCACCCCCGATGACGGCAGCGGACGGACAATCGCGTTCGAACCTAAGGGCTATGGGCCGCGCCCCTTGAAGGCCGGGACGCTGCGCCTCCATATATTCGTCAACACCACGGGCGAGGTCGATAAGACGTTCACTCCCCGCCTGTACAAGATCGACTGATTCTAGCCCCACACCATTCCGTGTGGGGCTTTTTCATTGACGGCCCCGAGTGGGCCCCGATAATCCTGACCCACGACCGTGGGCCACAAAACAATATTCACCTCAGAGAAAGGGGAAAAATTGGTCAATAACAAGGACAAGCCGTGGTGGAAGCGTCTGCTCGCCAAGATCACGGCCCTAGTCGCCGCCGTCTGTATGATGCTGCTCCCGGCGACCGCGCACGCGGACATGCAGGGCGTGGACATGAGCAACTGGCAGTGCGGCGCGGACGTGTACAACATGCAGGCCGATTTTATCGTGGTCGGCACCACATGGGGCACCGGGCAAGTCAACAACAACTGCTTGGTGTCCGGCGTCAACACGGACGCCAACCGCATGATCGCCCAGGCACAAGCATCCGGCAAGAAATTCGGTTTGTATCACTACGCGATGGGCGGCAACCCGGAGGCGGAAGCCCAATTCTTCTATCGCAACACGTCGAACTATTGGCGTCACGGCATCGTGGCGCTCGACTGGGAGATGGACGATAATCCGGCGTGGGGCAACTGGGACTGGGTACGCCGCTTCATGGCGGAATGCGAACGGCTCTCGGGCGGCGTCAAGCCGCTGCTCTACACCGGCCCCGTGGCCGGCACCATCCCCGGCGACATCCGCGCCAACTACGGTTTGTGGATCGCGCAGTACGCGAACATGAGCCCGACCGGCTATCAGGCCAACCCGTGGATGCTGGGCGCGTACGGCGAGGCCATGCGACAGTACAGCGGCACCGGTGTCGTCAACACGTGGAGTCCCATCGACCTCAACATCTTCCGTGGCGACGCATGGCAGTGGGACCTGTACGCCAACCCGACCGGCGGCTCCACGCCACCGGCCACACCGGCCGCGCCCGCACAGTCGAACACTCCCCCGGCCAACACCAACACTGGTGGCATCAGCCACGTCATGCAATGGGGAGAAACCATCTGGGGACTCGCCGTAGCCTATGATGCTTGGCCCCTGTCCGCGTGGCACACGCCAAGCGGCGACATCAACCGCTACTACGTGGGCGACGTCGTAACCTACGGCGGCGGCACCGCCCCCGCATCGTCCGGCGGGGTCTCCAAGGTCCTCCAATGGGGCGACACCGTGTGGGATTTCGCCACCGCGCACGGTTACAGCGTCAGCCGCTGCACCGTACCCTCCGGCAACATCAACGTCTACTATGTGGGCGACGTGGTGACCTGCCGCTAATCCAGACCGATGCCGTCATCCGCATGACCGGGTGACGGCATCACCCCATCATCATCCCTTATTGATCGGAGCAAACATGACCGACAGCAAAAACACGACCGACACCGGCGAAACACTCCCCGGCGTCGATGTGAGCGACTGGCCCGAAACGGCCGACGTCACCCATGACGTGCCCGACTGGCTCATCCCCAGCCGCGTCTACGACATCCTCAAATGGCTCGGCCTCATCGTCCTGCCCGCACTCGCCCTGTTCGTGGGCACGGTCGGCCCCGCATGGGGCTGGACTCACGTGGACGCGATAGTGACCACGCTCAACGCGCTCGGCATCCTCGCCGGCGCGCTCATCGGCGTCAGCGCCATCAAACAGCGCCTCGACCTCGCCGCATGACCACCACACGATTCGGCCCCGCCCGGCATCGCAGACAGCTCGCACAGAGCTTGACTGCTGCCGGACGGGGCCGATTTCGCGTTGTGGCAGAGGGCTTCGCGGGCTCGATTTCTGCCCACATTTTGCCCACATTTTTCGTAAAAACAGGTTAAAAACCGTTAAAACCGGTTAAAACGAAAAAGTCGCTCAGCACTACTCCCGTAAGGCAAAGCGGCTATTTTCCAACCCGCTCTCAGCTCAGTGCGTCCTTCAACTTGCTGAAGAAACCTTTCTTTTGACCGGCCTGTGGACGGGATGCCTGGGAGACGTGCGTGGCGCCTGAATCGTGCGAGGCGGCGAACTGTTCGATGAGGCCACGCTCGGTTTCGTTGAGCTTGGTGGGGATAAGCACATTGACGTGGGCGATGAGGTTGCCGCGCTCGTCCTTGTTGCGGATGTTCGTGACGCCCAGTCCCTTAAGCGTCACCGTGTCCTCAGTCTGGCAGCCGGCCGGGATGGACACGGTCTTCTCACCATCGAACGTGTCAATGGACAGATCGTGGCCGAGCACGGCCCAGCTCATCGGCACCTGAATCCAGCAGTGCAGGTCGTCGCCATCGCGGGTGAACTGCTTATCCGCCTTGATGCGGATGTCGATGTACAGGTCGCCGGCAGCGCCGCCGCCCTCACCCACTTCGCCCTGGTTGGCCAACCGCAGACGCGCGTTGTCGTTGATGCCGGCGGGCACGGTAACGCCCACGGTACGCGTGGTGCGCACACGGCCGTGGCCCATGCAGCTGGGGCACGGGTTCTGGATGATGGTACCGTGGCCCTCGCAACGTTCACAGGGGGCGGAGGTCATCATCTGGCCGAGCATGGTGCGCACGACCTTCTGCATGAATCCCTGTCCGTGGCAGTCGGGGCAGGTGACCGGCTGTGCGCCGCCCTGGGCACCGGAGCCACCGCACTCCTGGCACAGGGAGAACGTATTGATCTTGACATGCGCGGTGCCGCCGAACACCGCCGTCTTCAAATCGATGGACGCCGAGGCCAAGGCATCGCGGCCGGGCTGGGTACGCGGCACCGGGCCCTGTGAGCCACCGCCGAACGCGGAACCGAAGAACGTGGAGAACACGTCGCTCATATCGCCGAAGCCCGCCCCGGAGAAGCCGCCGGCACCGGCGTTCGGGTTGTTCGGGTCGACTCCCGAATCATACATACGGCGTTTGTCCGGATTGGACAGCACATCGTAGGCGTTGTTCACTTCCTTGAACTTGTCCTCGAACTCAGGGCCCGCGATGTCGGGGTGGTACTTACGGCTGAGCTTGCGGTATGCCTTCTTGATCTCGTCGTCACTGGCGCCGCGTTCCACACCCAGCGTCTCGTAATAATCTGCCACTTGATTGATCCTTTGTGTTCGTTTGGTCTGCGGGTCATTGTGCCACAGACGGCGGTCAGTCTTGAGTCCGGCCCTCGGAGAGGAAGGCGGTCAAATATCTGGCTACGGCCCTGACGGCGGCCATAGTGGCCGCGTAGTCCATGTGGGTCGGCCCTATGGAGCCAACGAAGGCGATGGGTTCCGTGTCGTTCGTCTGGCTCTCCGTCTCGGATTCGGTTTCGGGTTCGCCTACGGGATCGTTCCCCGCCGGTTCGCCCGCCGCTCCGCTGTGCCCATAGCCACTGCTGACCACGGAAGCATGCAGTAGTCCGGGGGTGTGCATTTCGGAGCCGATGGCCACGCCCACGCCGGATGCATTCGTCTCCTCGCTCAGGTTGCTCATGAGCTTCATCAGCACGACCTGTTCTTCCAGCGCGTCGAAGAGCGGGGCCAGATCGGCCAGGGACCGGGAGTGGGCCAGGTGCGAGGTGCCGGACATGTACAGTTCGTTCGCGCGTTCGTCCAATGCCATCGATTCGAAGGCGTCGGCCAGCGCGTCGGCCACGCCACGCACCGACTCGTAGCCGGCGCTGGCGGCGATGGATCGCACGGTCTCCGCGGATTTCGATAGGGACAGCCCGTCGCATTGCTCGTTGACGGTGTTGGAGAGCCGGTTGATCTCGTCCACGGCGGGCATGGATGCGATGGTCAGGCCGTGCTGGGCCACGCGGCCGGTATCGGTAATCACCACGGCGAGCAACGTGGTCATGGCAACGGGCACCATCTCCACGTGCCGCAATGTGGCCTTGGCCAGCGATGGCGAGGCGACTACGGCCACTTGACCGGTGATTTCGGACAGCAGTCGTGCCGAACGTTGCAGCGCGTCCTTGAGACTCACCGATCCGGACAGGAAGCTGTTGATGCCGCGGCGTTGCGCCTCGCTGAGCGGCACCACGGTAGCAAGTCGGTCCACAAAGTATCGATAGCCCTTTTCGGTGGGCACGCGACCGGCCGAAGTGTGCGGCTGAATCAGATAGCCTTCGTCCTCCAGAGCGGCCATGTCGTTACGGATGGTGGCCGAACTGACGCCGAGATCATGGTCGCGCGTCAGCGAAGTGGAGCCCACGGGCTCCTGAGAACGGATGTAATCCTCCACCACGGCGCGCAGCACCAGCATGCGTCTTGATTGCGTCATGCGCGCCTCCTTATATATACATACATATTCATATCAGTCACGGTTCACTCAGGGCGTACCCCGACGGTCGGTTCGCCACGCCGCGACACGCGGGAACCCAGAAATATTGCCTCTTTCTTGGCTCCGCCACGTGCAGGTGGCGCACTTCACCTTAGAACATTGTATTAGCACTCCTTAGGCTTGAGTGCTAATGCGTTCGTTTGCAGCGTAGCAATGTTCACTGTGAACGCTAACAGAACACAAACTACCAAAACACGCCAAAATTGCACCACAACGTCGCAAACCGACGCTAGCATGGTAATCGCAATGTGAGGGCGTCAAGCGCCCGGCACAAGCCGGATACGCGGCCCGACCAATTGGAAGGAAAGTAATCCATGACCGAATTCAAGGAGACCGAGCTCGACGAGCGCGCCATCAAGATGGCGAAGGTCCTTTCGGCTGACGCGGTTGAGAAGGCAGGCTCCGGCCACCCCGGCTCCCCCATCTCCCTGGCGCCCGTCGCCTACACGCTGTACCAGCACTTCATCAAGCACGATCCGAATGATCCCAACTGGGAAGGCCGCGATCGCTTCATCCTTTCCGGTGGCCACGCCTCCCTCACCCAGTACGTCCAGCTGTACTTCTCCGGCTACGGCGTGACCCTGGACGACCTTAAGAACTTCCGTGGCGGCGCTGCCACCCGCACCCCGGGCCACCCGGAGTACGGCCTGACCCCGGGCATCGAAATGACCACCGGCCCTCTGGGCCAGGGCTTCGCCTCCGCCATCGGCTTTGCCTACGGCGAGCGTTTCCAGCGCGGTCTGCTTGACCCGGAGACCCCGAAGGAAGATTCCCCGTTCTACCACAAGATCTGGGCCATCTGCGGTGAAGGCGACATCGAGGAGGGCATCTCCGGCGAGGCCGCTTCCCTGGCCGCCAACCAGAAGCTCGGCAACCTGACCGTGATCTTCGACGCCAACCGCATCCAGATCGAAGGCGACACCAACCTGGTGCTGGCCGAGGACGTGCTCAAGCGCTTCCAGGCCTACGGCTGGTACACCGACGAGTTCAGCTTCATCCAGCCCGACGGCTCCTACAAGGAGGACATCGAGGGTCTGGCCGACGTCATCGCCAAGGCCGAAGCCGCCGCCCCGGACCAGCCGAAGCTCATCAAGGTCCACTCCCTGATCGCCTGGCCGACCCCGGGCAAGACCAACGACCCGTCCTCCCACGGCTCCAAGCTGGGCGCCGAGGCCGTCGCCGGCCTCAAGAAACTCCTCGGCTACGATCCGGAGGAGTCCTTCCACGTCGACGAAGAAGCCCTGGCCCACGCCCGCAAGGTCGCCGATCGCGGCTTGGAGGCCCACAAGGCCTGGGACGAGAAGTTCGACGCTTGGCGCAAGGCCAACCCGGACAAGGCTGCCCTGTACGACCGTCTGAAGGCCGGTGAACTGCCGGAAGGCTTCGACAAGGCTCTTGACGACCTTGAGGCCACCTTCGAAGTCGGCAAGGGTGTCGCCACTCGTGGCGCCTCCGGCTCCGTGCTCAACGCCATCGCCGCTGTCATGCCGGAACTCTGGGGCGGCTCCGCCGACCTCGGTGGCTCCAACAAGACCGATCTCAAGGGCGCTGCCACCTTCGCCCCGGCCGAGTGCGCCACCAAGCAGTGGCCGAACTGCAACGAGTTCGGTCGCCAGCTGCACTTCGGCGTGCGCGAGTTCACCATGGGCTGCATCACCAACGGCATCCTGCTGGGCTCCCACACCCGTCCGTTCGGCGGCACCTTCTTCATGTTCTCCGACTACGAGCGTTCCGCCGTTCGTCTGGCCGCCCTCATGGAGATTCCGAACCTGTACATCTGGTCCCACGACTCCGTCGCCGTCGGCGAGGATGGCCCGACCCACCAGCCGGTTGAGCACCTTGCTTCCTTCCGCGCGATTCCTCAGCTTGAGGTCATTCGCCCGGCCGACGCCTTCGAGACCGCCGAGGCTTACCGTTACTTCTTCGAGAAGAAGAACACCCTGCCTGGTGCCATGGTTCTGACCCGTCAGGGTGTCCCGGTTCTTGCCGAGACCGCCGCCAAGGCCAAGGACGGTGTCAAGAAGGGCGCTTACGTTCTGGTCGACACCGAGGGCACTCCGGACGTCATCCTCATGGCTTCCGGTTCCGAGGTCCAGTGGGCTGTGGCTGCCGCCAAGACCCTGGCCGGCGAGGGCGTCAAGGCTCGCGTCGTGTCCGTGCCGTCCATGGAATGGTTCGAGGAGCAGGACGCCGAGTACAAGGAGGCCGTGCTTCCGGCCGCTGTCAAGGCTCGTGTCTCCGTCGAGGCCGGCGTTGCCATGCCGTGGTACAAGTACCTCGGCTCCTACGGCAAGCCCGTCTCCATCGAGCAGTTCGGCCTGCAGGGCGACGGCGCTCAGAACATGATCGACCTCGGCATCACCGCCGAGCACGTGGTGGAAGCCGCCAAGGCCTCCATCGCCGAAGTCGAAGCCGCCAAGTGAGTCCCCTAGCCTCCCTCTGACGAGGGAGGCTTGTACTCAAGACTCCACCTGATCGGCCCTCTCGTTAGAGGGGGTCTACTTAAAGATTTGTTCCAATACGGAATATAAGGAGAAAAATAAATGACTGAAGCAACTCAGCGTACGTCTGACAACGGCGTTTCCATCTGGCTGGACGACCTGTCCCGCTCCCGCATCGAGTCCGGCTCCCTGCAGGACCTCATCGCCAACAAGAACGTCGTCGGTGTGACCACCAACCCGTCCATCTTCCAGAAGGCCCTGAGCCAGGTCGGCCCGTACGACGCTCAGCTCAAGGAGCTCGGCAAGGTTGACGTTGAGACCGCTGTCCGCGAGCTCACCACCACCGACGTGCGCAACGCCACCGACATCTTCCGCGAGATCGCTGAGGCTACCGACTTCGTCGACGGCCGCGTCTCCATCGAGGTCGACCCGCGTCTGGCCCACGACACCGAGAACACCGCCAAGCAGGCTGTGGAACTCTGGGAGAAGGTCAACCGCCCGAACGCCATGATCAAGATTCCGGCAACCCTCGAAGGCCTGCCGGCCATCACCGCCACCCTGGCCAAGGGTATCTCCGTGAACGTCACCCTGATCTTCTCGCTCGAGCGCTACGAGCAGGTCATCGACGCTTACATCGAGGGCATCGCTCAGGCTGCCGCCAACGGCCACGACCTGAAGCACATCGGCTCCGTCGCTTCCTTCTTCGTGTCCCGCGTGGACAGCGCTGTCGACAAGCTGCTGGAAGCCAACGGCTCCGACGAGGCCAAGGCTCTGGAGGGCAAGGCCGCTGTGGCCAACGCTCGCCTGGCTTACGAACTCTTCGAGAAGAAGTTCGCCGAGGATCCGCGTTGGGCCGACCTGGCTGCCAAGGGCGCCAAGGTTCAGCGTCCGCTGTGGGCTTCCACCGGCACCAAGAACGCCGCCTACTCCGACTGCAAGTACGTTGACGAGCTCGTTGCCAAGCACATCGTCAACACCATGCCGGAGAAGACCCTGAACGCTCTGGCCGACCACGGCAACGGCGCTCCGTCCATCGAGGGCACCTACGAAGAGTCCCACGCCATCATCAACAAGCTGGCTGAGCTCGGCATCAACCTCAAGGACGTCACCGACAAGCTGGAGGCCGACGGTGTCGCTGCCTTCATCAAGTCCTGGGATTCCGTGCTGTCTGACGTCCAGTCCGGCATCGACCGCGTGAACGCCTGAGATTTGACGACTGATGCGTGTTTAGCGCACTAGTTGATTAGCTCACAGAAGCCCCGACCCCAATGAACTGCGCCCCGTTTGTTGGACGTTGTTAATTAGGATACAGCCCTAGACCGCGAGGGACATGCTCCGGAACTCCTCCGGGGTGCGTCCCTCGAGTCGTATCTGGCGCCGTCTGGTGTTCCAGTGC
>ENA-OQNN01001855-OQNN01001855.1-human-gut-metagenome-genome-assembly--contig:-NODE-1855-length-12430-cov-17.467284_pt1 | contig 12430 bp, 5 predicted proteins | sample MGYA00242624_ERZ504870 | MGnify/ENA primary metagenome ERZ504870 (study PRJEB26092, sample SAMD00036379) | human gut metagenome | host: Homo sapiens | study: EMG produced TPA metagenomics assembly of... | reverse complement strand
GGATGCAGAAGCTGATGGAACGGCGCGACCGTCAGGACGAACTGCTGCTGGCGATGAAGGCTGAGGGGAAACAGCCTACTATCACGGAAAGCATCCGCCTTTTCGACAATCAGGATTTGTGCATGCTGCTCCAGATAAGCAAGCGCACACTGCAACGCTACCGCAGTGTCGGCGCATTGCCCTACAAGACGCTGGGCAAGAAGACCTATTACAGCGAGGAGGATGTGCTGACATTCCTTTCCAACCATATCAAGGACTTCAAAAAAGAAGATATAGCCTTCTACAAGGCTCGTATCCATAATTTCTTTCATAAATAACCCATTAAAACATTTTTCAAATGGCAAAGAAAAAAGACGAAAAGGACGTGCTGGTAGTCCGTGACGAGAAGACGGGCGAGATCAGCGTGGTAGCCGGGCTGAATGCAGACGGCACACCCAAGCGTACCCCTGCGAAAGCTGAGAACGCGCAGAGTTTCCTGCAATTCGACCGACATGGCGACGTGCTGGACAACTTCTTCAAGAACTTCTTCCGGCAGTGCAAGGAACCCAGCCGCTTCGGTTTCTACCGCATCGCGGCAGACCAAGTGGATTCCATGCTTGGCGTGATGAAAGACCTGCTTCAGCATCCGTACCAGAACAAACAAATCCTTGCACCGCACAAAATCGACACCTTCCCTTATCAACAGCAGGTGCAGGAAGAGATGGCGGCACAAAAGACAGAGAAACAAGAACCTCAAAAACAGGAAAACATGGAACAACAGAAAGAACAGCAGGAAAGCCCGCAACAGACGCAGGGCAGACAGGGCTACCAACCCATCAACGAGAGCAAAATCAACTGGCAGGAGCTGGAGGACAGATGGGGCGTGAAGCGTGACGACCTTGAAAAGTCCGGAGACCTTACGAAGATGCTCCACTACGGCAAGTCCGACTTGGTAAAGGTCAAGCCCACCTTCGGCGGCGAATCATTCGAGCTGGACGCCCGCCTCTCCTTCAAGAAGGACGGTGAGGGAAATGTCAGCCTCGTGCCGCACTTCATCCGCAAGGAGCAGAAGTTAGATGAGTACAAGGAACACAAATTCTCCGACGATGACCGGAAGAACCTGCGCGAAACGGGCAACCTCGGCAGGGTCGTGGACATTGTGGACAGGGAAACGGGCGAAATCATCCCCTCCTACATCAGCATCGACCGCAAGACGAATGAAATCACGGACATTCCGGCAAACAAGGTGCGCATCCCGGAGCGCATCGGCAAGACGGAAATCACCACGCAGGAGCGGGACATGCTCCGCGCCGGACTGCCCGTGCGCGACAAGCTCATCGAGCGCAACGACGGCAGGAAGTTCGTCACCACCCTGCAAGTGAACGTGGAGCAGCGCGGCGTGGAGTTCGTGCCGGGAACCGGCAAGTCGCCCCGTACCGCACAGACACAGGAAACCAAAGGCGACACATCGAAAAGTCAGGCGCAGGGCGGGGAAAATGCCGCACAGACCAAGAAGGAGCAACGCCGCAACACGTGGACGAACGAGGACGGCAGCATCCGCCCCATCAGCAAATGGAGCGGCGTGAGCTTCACCGACCAGCAGAAAGCCGACTATGTGGCGGGTAAAGCCGTGAAGCTGGAGAACGTGACCGACAAGCAGGGCTTCCATGCCACGATGTATATCAAGTTCAACCCGGAGAAGGGACGCCCGTACCGCTACGACACGAACCCTGACAATGCACAGCAGGTTGCTCCGTCCAACGAGAGCCGCACGCAGGTGGCGGTGAACAACGATGGCAAGACCAACGAGGCTACAAAGAATCTGAGAGAGCCGTTGCAGAAAGGTCAGACCAACCCGAAGGACGCCCGCCAGCAACAGCAGCAGGAGAAGCCGCAGAAGAAAACGGGCAAGGGCATGAAAATGTAATCCCGTGTCCGCCACTGAATCCAAAATAAAATCCAAAGTATCAACAAAAAAGAAGAAGACATGAAGACAATCATTGCAGAAAAGCCCTCCGTGGCACGTGAAATCGCCCGCATCGTGGGCGCGACAAAGAGAGAGGAAGGATATTTCGAGGGAGGCGGTTATGCCGTGACATGGGCATTCGGACACCTCGTTCAGCTTGCCATGCCCGACGGCTACGGCGTGCGCGGATTTGTCCGTGACAACCTCCCGATTATTCCCGACACATTCACGCTCGTCCCCCGTCAGGTCAGGACGGAGAAAGGTTACAAGCCCGACAGCGGCGTGGTGTCGCAGATAAAAGTCATCAAAAGACTGTTCGACACAAGCGAACATATCATCGTGGCGACCGATGCCGGACGCGAGGGAGAGCTTATCTTCCGCTACCTCTACCACTATACGGGTTGCACCACTCCTTTCGTGCGCCTGTGGATCAGCTCTCTCACCGACAAAGCTATCCGCGAGGGACTGCGGAAACTCGAAGACGGCAGCAAATACGACAACCTCTACCTCGCCGCCAAAGCGCGGAGCGAATCCGACTGGCTCGTGGGCATCAACGGCACACAGGCGTTATCCATCGCCGCCGGACACGGCACGTATTCCGTGGGGCGGGTGCAGACACCAACGTTGGCTATGGTATGTGAACGCTACTGGGAGAACCGCCGCTTTACGTCCGAAGCATTCTGGCAGCTCCATATCGCAACGGACGGTTGCGACGGCGAAGTCGTGAAATTCTCATCCTCCGAGAAATGGAAAGAGAAAGAACCGGCGATGGAACTATATAATAAGGTAAAGGCGGCAGGTTGCGCCACTGTCACGAAAGCCGAGCGCAAGGAGAAGACGGAGGAAACTCCCTTGCTCTACGACCTGACCACGCTCCAGAAAGAAGCCAACGCCAAGCACGGCTTCACGGCGGAACAGACGCTTGAAATCGCGCAGAAACTCTACGAAAAGAAGTTGATAACCTATCCGAGAACGGGAAGCCGCTACATCCCCGAAGACGTGTTTGCCGAAATTCCCAAACTGCTCGCTTTCATCGGCACACAGCCCGAATGGAAAGACAAGGTGCGGGCAAAAGCCGCCCCGACACGCCGCAGCGTGGACGACGGCAAGGTGACAGACCACCATGCCCTGCTCGTCACGGGTGAGAAACCGCTCTTCCTCTCCAAAGAGGACAATACCATCTATCAGATGATTGCCGGGCGCATGGTCGAGGCATTCTCTGAGAAATGCGTCAAGGATGTGACCACTGTCACGGCGGAATGTGCCGGAGTGGAGTTTACCGTAAAAGGCAGCGTCGTGAAGCAAACCGGATGGCGTGCCGTCTATGGCGAGGAAAAAGAGGAAATTACCATCCCCGGCTGGCAGGAAGGCGACACGCTGACACCGAAAGGCTCGTCCATTACCGAAGGAAAGACCAAACCCAAGCCGCTGCATACCGAAGCCACCCTGCTCTCGGCAATGGAAACGGCGGGCAAGGAAATTGAGGACGACGCACTGCGGCAGGCGATGAAGGACTGTGGCATCGGTACTCCCGCCACACGCGCCTCCATCATCGAAACGCTTTTCAAGCGCGGTTACATGGAACGCTGCAAGAAGTCGCTTGTTCCCACCGAAAAAGGACTTGCCCTCAATTCCGTCGTCAAGACGATGCGCATCGCCGATGTTGCCATGACGGGCGAATGGGAAAAGGAGCTGGCGCGTATCGAGCGCGGGGAACTGTCCGACGACACCTTCCGCAAGGAGATAGAGGCGTACACACGTGAGATAACCTCCGAACTGATCTCGTGCGACAAGCTCTTCGGCAGCCGTGACTCCGGCTGCGCGTGTCCCAAGTGTGGCACGGGCAGGATGCGGTTCTACGGCAAGGTGGTACGCTGCGACAACACGGAGTGCGGACTGCCCGTGTTCCGGCTGAAAGCGGGACGCACCCTGTCCGACGATGAAATCAAAGACCTGCTCACCGAAGGGCATACCAAGCTGCTCAAAGGGTTCAAGAGCAAACAGGGCAAGAGTTTCGATGCTGTTGTCGCCTTTGACGGGGAATATAACACGACTTTTGTGTTCCCGGAGGCTAAAAAGGACAAGAAATTTTCAGGACGGAAGAAATAGTATTAACTTTGCCACTTGTTCAGAGTAATGAATTGTTCTTCGATACCGGATTACACTCATACTTTGGATTTAGTGGTGGCACTCGGAGGGATACCGAGTGCCTTTTTCTTCCTTTTTCCAACCGATTATCCCGTTAATTATCAATCCGCTAAATCCAAAGTAATGAACAACAAGAAGAAAAACGAGGGTCAGACCGACTTTTCCTATTACGGTCTGTACCTGCTGGACTATCTCCGCACGAACAAGTTTGAACAGGCTGACGACACCGCTTTCATACGGGAACGGGCCGACCGTGCCGCCGAAACGTATGAGAGGGCACGGCTTGAAGGCTATCCCGCCGATGGTGCGCAGGAACTGGCGATGGACACGCTGCTGCGCGGGCTGCATTATTCCCGTTACGCCATCCTCCGCGAAGTCGTGGAAAACGAGTTTGCCGATGAAGTGCCGGAAGAGAAGCGTGAAGCCTTTGTCCTGAAACTGCTGCCGCTTGTCGGCAACGTGTTCTCCGTCTATGACCTCTCGGATGACAATTTCGCCCTGTCTTCCGATTACGACCTGCTCTACACGGAGCTGACGGGAGCAACCGTCCTTTACTTAGACGAATATGGCGTTTAACCGCAAACAGAAACTGCGGGACAACATCGAGGCGATACGGACGGCATTCATCCTTGACAGGGAAAATAGGACAGCGACAACCGAAGAGCGTGCCATACTTCAAAGGTACTGCGGTTTCGGCGGTCTGAAATGTATCCTCAACCCTGCAAAGGAACTGACGGATGCCGTCCGGTGGGCGAAATCCGACCTCGAACTGTTCGCCCCGACGGTGGAGCTGCACAGGCTTATCCGTGAGAACAGCAAGGACGAAACAGAGTACAAGCGGTTTGTGGATTCGCTGAAAGCGTCCGTGCTGACCGCTTTCTACACCCCCAAAGAGATAACCGACACCATCGCGGACGTGCTGGCAGATTACAGCGTCCGCCCCGCCCGTATGCTCGAACCGTCGGCAGGTGTCGGCGTGTTCGTGGATTCCATGCTGCGGCACAGCCCCAATGCGGATGTGATGGCTTTCGAGAAGGATCTGCTCACGGGTACAATCTTGAGGCATCTCTATCCCGACCAGAAAATGCGCACCTGCGGTTTTGAGAAAATCGAAAGACCGTTCAACAATTATTTCGACTTGGCGGTGTCCAACATTCCGTTCGGTGACATTGCCGTGTTCGACGCGGAGTTTCAGCGGAGCGACTCTTTCGGCAGACGCTCCGCCCAGAAAACCATCCACAACTATTTCTTTCTCAAAGGACTGGATGCCGTGCGTGACGGCGGTATCGTGGCGTTCATCACCTCGCAAGGGGTATTGAATAGCACCAAGACCTCCGTGCGTAACGAGCTGTTCAGTCAGGCCAATCTGGTATCCGCGATACGCCTGCCCAACAACCTGTTCACGGACAACGCGGGCACGGAGGTGGGCAGTGACCTGATTGTCCTGCAAAAGAACCTCAGCAAGAAGGAAATGTCGCAGGACGAGCGGCTGATGACCGTGATACAGACGGACACGAAAACCGCCCTGACCGACAACGCCTATTTCATCCACCACCCGGAACGCATCGTGCATACGATGGCGAAACTTGACACAGACCCCTACGGGAAGCCCGCTATGGTTTATCTGCACGAGGGCAAGGCAGCAGGCATCGCCGGGGATTTGCGCCGTATGCTCGACGAGGATTTCCATTACAGGCTTGCCATGCGCTTGTATTCGGGTTCAATCCGGCAGGCAGGAACGGAAGAAAAAGTTGCCGTTCAAAATAAAGTAGAGCGTCCTGCCATAAAATTGGAAACAGTATCCTCGGCGCAGACGGTGGAAACTCCGACAGAAAAGCCGCAACCCGCAGATGAAAAGCCGGAGATAGAACCGCGCCCGCAATATTCCGCAGGCGTGCAGCTCACCCTGCTTGACCTCTGGGGGATGACGGAAGAGGTCAGCCAACCGAAAACCTCCAAAAAGAAAAAGACGGTGAAAAAGGCAGTTACGGCAAAGTCCACTCCGCCCAAACCGAAAGTCACGGTTACACCGACAGCTCCAACTGCAAAACCCGCAATGGAGAATAAGGAGGTGAAAGCGGAGAACACCGCCAAGCCTGCCGACCCGGACGACATCTATGCCACACTGGACTGGGATACCAATCCTCCCATCAACGGTTTCTATGAAATGATGATGGGTTTGACGCCGGAGCGTAGGAAAGAACTTCGGGAACTGGCAAGGCAGCATAACGAGAAACAAGTGGCGGAAAAGACGGAAGTGAAAGCCGTGCCGGAAACTTCCCGTGAGCAGCCACGACAGGAGGAAACACAGCCGGAGGCAGTCGCCGCACCTGCCGTTACAGATACCCCATCGGAAGCGGTGGGGACTTTCCTTTTCCCCGACATCGAAGCGGAAAAGCCGAAGGAGGAAGTCGTGGACCTTTCTCCGCGTGCCTACCACCGCACGCCGGAGATGCACCTGCGCGAAGGGTCGCTGGTGGCTGACCGGGGGCGTCATAACATCGGCTACCTGAAAGACATCACGCCATACGGGGCGACATTCCAGCCGCTCGACCTGAAAGGATACCAGAAGGAAAAGGCGTTGTTGTATGTGTCGCTGCGTGACGCCTACGAGCGTCTGTACCGTTATGAATCGCTCCGGCGCGAGGCAAATGTTCCGTGGCGAGAGCATCTGAATACCTGTTACGATGAGTTTGTCATGCGCTACGGCAACCTCAACGCCAAGCAGAACGTGAAGTTAGTGATGATGGATGCGGGCGGGCGCGACATCCTTTCGCTGGAACGGATGGAAAACGGAAAGTTCGTCAAGGCGGACATCTTCGAGCATCCTGTTTCCTTCGCGGTGGAGAGCCATGCCAACGTAGGCTCTCCCGAAGAAGCCCTGTCTGCGTCGCTCAACAAATATGGTACGGTCAATCTCGACTATATGCGGGAGATAACCGACAGCACGGCGGAGGATTTGCTCACTGCCCTGCAAGGGCGCATCTACTACAATCCGCTCGTGACCGGTTACGAAATCAAAGACCGTTTCATCGCCGGAAATGTCATAGAGAAAGCGGAACGCATAGAGGCATGGATGGGTGACAATCCCGAAAATGAGCGTATGCCGGAGGTGAAGCAGGCGTTGGAGGCTCTGAAAGATGCCGAGCCGCAGCGCATCGCCTTCGAGGATCTGGACTTCAATTTCGGGGAACGCTGGATTCCGACGGGTGTCTATGCCGCCTACATGAGCCGGCTGTTCGACACGGAGGTGAAAATCGCCTATTCCGCAAGCATGGACGAGTTTTCGGTGGTGTGCGGCTACCGCACCATGAAAATCACGGACGAGTTTCTGGTGAAGGGGTATTACCGGAACTATGACGGTATGCACCTCCTAAAACACGCCCTGCACAACACCTGCCCTGACATGATGAAGTCCATCGGCAAGGACGAGCATGGCAACGACATCAAGATGCGCGACAGCGAGGGAATACAACTCGCCAACGCCAAGATTGACGAGATACGAAACGGCTTCTCCGAATGGCTCGAAGAGCAGTCGCCGCAGTTCAAGGAGCGGCTTGTGACGATGTATAACCGCAAGTTCAACTGTTTCGTGCGCCCGCGCTACGACGGCTCCCATCAGACCTTTCCCGACCTCAACCTGAAAGGGCTGGCAAGCCGGGGTATCAAGAGCGTCTATCCCTCACAGATGGATTGCGTCTGGATGTTGAAACAGAACGGCGGCGGAATTTGCGACCACGAGGTGGGAACCGGTAAGACGCTGATAATGTGCATCGCCGCGCATGAGATGAAGCGTCTGAATTTGGCACACAAGCCGATGATTATCGGGCTGAAAGCCAACGTTGCGGAGATTGCAGCCACCTATCAGGCGGCATATCCCAACGCACGTATTCTGTACGCTTCGGAGAAGGACTTTTCGACCGCCAACCGTGTGCGCTTCTTCAATAATATAAAGAACAACGACTACGATTGCGTCATCATGTCGCACGACCAGTTCGGCAAGATACCGCAGTCGCCGGAATTGCAGCAGCGCATCCTGCAAGCAGAGCTTGACACGGTGGAGGAAAACCTCGAAGTGCTACGGCAGCAGGGAAAGAACGTGTCGCGGGCGATGCTGAAAGGATTGGAGAAGCGCAAGCACAACCTTGAAGCGAAGCTGGAGAAGGTGGAACACGCCATAAAGTCACGCACGGACGACGTGGTGGATTTCAAGCAGATGGGCATCGACCACATCTTCATAGATGAGAGCCACCAGTTCAAGAATCTGACTTTCAACACGCGCCACGACCGTGTGGCGGGATTGGGAAACAGCGAGGGAAGCCAGAAGGCACTTAACATGCTCTTTGCCATACGCACCATACAGGAGCGCACAGGAAAAGACTTGGGTGCGACCTTCCTCTCCGGCACGACTATCAGCAACTCACTGACTGAATTGTACCTGCTGTTCAAGTACCTGCGCCCGAAGGAGCTGGAACGGCAGGACATAAGGTGTTTCGACGCTTGGGCGGCGATATTTGCCAAGAAGACGACGGATTTTGAATTTAACGTGACGAACAATGTGGTCCAGAAGGAGCGTTTCCGCTACTTCATCAAAGTGCCGGAGCTTGCCGCCTTCTATAATGAAATCACGGACTACCGCACGGCGGAGGATGTGGGCGTTGACCGTCCTGCCAAGAACGAGATACTGCACCATATACCGCCCACGCCGGAACAGGAGGACTTCATACAGAAACTGATGCAGTTCGCCAAGACGGGCGATGCCACCTTGTTGGGCAGGCTGCCGCTTTCGGAAACGGAAGAAAAGGCGAAGATGCTCATCGCCACGGACTATGCCCGGAAAATGGCACTCGACATGCGCATGATAGACCCGAATTACGAAGATCATCCCGACAACAAAGCGAGTCACTGTGCCAAGATGATCGCGGAGTATTATCAAAAATACGACGCCCAGAAAGGCACGCAGTTCGTTTTCTCTGATTTGGGGACATACCAGCCGGGCGACGGGTGGAACGTCTATTCGGAAATCAAGCGCAAACTGACGGAGGACTACGGTATACCGCCAAGCGAGGTGCGCTTCATTCAGGAGTGCAAGACCGACAAGGCGCGGAAGGCGGTGATAGACGCCATGAACGCCGGGACGGTGCGTGTGCTGTTCGGCTCTACCTCTATGCTCGGAACGGGTGTGAACGCCCAGAAACGGTGTGTGGCTATCCATCATCTCGATACGCCGTGGCGACCGTCCGACTTGCAACAGCGTGACGGACGCGGAGTTAGGGCAGGTAATGAGATTGCCAAACATTTCGCCGGGAACAACGTGGATGTAATCATCTACGCGGTGGAGAAGTCACTGGACAGCTACAAGTTCAACCTCCTGCACTGCAAGCAGACTTTCATAAGCCAGCTCAAAAGCGGTGCGATGGGTGCGCGTACCATCGACGAGGGGGCAATGGACGAAAAATCGGGCATGAATTTCTCGGAATACATGGCGTTGCTCTCCGGCAATACCGACCTGTTGGACAAGGCGAAACTGGAAAAGCGGATCGCATCGCTCGAAGGGGAACGCAAGTCGTTCAACAAGGGCAAGCGTGATTCGGAGTTCAAGCTGGAGTCAAAGACCGGCGAGTTGCGCAACAACACGGCTTTCATAGATGCCATGACGGAGGACTGGAACCGCTTCCTGTCGGTGGTGCAGACCGACAAGGAGGGCAACCGCCTTAATATAATAAAGGTGGACGGAGTGGATTCCGCCGATGAGAAGGTCATCGGAAAGCGTTTGCAGGAGATAGCCAAGAATGCCACGACCGGAGGGTTGTACACGCAGGTCGGTGAACTTTACGGTTTTCCGATAAAGGTGGTGAGCGAAAGGATACTCAAAGAGGGATTGGAGTTCACCGACAACCGCTTCGTGGTCGAGGGGAACTACAAGTACACCTACAACAACGGGCATCTGGCGATGGCTGACCCGTTGGCCGCCGCCCGCAACTTCCTCAACGCGATGGAGAGGATACCCTCCATCATCGACCAGTACAAGGCGAAGAACGAGGTGCTGGAGATGGAGATACCGCAGTTACAGGAGATAGCGGGTAAGGTGTGGAAGAAGGAGGACGAGCTGAAGCAGTTGAAGTCCGAACTTGCCGCCCTTGACCGAAAAATTCAGCTGGAGCTTGCGCCACCCACGCCCGAAGTCGCAGAAAAGGAGAATGAAGGGCAACAGCTCAAGCCGGAAGCGGAAGATGTGAGGAACAGGCAGGCGCAATATCCCGAAAATGCACCGCCGCAGATACGCAGTCCGGCGGATAGTATCGTTGCCAACCATGTCATAATCGGGCGTCCGGGACTGTATGCCAAGGAGGAAACCCGGTCCAAAGGATTGAAAATATAACTAAAGTTTCCCACCCAAATAAATAGATAGAAAAATAACAGTTTGTCGAATTTTCTTTGTAAATTAGTAATCGCTAAAGAACTGATTTTAAAGACAAGACAACAAAACTATTATGGAAGCAAAAATAGAGAAAATAAGTGAGTTATCCAAACTTTTGAGTGTTAAAACCCGAATGAGTGATGATTTATTTCATCTTTTTGGCAAGTTTGGCATCGGTCACCTATTATCTCGCCTTTCATTGGAGAAACAGGACGGAGTTTCGGCTTCGGAGTTGCTCCTCTCTCTTTGCCTCTTCCGCATTGTGGGCGAGAGCATCCATAGTATATGCAAACATAAGATATATGAGCTTTCAAATCATGGTAAGAACTGTTTCTATCGCATGATGATTCGCCCACAGATGGATTGGAGACGATTGATGAACCACTTTGCACTGCGTTATATGTGCCTATTGCGTAAGTATGGCGAAGTTCCTCAATCAGATACCACTACATGTTTCATTATAGATGACACCGTACTTGAGAAGAGTGGTGTGAGGATGGAGGGTATCAGTCGTGTTTTCGACCATATGAAAGGCAGATGCGTATTGGGCTACAAGCTGTTACTTTGTGCCTTCTTTGACGGCAAGACAACTATACCCTTTGATTTTTCACTACATCAAGAAAAGGGGAAGCAAGGCAACTGCGGGCTGACAAGACAGCAACTCAAAAAGGCATATCACACCAAGAGGAACACCGGCAATCCTGATTATAAGCGCTTTCAAGAGTGTAAGATGTCTAAGCTGGAAGTTGCCATGGATATGCTTCGCCGTGGATGGAAGATGGGGTTACATGCGAAGTATGTGATTACCGATAGTTGGTTCACCTGCGAGCAACTTATGACATGTGTTAGAAGCATAGGTAAAGGGGCAATGCACTTTGTTGGACTTGCAAAAATGGGAAAGACAAAATACACTATATCGGGCAAAAAGAAAAATGCTGCAGAACTCATTGCCACCTATGAACGTGAACGAGGAAAGAACTGTCGTAAATACAAATGTCGATATATTCAGCTCAACGGCAACTTAGGAGATATACCTATCAGAATCTTCCTCATCAAGTATGGTAGAAACTCCGCATGGAACGTTCTGCTCACCACGGATACAACGATGTCTTTCGTAAAAGCCTTTGAAGTGTATCAGATTAGATGGAACATAGAGGTGATGAACAAGGAGACTAAGCAATATCTCGGATTAGGAGGTTATCAAGGTTGTGACTTTAATGGTCAGATAGCCGACGCAACGCTGTGTTACCTTACATATACCGTCATGGCTTTGGAAAAGAGATTCACAGAATATCAAACCATGGGCGAACTCTTTTCGGATATGGAGGGTGATCTCATGGCACTCACGTTATGGAAGCGAGTTCTTACCTGCATCGAACGCATTCTTCGCATTTTAGGAGAAATACTTGGAATGACGCCCCAATACCTTATGGCTACAATCAGCGGAAACGACAAAGAGATGAGCAAAATCCTTGTAATGGCTGAAGCGTTGGAAAAATGGGACGAAGTATGTGGATAGTCTGCATAACTTCTGTTAGGCATGTGTTAACAGTCAATGGATATGGGGGAAGACAGACAAAGGAAAATGAGAAAAGTTAGTGTTTTAAGGGGTGGGAAACTTTAGAGACTATATGAATGAAATATTTGGGAAGTTTGAAACAATTCAGGAGTCAGGATCTGGTTTTGCACGATACTCCTCTGTTTTAGTTCCTTTGAATATTTTCTTTCAGCATCCTCTATTGGGGTGTGGGTTTGTTCAGTTTCCAGCGGAATACGAGAGGGTAGGCTATGAATTGTTTAATCGTTATATTGATTCAAAAGGTTTGGAAACAAATACATTTATGAATGTCTTTGCTATTTTTGGAGGCTTTTTAGGTGTTTTTATGCTTTGTGGATTATATAAATTTCGTAAATTG
>ENA-OQNN01001854-OQNN01001854.1-human-gut-metagenome-genome-assembly--contig:-NODE-1854-length-12444-cov-3.220914_pt1 | contig 12444 bp, 9 predicted proteins | sample MGYA00242624_ERZ504870 | MGnify/ENA primary metagenome ERZ504870 (study PRJEB26092, sample SAMD00036379) | human gut metagenome | host: Homo sapiens | study: EMG produced TPA metagenomics assembly of... | reverse complement strand
GATGTATCCAACGTGCTGTTCACCAACGGATGGATTGCGGACGAGGATGGAAAAGTGTTCATCTATTATGCTTCCAGCGATACCCGTATGCATGTGGCGACTTCTACCGTGGAGCGGCTGGTGGACTATTGCATGAACACGCCCCGAGACGGATTCTGTTCATCGGCTTCGGTAGAGACCTTGAAAAAACAGATAGAAAAGAACCTTCGGCTGATGCGGGAATGAAAAACGCCCGACAAGCACCGCCGACAATCGTCGATAGTGCTTTTTCCGAAGAAAAAGCACCGTTGACTGCAATCGACAGCACTTTTTCTTCGGAAGAAGCACTATCGACTCCGATAATCATCCATAAAAATCGAATTACCATGATAATGCTCAAAGAAAAGATAGGTTACGGACTGGGAGACATGGCCTCGTCCATGTTCTGGAAGCTCTTCGGTTCCTATCTCATGATATTTTATACCGACGTGTTCGGTATGCCTGCCGCCGCGGTAGGCACCATGTTCCTGGTCACCCGGGTATGGGATTCCGCCTTCGACCCCGTAGTCGGCATCTTGGCAGACCGGACCCATTCGCGCCGGGGCAAGTTCCGTGCCTACCTGCTGTTTCTTGCCGTGCCGTTCGCGCACGTCGGCATCCTTACGTTCACCACTCCGCCGTGACGCATGACCTCCAAAATCATCTATGCCTATGCCACTTACTCGCTGATGATGATGGTCTATTCTGCCATCAATGTGCCCTACGCCGCCCTGCTGGGAGTCATCAGCGCCGATCCGCACGACCGCAACCTGCTGGCCGTCTATCGCATGCTGTTCGCCTACCTGGGCAGCTTCATCGCCCTGTTGCTCTTCATGCCCATGGTGAATGTGTTCAGCCGGGGGCATAGCGAACAATACGGCTGGATGATGGCGGTGGTGGTGATAGCCGTGGCGTGCGCCGCTTTGTTTTATGGCTGTTTCGCCCTGACCCGCGAACGGGTGAAACCGATAAAGGAGGTGCAAAACCCGTTAAAAGAAGACTTGAAGGACTTGTTTCACAACCGCCCTTGGTGGATATTGCTGGGCGCGGGCATTGCCGCCCTGGTGTTCAACTCCATCCGCGACGGTGCCACGGTGTACTATTTCAAATACTTCATCGTCGAAGAGAACCATGAAACGGTTTCCCTGTTCGGACTGTCCTTTGTGCTGAGCGGACTTTATCTGGCCGTCGGGCAAGCCGCCAATATCATCGGCGTGATGCTTGCCGCCCCGGTGAGCAACCGCATCGGAAAGAAAAAGACCTACATGTGGTCCATGATATGCGCCACGCTGCTCAGCATCGTGTTCTACTGGCTCGACCGCGACGACATCGCACTGATATTCACCTTCCAGGTGCTGATCAGCATTTGTGCGGGCAGCATTTTCCCGTTGCTTTGGAGCATGTATGCCGATTGTGCGGACTACTCGGAACTGAAGACAGGCAACCGCGCCACGGGGCTTATCTTTTCGTCCTCGTCCATGAGCCAGAAGTTCGGTTGGGCCATCGGAAGCGCCGTTACGGGCTGGCTGCTTGCCTATTTCGGTTTCCGGGCCAATGCCGTGCAAAACGAGCAGGCCATTCAAGGCATTAAAATGTTTCTGAGTTTCCTGCCTGCCGTGGGAACCGTGCTGAGTGTCGCGTTCATCAGTCTCTATCCGCTGTCCGAGAAGAAAATGAAGGAAATCACGGAAGAGCTGGAAGAACGAAGAAGAAATTAATATTTGATTATGAAAAAGAGAATGGAAACAACGATATTTCAACTCAAGAAAGAGGTGGAGGAAATACTTACCACCAACATCCTTCCCTATTGGATGGATAAAATGATAGACGTACAACATGGCGGATTCTATGGCCGCATCAACGGACAAGAGGTATTAATGCCCGAAGCTGAGAAAGGAGCCATCTTGAACGCACGTATTCTTTGGACTTTCTCTTCGGCTTACCGCCTATTGCATAAGCCTGAATATTTGGAAACTGCCACCCGTGCCAAGCGTGAAATCATCGACAGATTCTACGACAAGGAATTTGGAGGAATTTATTGGAGTATCAGTGCCGAAGACCGCCCGCTAGACACCAAGAAGCAGATCTATGCCATTGGGTTTGCCATCTACGGACTCAGTGAATACCATCGTGCTACGGGAGACAACGAAGCGTTGGAATACGCCATCCGTTTGTTTCACGACATTGAGGCGCACAGCTTTGACCGAAAGAAAAACGGATATTTCGAAGCACTGACCCGAGAATGGGAAGAATTGGATGATATGCGTCTCAGCAACAAGGATGCCAACGAACGCAAGACCATGAATACCCATTTGCACATTCTTGAGCCGTACACCAACCTGTTCAGGGTATGGAAAGACGATTACCTGAAACATCAGCTGTACAACCTCGTTCGCTTGTTCATCGATCGCATACTGGATACAGACACATCGCATCTACAGCTCTTCTTCAATGACGATTGGGAAAGCCAATACCATATCATCTCCTACGGACACGACATTGAAGCGTCCTGGCTCCTTCACGAAGCTGCCATGGTGCTAGATGACAAAACACTATTGGACGAAGTGGAGCCTCGTATCATTGACATTGCCGAAGCTGGCACCGAAGGTTTTCTAACCACTGCGGGTATGCTATATGAACAAAATGTGGACACGGCTTCAATAGATGCCGACCGCCATTGGTGGGTTCAGGCAGAGACCATTGTGGGCTATATCAATTTGTATCAGCATTTTGATGACAAACTGTCTTTATCCCGTGCCTTACAGTGTTGGGAATTCGTCAAACGGAATTTGATAGACCGCGAGAATGGAGAATGGTACTGGAGTCTCCGAGCCGACGGCAGTGTGAATCGAAATGAAGACAAAGCGGGATTTTGGAAATGTCCTTATCACAATGGACGCATGTGTATGGAAATTATGGAAAGATTTGTTTAAAAACTGTCATTCATTATTTTTGAGAACGATTTTAAACATTGAAAAGGTATGAAAAGAATAATCATAGCGCTTTGTATGCTGTACCTCTTCGGAGGAAATTTATCAGCCAAAGTAGTTTTACCCCAAATTCTGAGCGACCATGCGGTATTACAGCAACAGACAGAAGTGAAGCTATGGGGTAAGGCAGTACCGAACACTACGGTCAACGTAACTCCTTCATGGAATAATCAGACGATAACCGCTCAATCCGATAATGAAGGAAGATGGCAGGTAAGCATACAGACTCCTGCCGCCGATTTCACTCCATACAGTATTGAGTTTTCAGATGGAGAAATAACTCGCATCCAAAACATACTAATTGGTGAAGTTTGGTTCTGCTCTGGACAATCGAATATGGAAATGCCGCTGAACGGTTTCTGGAATTGTCCGATAGAGCATGCTAACGAAACGATAGCCACCTCTGGCGAATGGAACGCTATTCGTATGGCTACCATTCCCAAGACCGGTGCATTGACTCCCCAAGAACATGTAGCGGGTAGTTGGAAAGAAAGCAATCCTTTCAACGCACCTTATTTCAGTGCAACCGCTTTCAACTTTGCCAGGATGTTGCACCGGGTGCTTCGTGTACCAGTAGGCATTATCTCGTGCGCTTGGGGTGGCTCGCGTGTAGAAGGCTGGCTGCCTCGTGAGGTAGTGGAAGGTTTTCGGGATGTTGACTTAAAAAAGGAAATCAAGAAGCCAGAAAAAGGGAAAGAATGGGATTACTATACACCGACAGTTATGTATAACGGCATGCTAAAGCCCCTTCAACGCTATACCATTCGTGGATTTCTTTGGTATCAAGGAGAATCGAACGTAGGTAAAGAGAAAACATATGTCGAACGTCTGCGAATCATGGCTGAGCTTTGGCGCAAAGAGTGGGGAAAGGGAGAACTTCCTTTTTATTTGGTAGAAATTGCTCCATATGATTATGGTGAAGGAATCAGCGGAGCATTATTACGCGAAGCACAGTTCCAAGCATCTTCTCTCATTCCCAATAGCGGTATGGTATGTACTAACGATTTGGTTTATGCCTACGAAAAGTCGCAAATTCATCCCTGCCAAAAAGAAGAAGTGGGCAAACGATTGGCTTATCTTGCACTGAACAAGACCTATCAGTATGGAAGCATAGCCTGCGAATATCCTTCTTATTGGAACATGAGTATACAAAGTGACACAGTAGAACTGATTTTTCACCATGCAGATGAAGGACGGAGTCCGTGGAAAGATATAAAAGGTTTCGAGATAGCCGGAGCAGATAAAGTGTTTTATCCGGCCGTAGCCGTTCTCGTCCCTGAAAAGAAAACCATCCGGGTACATTCGGATAAAGTGAAACATCCGGTGGCTGTGCGTTATTGCTTTCATAACTTCCAACCCGGCAATTTAAAGAATCATCGCGGTATGCCCGTCATTCCATTCAGAACAGATCATTGGTAAACAAATAAATTAAACCAGCATGAAAAATATATTAGTAGCAACAGTATTATCTCTCAGTATGGCAACAAACGTATGTGCCCAAGTGCAACCGGCCATTCCTTCGGATGCCCGGATAGAAAAGAAAGTGGAATCTCTTCTGAAAAAGATGACCCTGGAAGAGAAAGTAGGACAGATGTGTGAAATTACCATCGATGTAATAACCGATTTCAGCAGCCCGAATGACTTTAAGTTGAGCGAAGCCTTGCTCGATACCGTCATCGGGAAATACAAAATAGGTTCCATCCTGAATGTTCCCCTCAGTGTGGCACAGACCAAAGAAAAGTGGGCGGAAACTATTCGCCAAATCCAAGAAAAGTCATTACAAGAGATTGGCATCCCTTGTATCTATGGTGTAGACCAAATTCATGGTACAACCTATACCCTTGACGGTACCCTCTTTCCACAAGGAATTAACATGGCGGCCACCTTCAACCGCGAACTGGTACGCCGTTCGTGCGAAATATCTGCCTACGAGACAAAAGCCTGTTGTATCCCTTGGACATATGCTCCTGTTATGGACCTGGGACGCGATCCGCGCTGGCCGCGTATGTGGGAAAGCTATGGTGAGGACAGTTACGTCAATGCCCAAATGGCCGTCGAAGCAGTAAAAGGATTCCAAGGAGAAAATCCGAATCGAATAGACAAGTACCATGTGGCAACCAGTTTGAAACATTTTATGGGGTATGGCGTACCTGTTTCGGGCAAAGACCGTACTCCCTCTTCCATTTCGGAAATTGATTTGCGCGAAAAACATTTCGCTCCTTTTTTGGAGTGTATCCGCAACGGTGCGCTAACTCTCATGGTCAATTCGGGTGTGAACAACGGAATGCCTTTTCACGCCAATAAGGAACTGCTCACTGGATGGTTAAAAGAGGATTTGAACTGGGATGGCATGATTGTAACAGACTGGGCCGATATTAACAATCTTTGTACCCGCGATCACATTGCCGCCACCAAGAAAGAAGCCATCAAGATTGCCATCAACGCGGGCATTGATATGTCCATGGTTCCTTATGAGGTGAGTTTTTGTACGTGGCTGAAAGAACTAGTGGAAGAAGGTGAGGTATCGATGAGTCGTATTGATGATGCTGTGCGCCGTGTGCTCCGCTTAAAGTACCGTTTGGGGTTGTTTGAAAATCCTTATTGGAATATTGAAGAATACAATAAATTTGGCAGCAGTGAATTTGCCCAAGTAGCACAAAAGGCAGCCGAAGAGTCATTGGTACTATTGAAGAATGAAGAAAATGTACTTCCCTTAGCTCAAGGAAAAACAATTTTACTAACCGGACCCAATGCCCATTCCATGCGTTCACTAAATGGAGGATGGTCATATTCCTGGCAAGGTGACAAGGCCGATGAATGTGCAGAAGCTTATCATACCATTTACGAAGCCTTATGCAATAAATATGGCAGAAATCATATTATTTATGAACCAGGCGTTACCTATGTCACCGGGAAAGGCTCTCTGTGGTGGCAGGAGAACCAACCGGAAATAGAGAAGGCAGTACAAGCAGCTAGTAAAGCGGACATTATCATCGCCTGCATCGGAGAGAACTCTTATTGTGAGACACCGGGTAATCTGACTGATTTAAATCTTTCAGGTAACCAAAAAAAATTGATAAAAGCTTTGGCTAAAACAGGGAAACCGATTGTCATGGTGCTGAACGAAGGTCGTCCGCGTATTATCAATGAAATTGTTCCGCTAGCAAAAGCTGTGGTACATATCATGTTGCCTGGCAACTATGGGGCTGACGCACTTGCAAACCTACTGGCAGGTGATGCGAATTTCAGCGGTAAATTGCCGTTCACTTATCCTCGTTTGATTAACTCACTAGCTACTTATGACTACAAGCCTTGTGAAAACATAGGCCAAATGGACGGAAATTACAACTACGATGCTGTAATGGATGTACAATGGCCATTCGGTGCCGGACTGAGCTATACTACTTACCGTTACAGCAACTTCCGTGTGAACCGTTCTTCTTTCACCGCTGATGATGAACTTGTTTTCAGTATTGATGTGACCAACACAGGCAAGATGGCAGGAAAAGAAAGCGTGCTTCTCTGCTCCAGTGACTTGGTGGCCAGTCTTACACCTGACAACATCCGTTTGCGCGGATTCGAAAAAGTCTCGTTGCAACCGGGCGAGACCCGGACAGTCAGTCTGAAGTTGAAAGGCAGCGACCTCGCCTTTGTAGGTTACGACGGAAAATGGATACTCGAAAAAGGAGAATTCAGAATGACTTGCGGCAGTGAGCAAATCATAATTCAATGCAGCGATACGAAGAAATGGGAAACTCCTAATAAATAATTTTTAGCGACAATATCATAAGCCCCCAATTACCAGACACAGTACGATGCAGGATGGGCATGTGCTATTTTGCCAAGAACGTGATGGGGTCTTTAAAGAGACTTTATTTTACTCTAACCGAACTTCGTCATCATAAGAGGCTATATCTGTTAGCCTCTATGTGTGGCGAAATATTTATTTAGCCGACACTAAATAAAAATCTATGACACCACTATGTTAATTATTAGTGGGATAGATGTGCAAGAAGTATGGTTTGCATTGGTTGTTCTACAGCTTTTTCGATGGATAGAAGATAACCAAACTGATAAAAAGTATCTGTAAAGGAGTATGTTCCTTCAAGGACGAAGTGAACAATGTCGAAAAAGAGATAGACGAAATCAATGACTCCGAACAAAAGAAGTAAGTATATGGCAACTGATAAGAGCATACAATCCCTCAGGAAACATTTGGAGGTTCTGTGGATGACAGTCATGAAGATCGTCGCCGTAACCGTCGTGTTCGTTATTACGGCATTCTTCTTCAAGGAGCAGCTGTTTGATGTTATACTTGCTCCGAAAAACGGTAAATTCATCACTTATCGGTTACTCAACCGAATAATTTTATGGACAGGAAACAGCATACCTCCATTCTCAATCAGGTTTATCAACACGGAGTTTGCTCAGCAGTTCATCATTCACATGAAGACGGCATTGTGTGCCGGTATGTTGTGTACCTCTCCTTACATACTTTACCAACTGTTCCGATTTGTATCTCCTGCGCTTTATGATAATGAACGGCGATATGTAATCCGAATGGTCGGAGGTGGCTATGCGATGTTCTCTCTGGGGGTACTCGTCAGCTACTTTTTAATCTTTCCGCTGACATTCCGTTTCTTGGGAACTTATCAGGTGAACGGTGATGTGGATAATCTCATCACGTTTGATTCGTATATCTCAACACTCGTTATGATGTGCCTTGCGATGGGTGTTATCTTCGAGATATCTATCCTCTCGTGGCTGTTTGCCAAACTGGGTTTCCTTTCAGCTGATTTCATGCGCAAGTACCGCAAACACGCCATTGTGATAATCCTTGTGGTTGCTGCGATTATTACGCCGACATCGAACGTGTTCACGCTTTCGCTGGTCGCCCTGCCGATGTGGGTACTTTATGAAATGAGTATATGGATTGTAAAAAACTCAAAGATGAATGAAGATACTGTTGCAACATAAGATATTCATTGGATATTTCCTTTTGATGGCGATCATCGGCAGCATGGTCGCTATTGTTCTCCATGAGCGTAACCGGGTACAGAAGATAGAAAACGAATCAATCGCCATTTTCCAGACCCAATATGACATCAACACCGCCCACCGCTATGTTACCGCATTGGTGACTTATGGCGAATCCGTCTTGGTGTGGAACAATGAGGATTCCCTGGCTTACCGGAAACGTTGTGTGCAGACCGATTCCATGCTGCAAATCTTACGAGTGCAATGCGAGGATTTCATACGACTCGCTCAGATTGATTCGCTCCGCACATTGTTAGCCGCCAAAGAAGAGCATCTGTTCCAAATCATGGAAGCCTCACGGAAACAAAAAAGAACAGACACTCTCTTGTTCAATCTGAAGCCAACCGTGACGAAACAAACAACTACCCGGACAGTTACCCGTAAAAAGAAAGGCATCGCCGGATTCTTCGGAGGCAAGGAAACCGTACAGATACCCGTTGTCACAACCCGGCAAACCTCGTTGGATAAAAACTTGATTTCCTTGATGAATGAACAGCAACGGGACATAGATGCCTATACAGACAGCCTGCGGTTATGTAACAAAGAACTCAACCGTAAACTGCGAATGCTGATTACAAGTCTGGATGAACAGACATGGACTGCTTTCCGAAACAAGGAGGCGCGTCTGAAAGCATCCTACGAACATTCGACTTTGGTCATTACCGGCTTGATTATATTCTCAATCATCCTGTTGTTCATTTCATATCTTGTCATACAACGGGATATTAAGGTCAAGGCAAAAAACAAGAAACACCTGGAGGAAACGATAGAGCAGAACATCGCGCTGTTAGAGATGCGGAAGAATATCATCCTGACAATCTCCCATGACATCCGTGCCCCTCTGAACGTAATCAGCGGTAGCGCGGAACTTGCCGTGGATACTAGGGAAAAGAAACGAAGAAACACGCACCTGAACAACATCAGGATCGTGTGCCGACATATTGTACATCTGCTTAACAACCTGCTGGACGTGTACCGCCTGAACGAGGCAAAAGAAACCCGCAACGATGTGCCGTTCAACCTGAATGCCCTGTTGGAACGCATTGCCTTTGGCTTCTCCCATGTGGTCAACAACAAAGGCATCCTGTTCAGCCACGACTTTACCGATACCGATGTCAAACTTTGCGGTGACGTGGACCGTATCGAGCAGATTCTGGACAACTTGCTCAGCAATGCCGTCAAATTCACGGAAACCGGCACGATCAGTTTGAATGCCCGTTATAACGAAGGAAAGTTGCTGTTGGAAGTCAAGGATACCGGCATAGGCATGAGTAAAGATGCGCTTTCTCGTATATTCCGTCCGTTTGAACGATTGGGTTCCGTCAGGAACGCGGAGGGTTTCGGATTAGGCCTGCCAATAACAAAAGGTCTTGTCAACCTGCTTGGCGGGACAATAGACGTGACGAGCGGCATTGACCAGGGTAGCACGTTCCGTGTTACACTTCCATTGAAAACCACGGATGAAACGGTAGAGAGCGAGAACTTGATAATTCCACATCCGGCACATTTGCCTCGGAATGTACTTGTCATTGATGACGACACGATGCTGTTGAATGTGATAAAGGAAATGCTGGAGCGTAACGGGATGAATTGTACTACCTGCGTAACCTCCAAGGACGTGGTCAAGGCGATGCGGGGCAAGGATTATGACCTGCTGCTTTCCGACATTCAAATGCCGGGTACCAACGGTATTGATTTATTAACCCTATTGCGCAACTCGAACATCGGAAACTCCCGTACCATCCCTATTGTAGCCATGACCGCACGCGGAGACAGGGACAAGGAAGCTTTTCTCCATGCCGGATTTACGGACTACATCTATAAACCGTTTTCATCCTCGGAACTGCTCGGCCTGCTTTCGAGGATGAAGACAGACAGGCGGGAGAAAAAACCGGAGGTTGATTTCAGTTTGGTCCTTTCAGAGGTCAATGACAAGCACAAGGCACTGCTTTCTCTTATATCCCAATCAGAGAAAGACCGAGAAGAACTTGATGCCGCCATGAAAAACGGCGACAGGCATAAGTTGCGTGAAATCACCCACCGTATGCAACCGATGTGGGAGTTCCTACGGATGGAAGAGCCCCTGCTGGCTTACCGTACTTTTCTGAAGGACAGAGAAACAAGCGACAAAGAGTTAAATGAATATACCCAGCAGATAATAGACAGCACCGCCACGCTAATCAGGGCGGCGGAAGCCGAGATAAAAAGACTGACGAATGAAACGGAAAATACTGATAGTTGAAGACAATGTGGGGCTGTCACAAATACAGAAAGACTGGCTTTCCCAAGCCGGTTATGAAGCGGTGACAGCCATGAACGAGCCGATAGCCCGCTCGCTGATACGCAAAACGCAGTTCGACCTTATATTGTCGGACGTGCGGTTGCCGGAAGGCGACGGCATTTCCCTGTTGGAATGGCTGCGCAAGGAGAAGAAGGACATCCCGTTCATCATAACGACCGAATACGTTTCCGTCCCGGACGTTGTGCGCACCATCAAACTGGGAGCCAGGGACTACCTGCCTAAACCGGTACACAGGGATTACCTGTTGGAACTGGCGGAAGATATATTCCATCCCGTAGCCACCGTGAGAAAGCAGGAGAGGCAGTTGTTTCACCGCACAAGCCCCATGATCCTGAAAGTGGAAAAGTTTGCCAGACTGGTCGCCCCTTCCGAGATGTCCGTGATGATACTCGGAGCCAACGGGACCGGTAAGGAATCGGTGGCACAGACCATCCATGACAACAGCGAACGATATGGCAAGCCTTTTGTCGCCGTAAACTGTGGCGCATTGCCCCGTGAGTTGGCCGCCTCGTTGTTTTTCGGGCACGAGAAAGGCGCGTTCACCGGTGCGGATACGGCAAAGAGCGGATATTTCGACCTGGCGAAAGGCGGCACGCTGTTCCTTGACGAGATAGGCACCATGCCGCATGAAATCCAATCCATGCTTCTTCGGGTATTGCAGGAGAATGTATATACCCCGATCGGTAGCGGCAGGGAACGGATTTCGGATGTCAGGGTCATTTCCGCGACAAACGAGAATATGGAACTGGCTATCAAGGAGGGGCGGTTCAGGGAAGACCTTTACCATCGTCTGAACGAGTTTGATATCCGGCAGCCTTCTCTGGAGGAATGCCCGGAAGACATCCTCCCGTTGGCAGAGTTTTTCCGTGAACGCTTCTCGAAAGAACTGAAAAGGGAGACACGGGGATTTACGGAGGATGCCAAACGCAGGATGCTTGCCTACCGGTGGCCGGGCAACGTGCGCGAACTGCAAAACCGTGTCAAGCGTGCCGTGCTGGTTTCGGAAAATCCTTTATTGGAACTTCCTGAGTTAAATACAGGAGGTCAAATGGAGCACACGAATGGGGAGATCGCCTCTATCATGTTACCATTGAAAGACGAGAAAATAGAAAAAGAATCCATCATAAAAGCCCTGCAAATATGCAACGGACATCGTGAACAAGCGGCGCGGTTACTGAAAATAAATCCCGCGACATTGTATCGGAAGATGAAAAAATACGGACTGCGGTAGGTTGAAAACACGAATAAAGTTCATTCTCTTTTCAGTAGCGGCCATTTTTTGAGAGGCCGACTGTATATATTATTACGGTCATTTTTCAAGTTTTTGTTCCTGATTTTCCGTCTTCAGGCGCAACGACTTCGGAGTGAAGCCCGTCCCGAGCCTTCAGGCGAGTGGCAAGTTGTTTTGGGGTGCCGGAAATAATTTCGGGTGCCCCAAAACACAACTTGCCATGTTCGCTTGAACATGAATTTTTCTTCCGAAAAATCAAAATGTGGCATTCTATCCGCTTTCCGCCAATAAACCCCTTCTACCGCCATCTTTATCATTCCTTGAATACCCAAAACTGGAGCCATCGAGACACTTGGGCGGTGTAACAGGATGACACACGGTGTCACAGACCGTCAGCAGACCGCCATGATAGTGGCAATCCGGAAATTTTATCGTTATTTTGCCGCATGTCAGAACGCGTCCGGTCGCACAATTATCCATGTGTTCGTCAAGTACGGGGTGTATTATTGCATCCGCCCATTGGGTAACGGGTGAACGGAAACATATAAGAACATAATAATGCGTCCACTCCCCCATGTATGAATGCGTGACCGTCTTAATGCCGGACGGAACACATGAGGGATTGGGTACGTGACCGACTTATTTGGTGGATGTACATACCCGTTCAGCGATACTCACATGCGGGAATGGTCATATGGTCGCATTCACGACATGAGGGAAATGCAAGATTGCCGGAAAAGAATTGTCCAACTATCTAAAATATATAATTATGGCAAAGAGAAAAGAGGTTAAAATCAACGAGGAGCAGATACGCGACATGATGACTGGGGAAATTCCTGCCGTCTTCATGGAAAAAAATCATGGAA
>ENA-OQNN01001853-OQNN01001853.1-human-gut-metagenome-genome-assembly--contig:-NODE-1853-length-12450-cov-3.845573_pt1 | contig 12450 bp, 8 predicted proteins | sample MGYA00242624_ERZ504870 | MGnify/ENA primary metagenome ERZ504870 (study PRJEB26092, sample SAMD00036379) | human gut metagenome | host: Homo sapiens | study: EMG produced TPA metagenomics assembly of... | reverse complement strand
GGTGGACTTACCCCGGAAAAGCTCCGGCTGATCCTGGAGGATCTGGGGCCGACTTATATTAAGCTTGGTCAGATCATGTCACTGCATTCCGACATTCTTCCGAAAAGCTATTGTGAAGAACTGATGCGGCTTCATTCAGAGGTGACACCGATGCCATTTGAACAGGTAGCAGAAGTGATCCGCAAGTCCTACGGTTATGAGTGGAACGAAGTGTTCCAGAGCATTGATGTGCATCCACTGGGATCGGCATCGATCGCACAGGTCCACCGGGCGGTTCTGAAGACTGGGGAAGATGTTGTCGTCAAAGTTCAGAGGCAGGGTATCTATAAGGTAATGTCCAGAGATATCAGTCTGCTCCACAAAGCGGCAAAGCTGGTCCCGCCAGGTACGATCAAGGACATGGTGGATATTAACATGGTTCTGGACGAGCTCTGGACTGTCACCCAGCAGGAGATGAATTTCCTTCTGGAGGCAGCCAGTATGGAAGAATTTGCCCAGCGCAATCAGGATGTGGCTTTTGTTACAACGCCTCGGCTCTATCGCGAATATACGACCAACCATGTGCTAGTGATGGAATATATTGATGGATTTGCAATCAACGATAAAGAAAATCTGCTGGCAAATGGCTATGATCTGAATGAGATTGGAACAAAACTTGTAGATAATTACATTCGCCAGGTTATGGAGGATGGGTTTTTTCATGCTGATCCGCATCCGGGCAATGTGCGTATCCGTGATGGAAAGATTGTCTGGATCGATATGGGAATGATGGGAAGACTTACCGAGCGTGACCGGGAACAGATCAGCAATGCAGTCAAAGGTGTGGCAGAGAATGACATCGGTCTGATCCAGGAAGCGGTGATGGCACTTGGCGAGTTCCGCGGAAAGCCGGATCAGAGCAAGCTGTATGAAGATATCAATAATCTGATGGCAAAATATGGAACGATTGATATGGGTGATATCGATATTGCGGAAGTTATGCAGGATCTGATGGAAGTGATGAAGGAAAATAAAATTTCCATGCCTCATGGACTTACTATGCTTGCAAGAGGACTCGCCAATATGGAAGGTGTGCTTGCCGAGATCAGTCCGCAGATCAACATGGTTGAGATTGCGGCGGCACGGATGAAGGAGAGCTTTCTGACGAAGGAACAGTGGAAAAAAGAGATAAAGAATGATGCAAAAAGACTGTATCGTTCTCTTCACAAGGCAATGGATATTCCTTCCCTTGCAGCAGACATCCTGCAGGGGCATATGAAAGGACAGACCAGAGTCAATCTGGATCTTCATACTTCGGATGAGCTTTCCGGGTTGCTAAGGAGGTTGGTGCGGAATATTGTAATGGGGCTGTGGGTGATGGCACTTCTGATCAGTTCCAGCATTATCTGTACAACCAATATGCAGCCAAGGTTGTGGGGGATTCCGGCAATCGGTGCGTTTGGATATCTGATGGCATTTGCTATTGTAATGTATGTTTTTATCAAACATATCTTTTCAAAAAAATAAATAAACAGGGGGAAAAGAGATGCGGAAGGAGTTTTATACAGGGCATCTTTTTGATGTATATCGTTATTTTGGAGCGCATAAAGAGGGTGAAAATTTTATTTTCCGTGTGTTTGCGCCATCGGCAAAAGGAGTGTGCGTATTTGGAGAGTTCAGTAACTGGACAGAGATCCCGATGTATCAGGAGGAACAGAGCGGTGTATATGTGTCAGAGCCGATTCCGGCGAAGACTGGTCAGCTGTATAAGTACTGCATTTACACAGCAAATGGTGGAAGGGTAGAGCACTGTGATCCATATGGCTTCCAGATGGAATTAAGACCAGGAGATTGCTCAATCTTAACGGATCTTTATAGTTATAAATTTAAGGATGAAAAATGGATGAAGAACCGGACAGTCGGATTTGACAGTCCGGTCAATATCTATGAGATCCATGCAGGATCCTGGAGAAAAAAAGGAGAAGGGCAGACCGACTGGTATACTTATATTGAGCTTGCAAAGCTTCTGATTCCTTATGTAAAAAAGAATCATTATACTCATATTGAGATGATGCCGCTTTCCGAGCATCCTTTTGACGGATCCTGGGGATATCAGAATACCGGATTTTTTGCGCCGACCGCACGTTATGGAACACCGGATGAGCTGAAAAAATTTGTGGATGAGTGTCACCAGGCAGGAATTGGTGTGATCATGGATTTTGTTCCGGTACATTTTGCAGTCGATTATTATGGACTGAAAGAATTTGACGGAACCTGTCTGTATGAATATCCAAATGCGGCAGTAGGTGAAAGCGAATGGGGAAGCTGTAATTTCATGCATTCCAGAGGGGAAGTACGATGTTTCTTACAGTCGGCAGCAAATTACTGGCTGAGTGAGTTCCATTTTGACGGAATCCGTATGGATGCAGTCAGTCGTCTGATCTACTGGCAGGGTGACGAGGCCAGGGGTGTTAACGGAACGACACTGGATTTTCTGAAGGTGATGAACCAGGGACTAAAGTCCCTTCATCCGACAGCCATGCTGATCGCAGAAGATTCCACCAATTTTCCAGGTGTTACCAAACCGGTTGACCAGGGAGGACTTGGTTTTGATTACAAGTGGGATCTTGGCTTCATGCACGATACACTGGAATATTTCCAGAGTGCACCAGAATACAGAAGCAGAGATTATCATAAGCTGACATTCTCGATGATGTATTATTATAATGAGCATTTTTTGCTGGAATACTGTCATGACGAAGTGGTACATGGAAAGGCAACGATTCTCCAGAAGATGAACGGAGAATATGAGGATAAGTTCCCGCAGGCAAGAGCTATGTATCTGTATATGATGGCGCATCCTGGTAAGAAGCTGAATTTCATGGGAAATGAATTCGGTCAGCTTCGCGAGTGGGATGAAAGCCGCGAGCAGGACTGGGATATCCTAAAATATCCGCTCCATGATGCATTTCACTGTTATATGATCGAACTGAACCGTATCGGTCAGGAAAATGATGCATTCTGGCATGATTATGATCCGGAGAATTTCAAATGGCTGGACTGCCATCAGGAAGAACGCTGTATCTATGCGATCAAAAGAAAAGGAAAAAATAAGAACTTTATCGCGATATTCAACTTCTCAGACGAAGAACAGGAAGATTACGAACTGGATACCGAAGAAGAAGGAAAACTCAGTGTGATACTGGATACGGACTGGGACGAATATGGAGGAAATACAAAAAAGAAAAAGACATTGCCGGCAAAAGCAAAAAAGGGGACGCATGTGACGCTGGACCTGCCGCCGTTTTCGGGGATTTTGCTGATGAGTTAGGTGATGGGAAAGGGACGCCCGGGGCAGAACGATATTTCTGCTTTCGGGCGCGCTTTCGCTCCGCAAAAAACGCAGCGGTACTAAGTTCGGTGATACCGCAAGCGTTATCCCCTCACTAAGTGCCGGCGTTTTTTGAGGGCCCGCCAGCAGAATTATCGTTCTGCCCCGGGCTGTGCTATGACACCAGAACCGCATCGGCGAAGGGAGAAGACGGCACCATACTAAGCGCACAAAAAACTGATACCAGAGGGACGGCATCCGCTGCGCGTCGCCTGGATGTGGTGTCTGACGGGAAGTGGTGGCAATGGATTTGCGGAAGTACTGGAGGTATATTGATAAGGTATGAAGTTTATGTTCCTGAGCAACCTATCCCACTGAAATTAAAATAGTATTTTCCCAGTGCGGCAGCGAAGCGCCTCCGCACAACTTGTACTGGAGCGACAAACGCAAGCACCCATGCATTCGGAATGAACCCCATCGGAAACGTCGGTACTTAGTGAGAGGATGTCGTCAGACATCATCGAACTTAGTATCCGCTACGTTTGCGGACTAAGCGCGAGCGGGGGTGAATCCGAATCCATGGGTGCGTAACTTTGTCAACCACCTACAACTTACAAACTTCCCTGTCGTAAGTCATCAGCCCGTTTATTTCATCTTCGATGTCGGAGAGTTGTGTATATACTGCTCCGCACAATCCTTGTTCTTTGAGGGGGTCGATTTCTTCAGACATAAGTTTATGATAGGCTGCCTGGAATTCTTCCTGTGAAGAGCAGATTTTATATCCGTATGTCTTGCCGGAGCAGGTATGTCCTTTGACCTGGCAGGTGTAGCCTCCGTATTCGGAGATGACGAAAGCGCGGTCAGATGGAGTTACGAACTGCTTTGCAAAGTAGTTATGTTCACTTTTGAAATCTCCCTGCCGTCTGTCAAACCAGCCACTGGCGGAATCGATGAGCCGGGTGTCATCCAGTTCGCGGAATAAGGTAGTAAGCTTTTTTGAATCAAACTGTCCCCAGCCTTCATTGAAGATTACCCAGGTGCTGATGCATGGGAATGCTTTTAGGGCAGTGACAGTTTCTTTGCATTCACGGATGAATTCTTCTCTTCCATGTACATTTTTCCTGCCGAAGAGAGGATGAATCCGGTCACTGGTGTGAAGCTTGAATTTTGGAAAGAGTGCAGGCAGCCAGGTCATGAACGGAGCATTGTAGGTGCCACCGTTTACCATGTCCTGCCAGACAATCTTTCCAAGGCGGTCGCAATGAGAATACCATCTTGCAGTCTCGACTTTTACATGCTTACGGATCATGTTGAAGCCGAGATTTTTCATGGTCTTGATATCATAGATCAGCGCTTCATCATATGGCGCAGTGTAAAGACCGTCTGGCCAGTATCCCTGATCCAGGACTCCATTCAGAAAAAGTGGTTCATGGTTCAGGCAGAAGCGGGGAAGTCCTTTGTTATCCGGTTCGATGGTAAAGGTACGCATTGCAAAATAGCCGGTGACTTTATCTTCGCCTGCCTGTATCTCAATTGTATAAAGATAAGGATCATCAGGATTCCAGGGATGCATATTGTTGACGTCACAGTAGCAGGAGTAACAGCAAAGAGAGTCAGACTGATTGGTGCAGATCCCCTTGGAAATCAGGCGACCGTCCATGTCTCTGACGTGACAGACAACCGCTTCGGCATCGCTGCATCCGGAAATCGGATGATTTAAAAGAAGGGATACGTGTACCGTCTCTTTTTCATATAAAGGGGTGAGTTCCAGTTTTTTGACATAGACAGCCGGAACCCATTCCATCCATACTGTCTGCCAGATTCCACTCTGGGCGGTGTAGAACATTCCGCCACGCTTTAATTTCTGTTTCCCAACACTGTGATAAGAAGTGTCGGAACGGTCTTCAATGTGTACAGTCAGAGTGTTGCAACCCTCCTGCAGAGCATCTGTGATATCAGCAGAAAATGGAAGATATCCGCCGATATGTGAGACAACTACTTTTCCATTTACCAGAACTTTCGCATACTGATCGACTGCACCAAAATGCAAGATGCACCGGGATCCGTCGGAAGGAAGGCACTTGACCGACAGCAGGCGTTCACAGAGCATTTTTTCGTGCGGCTTTAACTGGAAACCGGCACCGGAAAGAGGGGCTTCTGGAGAAAAAGGAACGAGAAGAGTTCCTTCTTTGGTTATGGTATTTTTTTCTGAAAGAACTGTGTAATTCCATTCTCCATTCAGGTTGATATATTGATCGCGGATCATTTGCGGACGTGGATATTCTTCCAGTATGTGCTGCGGATCAAGAGCTTTTCCCCAACGGGTAGTCAGTGTCTGATGGGAAGCTTTTCTGGGAAAGATCCGTACACTTGCAAGTGCTGCTAAAAGATTCATAAAAAAACCTCTTTCGTTAAATATTCTTATAGTCTATTGTACCATGTGACAACAAAAACACTGCACATTTTATAGAAATTTTAGAAATGAAAACAGTGGGGAAAAACGGATTGTAAAAAAGAAAGAATCAGTTTATCATAAGAATATAAGAAAAGATGAGCTGTGAGAACACAGACAAAGAGCAGGCAGGAGGAAAGACCGATGAAAATAGTTTTAGATACACATGCACATACCATTGTCAGCGGACATGCATACAATACGATACGTGAGATGGCACAGATGGCGAAAGAGAAAGGACTGGAGGCATTTGCACTGACTGAACATGCACCGCAGATGCCGGGAACCTGTCATGAGTTCTATTTCCAGAATCTGCATATCGTACCGCGTGAAATGTACGGCGTGAGACTGTTCATGGGTGTGGAACTGAATATTATGAATGAAAAGGGAGAGGTTGACCTTCCGGAGAACACACTTTGTCAGATGGATATTGCAATTGCAAGTATTCATGGACCTTGTTATAAAGGCGAGCGGACGGAAGAGGCAATCACGGCGGCATACCTTGCGGCAATGGAGAATCCGCTGATTCACATTATTGGACATCCGGATGACGGAAGATATCCGGTGGATTATGAACAGCTGGCCAAAAAAGCAAAAGAGACAGGGACCATTTTGGAGGTAAATAACGGTTCGTTAAGACCTGGCGGATTCCGCGTGGATACCAGGAAAAATGATTTAAAAATGCTGGAATACTGTAAGAAATACGAAGTTCCGGTTACGATGGGAAGCGACGCACACATGGATGTAGATCTTGCAGATTACAGTTATGCGCTTCCGGTGATCGAGGAGAGTCATTTTCCGGAAGAACTGATCGTTAATACTTCTGCAGAGCTTCTGAAATCATGTATTCGGTATAAACGGAATATGTGGAAACAGAAAAAAGTGAATTGTTAATACGTCACTTACGTTAAAAAAGCCTGGATGAAAGATAGAGAAAAGACTTGATATATAGTTTTTAATACTATATAATATCTATATTGAGGTGAAAAAGAATGACGATAAATACGGAAGATTTATTAAACAGTATCCTGGAAAGTGTCGGCAGAATTGATTATATTCATCCGGTAGATATTCCGAATATAGATTTATATATGGATCAGGTAACAACTTTTATGGAGGAGCAGCTCAGTTCGACGAAGCGTTATGAGGATGATAAGATCCTGACGAAAACGATGATCAATAATTATGCGAAGAACAATCTGCTTCCGCCTCCGAACAAGAAAAAGTATTCCAAAGAGCACCTTCTGGTTTTGATTTTTGTCTATTATTTTAAGAACCTGCTCTCGATCAAAGATATTGAGATCTTGTTAAAGCCACTGACAGACAAATATTTTGCTGTGAATTCGGAATTTGACATGGAAAGTATCTATGAAGAAGTCTGTAAGATGGAAAAAAGCAGGATCGGAGAGTTGCAGGATAGTATTCGTAAGGCGTATGAGACTGCTGAGCATTCTTTTGTATGTGTGGATGATGAAGAAAGAGAACAGCTTCAGAAGTTTGCCTTTATCTGTAATCTCAGTTTTGATGTGTATGTGAAAAAGCAACTGATTGAAAAAATGGTGGACGAACTTCCAAAGCCGGATAAGAAAAAATAAAAGCGTTAGCTTTTTTAAGAAGAATAAAAAAGGAACGGATTTCAGATTTTGAAATTCGTTCCTTTTGGCTATTATGTGTTTGGCAATAGCTGTTACTACCAACTCCTGCCGGTGTCTGTAAAATTAAGATTCGGATTCTTCAGCCCCTGCCTGAAGTCTCTCAAATACCATATCGTATCCATCATTACCATAATTAAGAGAGCGATTTACGCGGCTGATTGTTGCTGTGGAAGCACCAGTCTTTTCTGCAATCTCCAGGTATGTTTTCTGATCACGTAGCATCTTAGCTACTTCAAAACGCTGTGAAAGCGATAAAAGCTCATTGATCGTGCAGACATCTTCAAAGAATGTGTAGCATTCTTCTCTGCTTTTCAGACTGAGAACGGCATCAAATAAAGAATCGACCGCTTCTGTTCTGATTTTTCTACTCATTATATTATCCCTCCATGACAAATAATCAATAAGAGTGTGACATAAACTGCCCCACTCATTCATACAATGACATATTAGCACATTAAAATTTTAAAGTCCAGATATTTTGCAAAATTTTACAGATAAGAAAAAAGGAGCTGGATTTTTCTATTTTTACGACGAAAAATAGGGACGAGAGATTCTTTGACACCCCACTTTTTTTATAATATAATGATGCAATAGAGCCTCGAGAGAGGAGAAGAAAGAGGAACAAAAATATGAGTATTTATGATACATTAAATGACAGACAGCAGGAGGCCGTTTTTTATACAGAGGGCCCGCTTCTGATCCTTGCCGGAGCAGGATCCGGTAAGACACGTGTCCTTACACACAGGATTGCCTGGCTGATCGATCAGATAGGTGTGAACCCATGGAATATCCTGGCGATCACATTTACGAACAAGGCAGCCGGGGAGATGCGTGAGAGAGTGGATCAGATTGTTGGATTCGGTTCGGAGAGTATCTGGGTGAGCACCTTCCATTCAATGTGTGTGCGGATCCTGCGCAGATATATTGACCGGCTCGGGTATGATACAAATTTTACGATTTATGATGCAGATGATCAGAAGACACTGATCAAGGATGTGTGTAAATATTTGCAGATTGATACGAAAATGTTTAAGGAACGGTCGCTTCTTAGTGCGATTTCTTCTGCAAAAGATGAGCTTGTCACACCGGAAGAGATGACACTTCGTGCGGAAGGGGATTGGGCGAAAAAGAAGATTGCACAGGTTTATACCGAGTATGAAAAGCAGCTGAAAGCTAACAATGCACTCGATTTTGACGATCTGCTTTTAAAGACGGTACAGCTTCTTCAGACACAGCCGGACGTTCTGGAGTATTATCAGGAAAGATTCCGTTATATCATGGTGGATGAGTACCAGGATACGAATACGGTACAGTTTAAGCTGGTAAGCCTTCTTGCCGGTAAGTATCAGAATCTGTGTGTAGTTGGTGATGACGACCAGTCGATCTACAAATTCAGGGGTGCGAATATCATGAATATCCTGAATTTTGAAAAAGAATATCCGAATGCGAAAGTGATCAAGCTGGAACAGAATTACCGTTCCACATCCACAATCCTGAACGCAGCAAATGAAGTGATCCGTCACAATACAGGACGAAAAGAGAAGTCGCTCTGGACCGAGAATGGTGAGGGTGAGAAGATTCAGTTCCGTCAGTTTGATTCTGCCTACGATGAGGCGGATTATATTGTCAGTGATATCAAAGACAAGGTGAACAGTGGAAAAAGAGAATATAAGGATTTCGCTATTTTATACAGAACCAATGCGCAGTCGCGTATATTCGAGGAAAAGATGGTGGTATCCAATGTTCCGTATAAGATCGTTGGTGGAGTAAACTTCTATGCAAGACGCGAAATAAAGGATCTGCTGGCATATTTAAAAACAGTAGATAATGGAAAAGATGATCTGGCAGTACGGAGGATCATCAATGTACCGAAGAGGGGAATCGGACTGACAACTATCGGAAGGGTGCAGGATTATGCAACGGAACGGGAGATCAGTTTCTATGAAGCAATCCTGGCTGCAGGATCGGTTCCGGGAATCGGACGTGCGCTTGGCAAAATCGAATCCTTTGCAGCCCTGATTGAGCATTTTAAAGCCGAAGGCGAACGCATGAGTGTAGCGGAATTGATGGATGAGATTATCGATGCGACTGGATATGTAGAAGAACTGCAGGCAGATTCTGATGAAGAAGCAGAAAGCCGTCTGGAAAATATTGAAGAGCTCCGGAATAAAATTGTTGCATACGAAGAGTCCTGTGAAGCAGAAGATGAAAAATCGACACTTTCCGGTTTTTTAGAGCAAGTGGCATTGGTTGCAGATATCGACAGTCTTGATGAGGAGACGGACTATGTGGTGCTGATGACTTTACATAGTGCGAAAGGCCTGGAATTTCCACACGTCTATCTCGCCGGCCTGGAAGATGGGATTTTCCCAAGTTATATGACGATCACGGCAGATGATCCGGCAGAGCTGGAAGAAGAGAGAAGACTCTGTTATGTGGGAATTACCCGTGCAAAGGAGAATCTGACGCTGACCTGTGCAAGACGACGGATGGTACACGGTGAGACACAGTATAATAAGATGTCCAGATTCTTAAAAGAGATTCCGCTGAGTCTGCTTTCTACCGGTGCCCTGTTCAAAAAAGAGCAGACAGAGGAGGAACCAAAGGTATCTGCTTACCGTCAGGCAAAGCAGGCATTTGCGACAAAAGCGTTCGCAGCGACAAAGCCTGCACAGCAGTTTACTGTGACCAAGGGAAAAGGTCCGGGATATGATGTGGGGGACAGAGTGCGTCATATTAAGTTTGGGGAAGGTCTGGTGACACAGATCACAGAAGGCGGACGAGACTATGAAGTGACTGTGGACTTTGATACGGCGGGCACGAAGAAGATGTTTGCCATGTTTGCAAAACTGCAGAAAATTGACTAAAATTGCACTATGTGCCTAAGAAACACATTCTTTTTCGTAAAATCTGTGCAATATGGTGGAAATTATGCATGGATTTGTGGTATACTAGCTATAAACAATGAGTGAGCCGAAGCAGAGAGTGACGGCAGAAAGGGCGTGTATGGAGATGAACAGAATCGAAGAATTACTTGCAACAACGAAACTCAACGATATGATGCATAAGAAAGATGATGATCAGAAGACAACTGTTCTCTGGATTCTTGCAATTATCGGTGCGGTAGCAGCAGTTGCAGCAATTGCATATGCAGTATATTGTTTCTTTACTCCGGATTATCTGGAAGACTTTGAAGAAGATTTTGACGATGATTTCGACAATGATTTCTTCAGTGATGAAGATGAAGTACAGTAATATTAAGAAAGCAGCGAAGGCAGGAATTGTCAAAGATTCCTGCCTTTTCTATGTGAGGGTATATAGATAGATGAAAAAAGGACAGATATTAGAAGGATATATAGAAAGGGTAGATTTCCCGAATAAAGGATTTGCCGTGGTAGAGGACGAAGAAAAAAAAGTGATCGTGAAGAATACCGTTCCGGAACAAAAGGTGCGTTTCGCGGTGAATAAGATACGAAAAGGTCAGGCAGAGGGACGGCTTCTGGAAATTCTGGAGCATTCACCGGAAGAATGTCAGCCGGCATGTCCGCATTTTGGAGTCTGTGGCGGATGCACTTATCAGAATCTGCCGTATGAAAAGCAGGTGGAGATGAAGGAAGCGCAGATCCATGCAATGATGGATGCGGCGGTTGATGGTGATTATATCTGGGAGGGTGTTAAAGAAAGCCCGGTCAGAGATGCATATCGCAATAAAATGGAATTTTCTTTTGGAGACGAATATAAGGACGGACCTCTTGCACTTGGCATGCATAAAAGAGGCAGCTTTCACGATATTGTAAATGTTACAGAATGCAAGATTGTGGATGAGGATTTCAGACGAATTATAAAGGCTGTTCTGGGGTTTGCGACAGATACAGGTCTTCCGTATTATCACAGAATGCGCCATACTGGATTTTTCCGTCATCTTCTTGTGAGAAAGGCAGTTCGCACCGGAGAAATTCTGATTGATCTGGTAACAACATCGGAGGCACAGCTAGATGAAGCCAGACTGGTGGAAAAGCTTACCGGTCTTTCTTATGATGGGAAGCTTGCCGGAATTCTTCATACAACCAACAACAGCCTTGCGGATGTGGTAAAAGATGAAGGAACCAAAATTTTATATGGACAGGATTATTTCTATGAGGAACTTCTGGGACTGAAGTTCAAGATCACTCCATTTTCTTTCTTCCAGACTAATTCCCTTGGCGCGGAAGTGCTTTATGAGGCAGCAAGATCTTATATCGGTGAGACGAAAGATAAGGTAATCTTTGATCTCTACAGTGGAACCGGAACGATTGCACAGATCCTTGCACCAGTGGCAAAAAAAGTAGTAGGTGTGGAGATCGTTGAAGAGGCTGTAGAGGCTGCAAAAGAAAATGCTGCTTTAAATGGACTCGATAACTGTACCTTCTGGGCTGGAGATGTGTTGAAAGTAATCGATGATCTGGGTGAAGTACCGGATCTGATCGTATTGGATCCACCAAGAGACGGTGTGCATCCGAAAGCACTGGAAAAGATCATTGATTTTGGTGTGGAAAGAATGGTTTATATTGCCTGCAAGCCGACCAGCCTGGCAAGAGATCTGGAGCTTCTGCAGGGAAGAGGATATCAGGTAGAACGGATTGGGTGTGTGGATCTTTTTCCGAGCACGGTTCATATAGAGACGGTAGTTCTTTTGTCCCAACAAAAGCCGGATGATACGATAGAGATCGACTTAGACCTAGACGAACTGGATGCAACCAGTGCCGAGTTGAAAGCAACCTATCAGGAAATCAAAGATTATGTGCTGAAAGAATTTGGCTTAAAGGTTTCAAATTTATATATTTCTCAGGTAAAACGCAAATGTGGAATTGAAGTGGGAGAAAATTATAATCTTCCAAAATCAGAAAATGCAAGAGTTCCACAATGCCCGAAAGAGAAAGAAGATGCTATCAAGGCTGCCCTGAAATATTTTGCGATGATTTAAGGATATCGCTGATTTCAAGGAGGAATAACACATGAAAAGCACATTTGAAAAAATGGGTGGAACCTACACA
>ENA-OQNN01001848-OQNN01001848.1-human-gut-metagenome-genome-assembly--contig:-NODE-1848-length-12475-cov-3.531179_pt1 | contig 12475 bp, 11 predicted proteins | sample MGYA00242624_ERZ504870 | MGnify/ENA primary metagenome ERZ504870 (study PRJEB26092, sample SAMD00036379) | human gut metagenome | host: Homo sapiens | study: EMG produced TPA metagenomics assembly of... | reverse complement strand
GAAAACGGGCCGCGCCGACACGCGCACGATAGAGTCTATCGGGATCGAACGCGGCGGGCAAGAAGTGCGGCTTACGTATACCGGCGACGGGTTCTTATACAATATGGTGCGCATCCTGACCGGCACGCTGCTCGAGGTCGGTCTCGGAGAGCGCCGTCCGGACGATATGGAGGCGATCCTTGCCTCGCACAGCCGTGCGAGTGCCGGTTTTACCGCCCCGGCGCAGGGGCTTTTCCTCTGGGACGTGACGTACTAAGCGAGTAAAACCGGAAAATTTTCGTTTTTTTCAACTTTATGTTGTTTTTTTCTGGCTTTTCTGTTAAGGCTGTGTTATACTACCTTTTTGAAATTACCCCATGTAGGTGAAGAATATGACAAACCACAATCCGTATATGACCCGCGAGGGCGGCGCGACCGTCACGGTGTTCGTCCCGTACGACTGCAAAAACCACTGCCCGTTCTGCATCAATAAGCAGGAATACCAGAATCCCGAAGGCTTCAGCGTGGAAAAGGTGTGCGAGAGCATCCGCATGTTCCATGAGATCACGCCAAAGTGCGATTTCGTGTTCACCGGCGGCGAGCCGCTTCTGAGGAAGAAAGACCTTATTAAGCTCTGCGAGCTTCATCCGGACTGCGCGTTCCTCTCCTATACGAATGCCGACCTCGTCGACGAGGAGTTCTGCGAAGAGATGAAACGAGTCGGAAATATCTCGCTCGCCATCAGCATCGAGGGCACGAAAGACAGCAATGACGCAAGACGCGGCGAGGGCAGCTATGACCATGTCATGAAGGCGATGGATCTGCTCAAGAGCAAGGGCTGCCTGTTCGGCATATCCGTGTGCTACACCCGCGCAAATGTCGACGCAGTCACCTCGGATGAATTTGTCGATCTGATGATCTCCAAGGGCGTTCGCTTCGCTTGGTATTTCAACTATATGCCCGTCGGTTCTGCCGCAGTTGAGGAGCTTATCCCCACACCCGAGCAGCGCACGCATATGTACCGCTGGCTGCGCAAAATGCGCAACAGCAAGACCGGAAAGCCCATGTTCGTCATCGACTTCCAGAACGACGCGGAATATGTCGGCGGATGCATCGCGGGCGGCAGGAACTATTTCCATATCAACTCCGCAGGCGATATCGAGCCCTGCGTGTTCATACACTACTCGGACTCCAACATCCGCGAACAGACACTCATCGAGGCGCTCAAGCGTCCTCTCTTCCAGGCATATTGGCACGGTCAGCCGTTCAACAACAACCATCTGCGCCCGTGCCCGATGCTTGAAAACCCGCAGTGCCTGAGAAAGATGGTCAAGGAGACGGGAGCCAAGTCCACCGACCTGCTCGCGCCCGAGGATGTCGATACCCTCTGCTCGCGCTGCGACAAGTTCGCCGCTGAGTGGGCGCCCGTAGCTCAGGAGCTCTGGGATTCCACAAAGCATCCGCATCCCAAGACCCAGTATTACAGAGACACTCCCGAGGGAAAAGCGGAGCAGCACGAACAGAAATAATTAAAATCAAATAGCCAGGGGTGCCGTTCTTATTTTTCAAACGGCTGAGATGATACCCTCTGACCTGATCCGGATAATGCCGGCGTAGGAAGGATAATAGACAGCCTCGTTGCTGTATATTATATAAACTGACAGCGTCTGTGCATACCGCATGGACGCTGAATTTATTTTTGGAGGAAAACTTATGTCAACAACCAAGAAAAGCAACACAAAAGTTCTTGTTGAGTGCGCGCTGCTTATCGCTATCGCAACCGTGCTCAATGTCGTGTGCAGCTTCATCCCGTTCCTGAATCTCCCGTTCGGCGGCGGATTCACCATCTGCAGCATGCTGCCTATCGTTCTCGCCGCTTACCGCAACGGCACGAAGTGGGGTCTGCTCACCGGTTTTGTCTATGCAGTCGTTCAGATGCTCCTCGGCTTCAAGACCGTCTCGGCGTTCTTCATGCCCAGCTCCGACAGCTACATGGTGCTCTGGAAAGCCATTTGCGTCTGCCTCATCGACTACATAATCGCCTACACCGTCCTCGGCTTCGGCGGCATCTTCAGAAACAAGATTAAGAATCCGTCCGCATCTCTGTGCGTCGGCTCGATAGTTGCGCTCTCGCTTCGCTATCTCGCCCACATCATCTCCGGCTACATCTTCTTCGGCACATGGGCTGAGTGGTTCTTCTCGCAGGATGGCTTCGCCCTCGGCGCAAAGATTCTTGAGAAGTTCAGCGGTCAGGGTCTGGCACTCCTCTATTCCGTTATCTACAACGGCCTCTACATGATTCCAGAAATCATTATCACCGCTATCGTCGCGCTGATAATCGGCCGCGTTCCGCAGATCACCGGCAAGAAGAGCGCGGAATAAAATATATTTATAAAACAGCGAACAGCCGCAGCAGTAAAAACTGTTGCGGCTGATTTTTATTCAGATAATAAGTCTGTTTACTCCGTCTCCCTAAACGGCAGATATTCGATAAATTTTTGAACTGCGGGAGTCAGATTTTTTCTGTTTTTCATTGCGAGCCCACTGAACGGTAATACGGCTCTTCCAGCGGGCGTATTTTGATTTTGTACGGGACGCGCCTTAATATCAAATCGGGCAGCATGCTTATTTCCATTCCCTTTTCTACCATCGCCATGATGTCGAAATCCTCCCAGGTCGTGAATCGGATATCGGGGTGAACATGATATAAACCCAGCAAGTCGGAAACTTCCGTCTTGCCCCCGTGTTCGAGCAGTAAAACCGGCTTGCCCTCTGCGATACAGGGCGCGGTGTTTTGCCTGGCAAATATTTTTGTGCAGGCATCGGTCAACGGCTTCGGCGAGACGACGATTGCCGGCAGCACGCTCCCCATGCTTTATCATGCGTTCCCGCTCTCCTGGGTCGCGACAATTTTGCTTGTCAACGCTTGGTTTTTGGCGGCAAAATGTGCCGAAAAGTCTAAGTCCCGGCCTGCTAAAACAGCGGGGAGATAAATATTGATGTTTCTCAATGTCGGGAAAAAGGCGAGGACTTTGTGAATTGAGAGCCGCAATAGCCTAATTCCGGTATTTGCGACCGCACGCCCCAAAATACAAAAACAACCGCAACGAAACTGTTGCGGCTGCTTTTTGTTCTATGCAATATTTTACTGGCCGAGCAGGCGGTCGAGTATCGAACCGCCGCCGGAGCTCTGATTCGAGTTCGTCACGTCGTTCTCGTTCGAGGTCGAGAATGTAAGTTCGATGCGCGTGCCCTTCGGGGCTTTTGAGCCGGGCTCAACGGACATCGAAACGACAACGCCCTCTGTGTTGTTGCCCGCGACAGTGCAGACAAAGCCGCTGTCCGTCAGCATCTGCTTTGCTTCGGCGTAGCTCTTGCCGAACACATCGGGGACATCGACGCTCTCCTTGCCGCTGCTGATGACGAGCTCTATCTCGCTGCCTATCGCGACAGTGGTCTGCTCGGGCAGGCTCTGCGAAATGACATAGCCCTCCTTGACGGTGTCGCTGTATTCGTACTTCGTCTTGAAAGTGAACTTGCCGTCCCAGACGGGATTCTTGGATATTGCCTCGTAGCTGAGGTTCTTGAAGTCGGGAACAACTATCGTCTCGGTGCTCGTGCTCTCCGTGACCGATGCGTTGAGGCTCGACTGGTCGGTGTCGTCCTTCTTCGAGAAGCTGCCTCTGAATACCGTCGCCATGAGAATGGCGAAAATTATTATTCCGATTCCGAGCGTTATGCCGACTGCGATAAGAAACGGCTGAGCCTCGCTCTTCTTCTTTTTCGGCGCCGCCGGAGCAACTTCCCCCTGCGCGGGTTCGACCGAGCGGTCGCCGCTCATTGCCTGAATCTCGCCCGCATATGCCGCGGTCGGGGAGGCGGAGAGCTCTGCTCTGAACTGTTCGACCGAGCGGGTTCTGTCCTCGGGCAGGATCTGAAGCGCGTTTATCAGCGCGTTTATGACATATGCCGGGAGCTGCTCGGCGAATTTGCTCGGTATCATCAGGCGGTCGTTCGTCACGCGGGTCGTGGCGACTATCGGATCGGTGCCGATAAGCGCGCGGTAGAGCACCGCCGCAAAGGCATATATATCCGTCCATGCGCCCTGCTGACCCTCGAAGCCGTACTGCTCTATGGCGGCGTAGCCTGGGAAAAGCTCGGGGTTCAGATCGCCGCGCGCCGTGCGTGCCTGCCAGATGCTGAAGCCGGATATCTTGAGCTTGCCGTCGGGCGTTACAAGAATGGTCTGCGGCGAAAGTCCGCGGTGGATTATTCCCGCCGAGTGCAGAGTGCCGAGCGCCGAAAGCGCGGGCATGAACATCTGCCTCGCGCGCTCCCACGGAATATATCCCGTGCTCGTCGAGAGTAGGTATTTTCTCAGCGGAACGGCGTCCGTGTATTCATAGATAGCGTATGCGGTGCCGTTGTCCTCAACGACATCAGTCACGCTTATGAGCGCAGAAAGTCCCATAAGGCGCATGAGCTTGCGCCACAGCTCAAGAAAGCTCTGGTAGCAGTCGGTGTAAGCGCGCTCGCAGCCCTGCATGACCCGAACCTGAGTCTCGCCGTTTTCGCGCGAGCAAATGGCATCGGGCAGAAATTCCCTGACCTTGACGGCTATGCGCTCGGTCATGTCCCATCCTGCATAGGTGACTCCGTCGCCGTTGAACTCCAGCACCTTGCCGACGAGATAGCGGTTTGCAACAACGCTTCTTATCGGGAGATAGGGGGAGAGCTGGGGCGAGTCGGCATGGTATCCGCAGTAGGGGCACTGCTTCGCGTCGCCGATGGGTTTCATGCAGCTCATGCATAAATTATCGGTGTTAGGCATTGAAGACCTTCCTTTACGAAATATGGGATAACACAGTTGTGTCAATGATAAAATTAATCAAATATATGATACCAAAACATACAGCGATTGTCAACTTCGTATAGTATTCTGACGAAAACAGAGCGTTTTTTGCCTGAATATTTAAACGCTTTAACTCTTGAAATTGCACTTAACGGTGATATAATAATGGTATTGTACTTCTAAAGTGCAACACCTGTATTCAAGATAAAGGAGATGCTATTATGCAGAAGATAACTATCGAGCGTACTACCGCTCCTAAAGCAAAGCCCACAGACGAGACAAAGCTCGGCTTCGGCAAGATATTTACCGACCATATGTTTATTATGAACTATGACGAGGGCGAAGGCTGGCACAACCCGAGAATCGTGCCCTATGCTCCTATAGCTCTTGATCCCGCGGCGATGTGCCTGCACTACGGTCAGGCTGACTTCGAGGGACTCAAGGCATACAGAAGAGCCGACGGCAGCATCGGTCTTTTCCGCCCCGATCAGAATATGGCGAGACTCAATGTCTCCAACGAGCGTCTCTGCATCCCGAAGATCGACGAGGCATTCGGCGTTGAGGCTATCAAGACCCTTGTCGAGGTCGATAAGGATTGGGTACCGCACAGCGAGGGCACTTCGCTCTATATCCGTCCGTATATCTTCGCCATTGACCCCATGGTGGGCGTTCATCCGGCGAAGCATCTGCTTTTCGTTATAATCCTTTCGCCCGTCGGCGCATATTATGACAACGGACTTGCTCCCGTTAAAATTTACGTCGAGGAGCATTATGTCCGCGCCGTTACCGGCGGCACCGGCTTTACAAAGGCTGCGGCAAACTATGCTATATCCATGAAGGCGCAGGAAGTCGCCGAGGAGCAGGGCTATGCTCAGGTTCTCTGGCTTGACGGCGTTCACAGAAAGTATATCGACGAGGTCGGCGCAATGAACGTGTTCTTTGTCGTTGACGGCGAGGTTATTACCCCGAGCCTTGACAGAGGCTGCATCCTCGGCGGTATCACAAGAAAGTCCTGCATTGAGCTTCTCCGCCACATGGGCTACAAAGTCACCGAGAGAGATATCGAAATCGGCGAGCTCGTCAAGGCATACGACGAGGGCAAGTTTGACGAGGCGTTCGGCTCGGGCACAGCAGCTGTTATTTCGCCCATCGGCGAGCTCAAGTACGGCGACAAGCACATGACGATAAACGGCGGCAAGATAGGCCCGATCTCGCAGAAGCTCTATGATACCCTCACCGGTATCCAGTGGGGCAGACTGCCCGACGAGTTCGGCTGGACCGTCAAGGTCGACTGATGGCGAAGCTCTACTTCAAATACGGCGCAATGGGTTCGTCAAAATCGGCTCAGGCGCTCATGACCAAGTTCAACTACGAAGAGAAGGATCGCAAGGTCTGGCTGATAAAGCCGAGCATCGACACGCGCGACGGCTCCGACACGGTGTATTCCCGTATAGGACTCAGCGCCAAGGCACAGGTGATATCCCCGCAGGACGATATATATGAAATGTTCGGCGAGAAATGCCGCGATGCGGATGTCGTTATTTCGGATGAGAGCCAGTTTTTTACAGAAGACCAGATAGATCAGCTTCGCAGAATAGTTGACGAATGCGATATTCCGGTGCTCTGCTTCGGACTGCGTACCGATTTCCTGACGAATGTTTTCCCGGGAAGCCGCAGGCTGTTCGAGGTCGCGGACTCCATAACCGAGATAAAGACCATCTGCCGCTGCGGCAGAAAGGCGACCGTCAACGCGAGAATAGGCGAGGACGGACAGGTTGTGACCAGCGGCTCGCAGGTGCTCCTCGGCGGCAACGACCGCTATGAGGCAATGTGCCACCGCTGCTGGAAGGAACGCATAGCGCGGGAGAGCGCGGAAAAATAAAAAGCTCCGGGACTGTCAAATTCAGCGCAGACCAAAGAAAATATAAAGGTCATAATTCACGTCCGACAGCGCAGATTATGACCTTTATTTTAGTTGATTTTCGCTCTTTTAACGCTTTTTGCGTCTAAACGGGCAGACCCTTTTGCGGCAGGCAGAAAGCCGAAATAATTTCCGGGAGGTCGCGCTTGAACAGAAAATTTGAATTCACCGTGCCCGAGGAGTACGAGGGTAAAAAAGCGTTTTATTTCCTGCGCGGCTGCGCGGGAATTTCGGCGCGCGCGTTAAGCTCGCTCAAGCGCATCGACGGCGGCATAACCCGCGGCGGTGAGACGCTGCGTACAATAGACCGCCTGCACGCGGGCGATATTGTTACAGTGACTCTGCCTGTCGAGACCGAAACGGTCGAGCCGATGGATATAAATATAGATGTAATATATGAGGACGCCGATCTGCTCGCCGTCAACAAATCGCCATTTCTAGCGATGCACCCGACCCATAACCATCAGGGCGACACGCTCGCAAACGCAGTTGCCGGGCATCTGCAAAGCGAGGGGAAGAGCGCAGTGTTCCGCTGCGTCGGCAGGCTCGACAAAGGCACATCGGGCGTTGTTGTCTGCGCCCTGAACCGCTATGCGGCGGCACGCCTTTCGGGCAATATAAATAAAAGATATGTAGCCGTCGTCCGCGGACTCTTCGAGGGGAGCGGCACAATAAACAAGCCTATCTACCGCCCCGACCCGATGAAAACTCTGCGCGCGTGCGGCGATATGCCCGGGAGCGAGAGCGCGGTAACGCATTGGGAGAGCCTGTATTCAAGCGACGAATACAGCCTGCTGAGTCTCACTCTCGAGACTGGTAGAACGCATCAGATAAGGGTGCATTTCGCGTCCATGGGCGCACCTCTCGCGGGCGATACAATGTACGGCGCGCCGGAAAATGAGATAGGGCATCATCTGCTCCACTGCGCCGAATGTGATTTTATTCATCCGGCTTCGGGCGAAGAAATTTGCCTGTCCGCTCCGCCTCCGCAGGACTTTCTCGATTTCTGCCGCAGCTTCATTCCGGCGGATGTGTTGGCTAAAATATTCAACTATGCATGAGTAAGATGCATATTTACCGTCAAAATGCAGAAAAACGCCAAAAACATGAAAAAATATTCAATAAAGCCTTGCATTTTGAAAATATGGTGCTATAATACAGTCATCAAATCAAACAGGAGGAAAACATCATGAAAAAGTTTACGAAGATAATTGCTCTCGTGCTTGCGCTTGTCTGCATCTGCACTGCGTTCGCAGCCTGCGGCGGCAACAAGGACGACGGCAATACAACAAAGGCACCCGCAGTCAAGGTCATTGACTACGATCTGACCAACGAGCAGTACGCTTTCGGCGTTGACAAGAACCAGCCCGAGCTGCTCACTCAGGTCAACGACATAATCAAAGAGATGAAGAGCGACGGAACATTCTCCGCTATCTGCGACAAGTACTTCGGCGGCGGCACTCCCGAAGCTGTCAAGTCCGCAGCTCTCGATGAGAGCAAGGATCAGCTCATCGTTGCGACCAACGCCGCTTTCGAGCCCTTTGAGTACATGAAGGGCGATGACTACTACGGCATCGACATGGAGATAGCCGCTTATGTCGCCAAGAAGCTCGGCAAAGAACTCGTTATCCAGAACATGGACTTCGACGCTGTCTGCCTTTCCGTCGGTCAGCACAAGTGCGATATCGCAATGGCAGGTCTTACCATCAGCGAAGACCGTAAAGAGTATGTCAACTTCTCCGACGCTTACTATGAGGCATCTCAGAGACTCATAGTCAAGGGCACCGACACCACCTTCGACGCCTGCAAGAGCGCTGACGATGTCAAGGCTATCCTCGACAGCCTCACCGAGGACAAGAAGATCGGCTGCCAGCAGGGCACTACCGGCCACTCCTTCATTGAGGGCAGCGAAGATCTCGGATTCCCGGGACTCAAGGCAAAGGCTGTCGCTTATAAGAGCGGTTCTCTTGCAGTCCAGGATCTCATCAACGGCGGCGTTGACTATGTTATCATCGACTCCGCTCCCGCCGCGAGCATCGCAAAGGCCATCAATGATGTTGCCTGAGCTTAAATGTAAATAACGAAAGAAGGCTGTTTCGGTCGAAACGGCCTTCCTTTTAGTCTGCGGCGCTTTTTGCCGCGCAAGTATTTGGACAAAGGAAAAGAACTATGAACGATTTTATAGCAAGCTTACCGAAGAAAATCGATAAGTTTATCGAGATACTCATAGACTACAACGGCTATGTAAAAGTCCTGCAGGGCTTGCAGAATACGCTCAAGATAGCCGTTCTCGGTCTTATAATCGGTATTGTCATCGGTACGCTGATAGCGACCGTGCGCGTTATACCGAAATACAAAGTCCTCCCGAGAATACTCAACGCCATCTGCGCATTCTATGTCGCGCTCTTCAGAGGAACCCCCATGGTCGTGCAGCTGCTTATATTCTACTATGTCGTGCTGCCGATAATGGGCGTCAATCTCCCGTCGGTCAGCGTGGCAATAGCGGTTTTCGGCCTTAACAGCGGCGCGTATATATCGGAGATAATGCGAAGCGGTATCCAGAGCGTTGACGACGGTCAGATGGAGGGCGGCAGAAGCGTCGGCCTTAGCTTCTCGACCACGATGATGCGCATAGTCATCCCGCAGGCGATAAAGAATATTCTCCCGACCCTCGGCAACGAGTTCATCGCTCTTATCAAGGAGACTTCGGTCGTCTCGTTCGTCGGCGCACTCGACCTCTATGTCGCGTTCAGCTACATCGGCTCGAACAGCTATGAGTTCATGGTGCCGTATATCGCCATGGCGCTCATCTATATCGTCATAGTCTGCTTGATAACCCTGCTTGTAAAAATCATGGAAAGGAGCCTGAAGAAGAGTGATAGACGTAATTGACCTGAAAAAGAACTTCGGGGACAATGAAGTCCTCAAGGGCATCAACATGACTATCAACAAGGGCGACATCGTTGTTGTCATCGGCCCGTCCGGCTCCGGAAAGAGCACATTCCTGCGCTGCCTCAACTGCATGGAGGATCCGACCTCCGGCAAGATTATATTCGAGGGCGTGGATATCGCCGACCCCAAGGTCGATATAAATATCCATCGCAGAAAGATGGGAATGGTGTTCCAGCATTTCAATCTTTTCAACAACAAAACCGTTATCGAGAACATAATGCTCTCACCCGTGCTCTGCGCCAAGAAGGACAGACGCAAGGCTGTGATGCACAATATGTTCCACAAGGATAAGCTGCCTGTGCGCCCCGTCAAGGAGATAAAGAAAGATGCGGAGGAGAACGCGCACAAGCTGCTTGAGCGCATAGGACTCGAGGACAAAGCCGATGTCTATCCCTCGACCCTCTCCGGCGGCCAGAAGCAGCGAGTCGCAATAGTCCGCTCGCTCGCGATGAACCCCGAGGTCATTCTTTTCGATGAGCCGACGAGCGCCCTCGACCCCGAGATGGTCGGTGAGGTTCTCGACCTGATGAAGCAGCTCGCCCGTGAGGGTATGACGATGGTTGTCGTCACCCACGAGATGGGCTTCGCCCGCGAAGTCGGCACGAAGCTCGTGTTCATGGACGAGGGCAAAATAGTTGAGGAGAACACACCCGAAAAGTTCTTCGCCGATCCGCAGAGCCCCCGCGCAAAAGATTTCCTTTCAAAAGTACTTTAATAACAGAGCCCGTCGATTGGCGTGATGCTCACAAAACAGTTGAACCGACCTATGATTCATAGGTCGGTTTTTGTGTTGTTATAATGTGCATAGAAATGCACAATTTATCTCGGCTTGGCAAATCGGGATTTGTCTATCACTTGAACCATAGCAAAGTAAAAGCGTGTGACTCAGCTAATTTTTATAATCAGACCTCCAATAGCCACGCCGCAGTGTTTGATAAGCCAACGGAGACGAGCGAGGGAACGGCTTGCGAAGCAAGACGCACGAGCCCGTATTGTTTGAGCGAAGCGAGTTTACGGGCGAATGTGCCGAGCTGCCCACTGAGAGCCGCAAACTATGTACTGCGGCACGGCGTTGCGGGGTCTTGGGGTGAAACCCCGAGTCTGCCTTTTTTTTGCAGGCGTTTCTTTTCTCAGACAGAAAAGAAATGCCGAAACGCGGGTAGTGTGAAAAGTTTGATTATAGTGGGACGCGAAGGTAGTAAGCCAATTATAAACAAATCAAAATTGTTGTATCGGCTGCGCCGATAGCGGACAGCCGCGAGGGCTGTCCCTACGAGCGGTCGGTAAAACAAGCCTTTTCAAAGATTTTGTGCCGCTCGCGCGGCATCGGTGCGTCGAGTCGCCGCACCCTACAAAATACAAGACAATAAGTCACTACAAATTTTGCGGTCAAATAATATCCGCCCCTACCGCATATATTTGTTGCTTTGAGCGAAGCAAAACACCCTCTCAGTCTCGGCTTACGCCGAGCCAGCTCCCCTGAAGGGGAGCTTAAATAGTTTTTGTGGCAAATCCGATTTGTCTCTCCGTATCCCCACATCGCGGCAAAACAAAACAGCCGCAGCAAAACAAATCGCTGCGGCTTGACTTTATATATTTTTTTACTCGCTGATTTTTCTGACTGTCTCCATGACATAGTCGCCAAACTCGCTGCATGTGCAGCCGTCCTCGCGGCCTGTGATTTTGAGCTTCTTGTCCTCATACATGCAGATATCGAGCGCTCTCTCGAGCAGATCGGCTTTTTCCTGCTCGCCGATGTGGGAGAGGAGCATCACGCTCGCTCTGAGCATCGAGCAGGGGTCGGCGTACTGTGCTCTGCCCTCGCGAACCATTCTCGGAGCCGAGCCGTGGATAGCCTCGAACATCGCGTAACGCTTGCCGATGTTTGCGCTGCCGGCTGTGCCGACGCCGCCCTGGAACTCAGCTGCCTCGTCGGTGATGATGTCGCCGTAGAGGTTCGGGAGAATGAAGACTTTGAAGTCGCGGCGGCGCTTCTCGTCGATGAGCTTCGCCGTGGTGATGTCAATGTACCACTCGTCGGTCACGATGTCGGGATATTCCTCGCCGACCTTCTTGCAGAGGTTGAGAAACTTGCCGTCCGTGGTCTTGATGACATTTGCCTTTGTGATTATCGAAACGCGGCCCTTGTTGTTGCGGCGCGCGTAGTCATATGCGAGTCTTGCGATTCTGTCGCAGCCCTCGGAGGTCGTCACGACGAAGTCGAGCGCGAGGTCGTCGGTAACATTGACTCCCATCGAGCCGACGGCATATGCGCCCTCGGTGTTCTCGCGGAAGAAAGTCCAGTCAATGCCCTGCTCGGGAACCTTGACGGGGCGGAGGTTCGCAAACAGATCGAGAGCTTTTCTCATCGCAACGTTTGCGCTTTCGATGTTCGGCCACGGATCGCCCGCCTGTGGGGTAGTGGTCGGACCCTTGAGGATAACGTGGCAGCTCTTGAGCTCTTCGAGCACGTCGTCGGGGATAGCCTTGTTTGCCTTGACGCGGTTTTCTATGGTCAGTCCGTCGATGACCTTGAATTCAATCTTGCCTGCCTTAACTTTATCGTCGAGCAGATATTCGAGAACTCTTGCGGATTCCTTGGTGATGACCGGACCGATGCCGTCGCCGCCGCAGACGCTGATGATGATATTGTCGAGCGACTTGAAGTCGATGAAATCGCACTGAGCCTTTATTTTGTACGAACCGTTCGTGTTCTCTCTGCCAAGAACACAAACGTGCTCGACGGCGTTCTTGACCTGTGCATCTGTCAT
>ENA-OQNN01001841-OQNN01001841.1-human-gut-metagenome-genome-assembly--contig:-NODE-1841-length-12496-cov-2.983669_pt1 | contig 12496 bp, 6 predicted proteins | sample MGYA00242624_ERZ504870 | MGnify/ENA primary metagenome ERZ504870 (study PRJEB26092, sample SAMD00036379) | human gut metagenome | host: Homo sapiens | study: EMG produced TPA metagenomics assembly of... | reverse complement strand
GGGCGGGTGCATTTTTTTATTTCCCGACGGTCTTCGCCCGCTTTCGACAGGCCTCCCGCCGTACAATAGACGAAAAAAGGAGGCGACCGCCATGAAAAAAGACCAGAAGACCGATTTCCTCTCTACCCGTGTGCGATACATATCCATCAACGATATACGGCCCAATCCCCAGCAGCCCCGCCGCCGGTTCGACTCGGAGAGTTTGCAGGAGCTGGCGGCCAGCATCGCCGCCTACGGCATTCTGCAGCCGCTCACCGTCCGGCAGCAGGGCGCAGTCTACGAGCTGGTGGCCGGCGAGCGCCGCTGGCGGGCGGCGCGGATCGCCGGGCTGCGGCAGGTGCCCTGTCTGCTGGCCCGGGTGGATGAGGAGGACGCCGCCCTGCTGGCCCTGATCGAGAACCTCCAGCGCCGGGATCTGGACTATATGGAGGAGGCGGCCGCCATCGCCCGCCTGCTCCGCCGCTACGGGCTCAGTCAGCAGCAGGCGGCGGAAAGGCTGGGCCGCAGCCAGTCCGCCGTGGCCAACAAGCTGCGCCTGCTGCGGCTGGAGGAGCCGGTGGCGGAGGCTCTGCACCACTACGGCCTGACCGAGCGCCACGCCCGCGCCCTCCTGCGTCTGGAGGACCCGGAGCAGCGCCTTGCCGCCGTCGAACACATCGGCAAAAACCAGCTGAACGTCGCCGATGCCGAAGGTTACATAGACCGTCTGGTCGCGCAAAACCAGACGACGCAGCCCCGCCGCCGCAGCGCGTATATCATCAAAGACGTCCGGCTGTTTCTCAACAGCGTGGACCGGGGCGTCCGGCTCATGCAGACCGCCGGCGTCGGCGCCAAAGTCTCCCGCCGGGACACGGAGGACGCCATCTGCCTCACCGTCACCATTCCCCGCACAAAGCCGCAGAAAGATGTGTCGTAACGCTTTTGTAACCCATTCCTTGACAAACCGTGATACAATGCAGTAACGGCACGGCATTTTGCCGGTATTGCCCAAACCTGATGATACAAAGGAGGGGACACCATGAGCGACGAGTTGAATATGTCCTCTGTTACCGCCGATCCCGCGCCGGAGACGGCCGGCAAGCGCGCGGCCCCGGAAGAAAAGCCTCCCAAGACCCCCGGCAAAAGAGCCGGACTGATCATCGGCATCGCCGCGGCGGTGCTGGTGCTGGCCTACGCGGGCTGCTGTGTGGCCGCCAACGCGCTGTATTCCCACACGGCGTTTCCCAACACCTCCGTGCTGGGCATGGATGTGTCCAGCCTGTCGGCGCAGGAGGCCGAGCAGCGCTGGACGGAGCAGGGGAGCGCCCTGCTGGACGGCATGACCATCCGCCTGACCCGTGACGGGCAGGAGATCGGCAGCACCACCCTTTCCGACCTGGGCGTCACCGTTCTGCCCGTCTATGTCTCCAAGGCTGCCGGCTGCGACGTGCAGGACCGGGGCTGGGGCAGCGATGTGACCGCGTTCCTCCGCGGCGGCTGGCGTTTCATCGAAAGCTGGTATAAGACCGTGGACGTCACGCCCCAGCTGGACGTGGACGAGGCGAAGCTTACCGCCGCCTGTGAACAGCTGTCCGACACCGTGGGCTGCACCGTAACGGACGGCGGCTACCGGCTGGCGGAGGGTGAGGGCCTGTACATCACCAAGCCGCAGGACGGCGAGAAGCTGGACGCGGCGGCGCTGCGCGCCGAGTTGGCGCAGCGCTTCGAGAGCCGCGACCTGTCCGCGGCAGCCCGGTCCGTGGAATGTGTGTTCGCGGCCCACACCGCCGCGCCCATGGACGTGCAGGCGCTCCACGACGAGATCGCCGGCACCATGGCCGCCGCCATCTGCGACAAATCCACCGGCAAGCCCACCCAGTCCCGCGTGGGCGTACAGTTCGATGTGGAGACGGTGCAAAAGCAACTGGACGCCGCCCAGCCGGGCGAGGAATTCCTGGCTGACGCCCAGGTGCAGTTCCCGCCCGCCGCCACCGAGGAGCTGGAGCAGGCCATGTTCCGGGACGTGATCGGCACCTGCACCACCACCTGCGCCGGCCCCTGGGGCCGCCGCCAGAACATCAAGCTGGCCTCCGCCGCCATCAACGGCCGTATCTATAACCCCGGCGAGGAGTTCTGGTACAACGCCACTGTGGGCCAGCGCACCGAGGCCCGGGGTTTCCAGCCCGCCGCCGCCTACTCCGGCGGCAAGACCGTTACCTCCATCGGCGGCGGTATCTGCCAGGTATCCTCCACGCTGTACTATTCCGCCCTCATGGCGGACCTGCAGATCGTCCTGCGCTACGCCCATATGTTCGACCCCGGCTATATGCCCGTCACGGGCTGTGATGCCACGGTCAGCTGGGGCGGCCCGGACTTTGCCTTCCGCAACAGCACCAACTACCCCATCAAGATCACCACCAGCTACAACGACGAGACCAACCAGCTGACCATCACCCTGCTGGGCACCAAGACCGACGACCACTATGTGGAGATGACCAACCAGTTCCTCTCCTACTCCGAGCGCAAGACGGTCTATCAGGAGTCCGAGCGCATCGCCCCCGGCACCACCGAGGTGGAACAGTACGGCCACAACGGCTACGCCGTGCAGACCTACCGCAACGTCTACGCCGGCGACGGCACGCTGCTGCGCAGCACCAAGGAGGCGTACAGCGACTACGACCGGGCCGACAAGATCATCCTGGTCGCCCCCGGCGAGCTGCCGCAGTAAATAAAGAAACAGCCCCCTGCCGGGGGCTGTTTTCTGCTTTCGCTGTGTCTTCGCCGGGAGCAGACAGAGAAAAAGACCGGCGAAAGCCGGTCTTTTCTTTCTGCGTATCATTCTCTCCGCAGGGCTTCGATGGGGTTCAGCTTCGATGCCTTCATGGCCGGCACCAGGCCGAACACCACGCCGATGACCATGGAGAAGGCCACCGCGATGATGCACGCCGGTACGCTGATGGCCACCGGTGTCCCCATGATGTGGGACATCATCTCCGCCAGGCCGATGCCCGTAGCCACGCCCAGTATGCCGCCCATGCTGGTCAGCACCGCCGCCTCCGTCAGGAATTGCCAGAGGATGCGGCTCTGCTGCGCGCCGATGGCGATCTTCAATCCGATCTCGCGGGTGCGCTCGGTGACGGACACCAGCATGATGTTCATCACGCCGATGCCGCCCACCACCAGCGAGATAGCCGCGATCCAGATCAGCTGCTTGTTGGTGCTCTCCGACAGGCTCTGCAGATCGCTGGCCTGCTGCAGAAGGTCCTTGGACTCGTACTTGTACTTCGTGGTCCGGATGGCGTTTTCGTTCAGGTACTTGGCCACATTGTCACCGGCGGCGGTCATGTCGTTGGTGCTGGTGGCCCGCACCGCCGCGTACTGGGGCTCATCATACCGGTACGGCACCGACCAGCACACGTCCGGGATGAAAATGGTCCCCGCCGTGCTGCCCGCGTACATCTGATAATCCTTAAAGCTGTTGATCACCGGTCCGCTGCTGGACCGGGAGGACACCACACCCACCACGGTGAACGGAATCCCGTTGATCTCGATGGTGCCGCCGATGGGGTTCTCGCCCTGGAACAGCGACTTTGCCGACTTTGCGTCGATCAGCGCCACATTCCGCCGGTTCTCATAGTCCGCCGCCGTGAAGGAGCGTCCGTAGTTCACCGCGTAGTCCACGGCCGTCAGATAGTGGTCGTCCACGCCGTACAGCGACCCGCTGAACGCCGTATTGCCCACATACACGTTGTCGCACCAATCCCGGGAGTAGTACATACTCACCAGCGACACGCTGCCCAGCTTCTCCATCTCATCCCGCATCTCCCGGGTCACTGGGTCGATACCCTCCGGCAGCGCCGAGTAGTTCAGGTCGAAATAGTTTTGGCTGTCCGTGGCGCCGATGGTGACGCGCACCACGTTGTTGCCCGCGCCGATCAGGTTCTGCTTGATCTGCTCGTTGGTGCCCTGAATGGTGGACACGATGGTGATGATCGCGGCGATACCGATAATAATGCCCAGCATGGTCAGAAACGACCGCAGCTTGTGGCTCCACACGCCCTGAAAGGCGAGATTTATATTTTCCAACATATGGTTATCCCGCCTCCTTTATATGCCGTAGTTGTACAGCTGGTCGGCCGTGGCCTCCTGGGTGTGGGCACCCTCCACCACGTCGCGTCCATAGGGGAACGCCACATAGTCGTCGATGGTCAGCCCGCCCCGTATCTGGGTGTAGCTGCCCCACAGATCCCGGCCGGTCTGCACCCACCGCTGCTCCAGTCTGCCGTCCTCGCCCCGGGCCATCACATAGCTATTGCCGTTGTCGGTCCGGATGAACATACTCTCCAGATACAGTGAGCTGCCGCTTTCTTCCGCGCTGGTGTCCTTCTGGTACTGTATATCCACATAGTCAGTGGGCTGCAAATTCGCATCCTCGGTGACAAACACCTTGAAGGGGTAGTAGGACACGTTACTGTTGCCGTCGCCCCAGTTGTTGCCGTTGCTGGTGGGATAGTCGTCGATGGACACGATGGTGCCCTCGCAGGCTGCGCCGGTCATCCAGCTGCTGATGGATACGGTGTCGCCCACCTGCACGCTGCCCAGATCCATCTCGCTGAGGGTGCCGGTGACGTAATATCCGCCGCCGCCGGACAGCTCCACCACGGCCTCGCTGTTGTTATAGGCCTCGTCCGGGTCCCGCACGGTCTTCACCGTGCCGTCGAACTCCGCGTACACGTTGCCGTCGCCCAGCTCCGCCAGCTTCTTGTCCAGCTTCAGCTTCGCCACCTTCAGGTTGACCTCCTGCTCCTTTACCGCCTGAGCCTTCTCCAGAATGGCCTTGTTCAGATCCAGCTGGGTCATGGAGGTATCCAGCAGCTCCTGAATTTGGGCGATCTTCCGCTGCAGCTTAGTCACCGTCTCGCCGTATGTTTTTTCCGGGTCGGCAAAATAGGCCTCCGGGTCCATAAGTACGGTGCTGATCTCTGTCTTAGCCTCTGTAGCAGGTTTGCCCTCTGTGGCTTCTGTTCCGGCGGTGTATGTGCCGGTGATATGTATGCCCCACTGGTTCTTCACGGGACCGCCCATGATATCGCCGGTACGCGTCACCAGTACAACGTATACACTTACGTTCGTGTTCTCTGCGCCGACAGGCTTGTTCACCAGCGTGAGGATATCCTTGACGGCTTCGTCATTCAAAGGCTTTTCCAGCGGCCACAGAATGAAAAACGGGTTCTTAGCTGTGCCGTCGGGGTTCTTCGCGTCCGCTGGCGTGATCTTTGCCGGCTGCTCAATTTTTGTCTTATCGGTCGCGGAGGCGGGGTCCCGCTCAATGGCTGTTTCCAGCTCATCCTGAAGCTTCTTCAGCTCCGCCTCCAGCGTCTCCTTGTTCTTCGCCTTCTTCAGCAGCTCCAGTTCGTTCTTCATGACCTCCAGGTTCTCCGTCTGCCGGTCATAGTCGATCTTGGCACGCTCCACGGTGGCCTGTGTCAGGGTGGAGCCATAGCTAACCAGCGCCGTGCCCTTCTTGACGCTGTCGCCCTCCTTGACCCACACCTTCTTCACCGTCTGGCTCTGGGAGATGTAGATCTTCTGCAATTTGTCCGTGGTCACCATGCCGCTGGTGTTGGAGGTGTCCCCCCAGTAGTTGGTCATGGCGAAGTCGTTGACGGCGTATACGTTCACGTCGCCCCGCTGGGCGTTCCGGGCGATGGTCAGTCCGCCCCACACCGCGCCGCACACGCCTACCACGCACACGGCGGTGATAATGACCCTTTTCAGCTTTTTGCTCATGCGCGGCTTCTCACCGTCGGGGCGCTTTTCGCCGATATGCAGCTTTTCCCGCAGCGTCAGCTTCTCACTCATAGTCGTCACCTCCCGACAGTACGCCGTCCCGAATGGTCATGACCTTGGCGGCGTGGTTGGCGATGGAATGGTCGTGGGTGATCATGATGATGGTGGAGCCGCCGTCATGCAGCTGCTGAAACAGCTCCATCACCGCCGCGCCGCTGGCGCTGTCCAGCGCGCCGGTGGGCTCGTCGGCCAGCAGCAGCTTCGGCTTGCCCACGATGGCCCGTGCGATGGCCACCCGCTGGCACTGTCCGCCGGACAGCTGGTCCGGCCGGTGATCCACCCGGTCGGAAAGCCCCACTGTCTCCAGCGCGGCCCGGGCCCGTTCCAGCCGTTCCGCCTTCTTCACCCCGCCGTACAGCAGGGGCAGCGCCACGTTTTCCACCGCCGTCAGCTTGGGCAGAAGGTTGAAGCTCTGGAACACGAAGCCCAGCTCCTTGTTCCGCACCTCCGCCAGCTGCTTGTTGTTGCAGGTGGTCACGTCCCGCCCACCCAGCAGATAGCTGCCGCTGGTGGGCACGTCCAAACACCCGATCAGGTTCATCAGCGTGGTCTTGCCGCTGCCGGAGGGGCCCATGATAGCCAGGTATTCCCCCTCCTCCACGTCAAGGTTCACGTTTTTCAGGATATGTGCCACGGACTTTCCCATGGGGTAGTCCTTGCAGATATCTCGCATTTCCAAAATCATATTCAGCCCTCCATCGGCGGAATGATCGCCGGCGCGGAGGCGTCCGCGCCGCCGGGCAGCGCGGTCACGGTGCTGCCGTCGTCCGTGACGGGGTCGTTCCCAGCGGGCATATCGCCGCCGTCCATGCCGTCCATGGGCACGTTTTCGTCGATTTTTTCACCGTCGCCCTCGGGGTATACCTCGCCGCCGCTGGCGCCGGGGTCAAAGGTGCCCTCGTCATAGGTGATGCACGTCATGCCCGCCTTCAGGCTCTCGTCCGGGAAGGCGATGTAGTCCTCCGCCGTCAGGCCGTCCGTCACGGGATAGGTGTCCGTCTCCGTGTTGTACTCGCCCAGGGTGATGCTCCGCTTTTCCAGCTTGCCCTTGCTGTTCTGGGCCCACACCCAGGGCTTGCCCTCGGCGTCGTTGATGAAGTAGCTGGGCAGATTGATCAGGTTCTCGTCCTGGGTGTCCTCCTGACCGTAGTCCGGCTCTATGTACACGTGCTGGCCCATCAAGAGTCCTTCGCCGCTGCCCTCCAGGGTGACATAGAAGGGGTACTTGCTGGACATGGCCGTGTCGCTGTCGCCGTAGTCGCTGCGGCTCTGCTGGGCGTTGTTCCAGTCGATAGAGCTGATGCTGCCCTTCCACGTCTGGTCGCTGACCCGGGAACGGATGACCACCGCCGTGCCCTCGGTCAGCACGCCGGCGTTGTTCTCATTCACATAGCCCTTGATGCGGAAGCCGCCCGTCTCCACGATGGTCATGAACGGCAGGGCGTTGCCGGAGTTGTCCGTGCCGCCGTCCGGGTTCAGGGACTGCACCTCGCCGTCCACCGGGGACTTGACGGTGCTGTCGGCGGTGTTGGCCTTCAGCTTCTCAATGTCCTTTTTCTTGGTGGCGATGTTGGCCTTCGTCTCCAGCACCTTCACGTTCTGCTCCCGCAGGTCCAGGGCGTACTGCCGCTTGGTGGCGTCGTCATAGGTGCTGTCCATCAGCTTCTGTATATTCTCCAGCTCCGCCTGCTGGTCCTCCAGCGTGGCGTTCAGTTGCTCCAGCTCCAGCTGGGCCATCTCCAGGTCGGTGCGGATCTGGCTGAGGTCATAGGTCAGCAGCACATCGCCTTTTTTTACGCTGTCGCCCACCTTCACCTTGATGGTGTCGATGGTCATGGCGTCGTTTTTCTTGATGGTCGTCTCGCCCAGCGGGCTGACGATGCCTGCGAACCGGTCCGCCAGACCTACGGACCCCAGCCCGCAGATCATGGACACCGACTGCACGGAGGCCTCGCCCTCCGCTGCGCCGCAGCCGGACACACAGCCCAGCAGCATCACCAGCGCCAGTACAAAAGCCGCTTTTTTCATGTCGTGTTCTCCTTTTTCCTTCCCGCGCGCCCGCGGGATGATTTGCCTATTTACTTAGACGGCAGAAATTGTCATTCCGTTCCGCCGCTGCCCCCGACAATATCATATCATGCGCCTGGCCCTCAAAATGTGAATAAATCGTGAACACACGCTTAAGACCTTACTAAGGTTCCGTATCAAAACGGTGGCAAAACGCCCCGCGGAATATTGACAGCGTGCGGGGGAGTGTCCTATTATTATGGTGTGCCGTGTCCATCCCGGACATCTTACCGGTGTACGGGTGCCTTTTCGGCGGACACGGCCCGCGTACGATACCACCGGCAGGAGGTTTTGCCATGAACAAAAAACGTATCCGCCAGATGGACCTGGCCCTGCGCCGCCGCCTTTCCGACCGTCCCGCCGCGGACTATTTTGCCCCCGGGGCCGCCCTGCTCCGCACCATCGAGAGCGAGGGCTATATGCAGCGCTTCACCGGGCTGTTCAGCGGCGCGCGCCTCCGCTGCGCCGACGTGCTGCCCCTCTGCCGCCCGGAGCTGGAGGTGCTGTGCCCCGGCGAACCGTCCGAGGGCTGGCTGGCCTATGCCTATGACTATGCCCGCCGCCTGCTCTACCCGGAAAAGACCGATGCGGAGCCCTTCGCCCCCGGTGCGGTGTTCCTGCTGTCGGTGCTGCAGGTGCTGTTTGCCGCCGAGGCGGAGCTGCTGCCCCACGACCCGGCCTGGACCTTTGATTTCCTGACCGACGATGAGCTGGCCGGCAGTCCCTGTGCCCCGTCCTATCAGCGCTTCCTGCGCCTGTGGAGGCGGGAGTTCGTCTATGAGCTGATGCGTTTGGGCCTGGAGGTCACGCCCTACCGCACCCTTGAGCATATCGCCGGTGTCCACCACATCGCCGTCACCGCCGCCCGCGCCCTGCGGAAAAGCGGCGTGGCCGTGGACGTGGCCCTGGTCTCCGGCGCCGCCGCCGGCCACGATCTGGGCAAGTTCGGCTGCCGCCCCGGCGAGCGCGTGCCCTACCTGCACTATTTCTACACCGACCAGTGGTTCCGCCGCCGCCGGATGACCGATATCGGCCACGTGGCCGCCAACCACTCCGTCTGGGACCTGGAGCCCGACTACCTCTCCGTGGAGGCGCTGCTGCTGATCTACGCCGACTTCCGCGTCAAGCAGCTCCGCGATGCGCAGGGCCGGGAGATCACACGTATCTCCACCCTGGCTCAGGCCTTTCAGGTGATCCTGGATAAGCTGGATGACGTGGACGGCGAGAAGCAGAAGCGCTATACCCGGGTCTACGCCCGGCTGGAGGACTTCGAGCAGTTCATGGTCAGCCGCGGCGTGGATGTCACCATGTCCGGCGGCGATACGTCTCCTCTGCCGGAGAAGCACACCGCCCTCATGACCGACGACGAGGCCCTCCGCGCCCTGACGCTCCGCTGCGTGGGCCACAATATGGAGCTGATGCACCGCCTCACCGACCAGCGCAGCTTCGCCCGTCTGCTGGAGGAGGCCCGCGGCGAGACGGATTGGCGCCGTCTCCGCGCTTATCTGGCGGTGATGGAGTCCTACTCCCTCTATCTGCATATCCCACAGAAGGTCCAGACCCTGACGTTCCTCTACGAGCTGCTGATGCACCGCGAGGGCGATATCCGCCGTCAGGCGGCGGCGCTGCTGGGCGAGATCATCGCCGGCTTCCATGCCGGCTACGCCAAGGAGCGCCCCGCCGACATCCGCCCGGACCCCAAGGCCATCACCGACGTGGACCAGTGGAGGCTCTATCTGGACAAGATACTGTATCCCGACCATAAGCTCATGCCCCAGCACCGCCGCTGGATCGGCTATACCCTGAAATTCGCCGTCGGCTCCCTGCTGAGCCACTGCCCCGGCCGGGAGGAGCGCTTCCTGGCCCCGGTGTTCGCCTACTACCGCAGGCCGGAGGATCTGGACGACTACACCGCCTTCCAGCTGCTGGATACCGCCGCCGCTCTGCCGGATACGGCCTATACGGCCAGCCGCGCCCGGCAGATGACGGCCTTTGCCGCCGCCCTGTCCCTGCGTAAGGACCTGACCATCCGCATGGCCGCCGTGCTGCTGCTGGACCGTCTCGCCCGCCTGTACCCGGAGGACGGCCGCGCGCTGGAGGCCGTGACCGCCGTCCCCGACGGCGACAGCGGCACCCTGCGCTATCTCAAGCAGGATGTGCTCTCTCAGGGCGCGCCCCTTCTTCTGCCGGAGGACGTGGTCTCCGAGATCTTCCTGGACAACCTGAAGACCGCCACCCCCTGGATCACCAAGCAGGGCAACCTGCGCCTGCTGACGGACTTTGCCCGCAGCGGCAAAAGCCCCGCCCTCCATATCGCCACCCACCTGTCCAATCTCATCAAGGTCAGCGACCGCGTCACCGTCCGCCACAGCGCCGGCAACGCCCTGCTGGCCCTGGCGCCCCGACTGACGGCCGACCAGCGCAACGAGGTGGCGGTGGAGCTGTGCCGCGGCCTGGAGCTGGGCCAGCAGGAGTTCACCAAGTATATCCCCGACTACCTGGGCCGTTTTGCCCTGTGGCTGCCCCCGGCGGAGCTGGATGAGGTGTTGGACGACCTCCGCGTGAACCTCAGCTCCTCCGACAGCCGCGTTACCGCCTCCGTGCTGGATACCGTGGGCGTCATCTATGAGGCGTACGATGCCTATCGCTCCCGCTTCCCGGAGACGGACGACGCCTACCGCCGCCGCCGTGAACGGCTGCTGGGCCTGCTGATGCGGGGCCTCAGCGGCATTGACGGCGCCACCCGGCAGGAGGCCCTGTTCGTGCTGGGCCGCCGGGTCTTCGGCTCCGGAGAGCTGGGCCGCCACGAAAAGCGCCGCGCCTTTATGCTCACCCAGCGCAAGCTGCTCTCCGCCCAGGACGAATTCCCCGGCGAGGGCCTGACGTTCTACTACCGGGCCGCCATGCTGGGCAAGCTCTACCGCTTCATCACCGAGGAGCGCCTGTTCCACAAGGGCTTTGACTTCGGCGCGCCCCGCCCCGTGGCCTTCTTCCCCGGCACCTTCGACCCCTTCACCCTGTCCCACAAGGGCATCGTCCGGGCCATCCGCGACCAGGGCTTCGAGGTCCTGCTGGCCATTGACGAGTTCTCCTGGTCCAAAAAGACCCAGCCCTACCGCCTGCGCCGGCGCATCGCCGCCATGGCCGTGGCCGACGTGTTCCACGTCAGCATTTTCCCGGAGGACTTCCCGGTGAACATCGCCAACCCGGAGAACCTCCACGAGCTGCGCGCCGCCTTCCCGGGCCGCAGCGTGTCCATCGTGGTGGGCAGCGACGTGGTGCTCCACGCCTCGTCCTACAAAAAGTCCGTCACGCCGGACTCCATCCACACCTTCGACCACGTGGTTTTCCGCCGCACCGAGCCGGATGCCGAGCCGGCGGATTACAGCTGCATCACCGGCAAGGTGCTGGAGCTGACGCTCCCGCCCCAGCTGGAGGAGATCAGCTCCACCCGCATCCGCGAGGCGGTGGATGCCAACCGCGACATCTCCAACCTCATCGATCCCACGGTGCAGGAGTTCATCTATCGCCGCGGCCTGTACCTCCGCGAGCCCCAGGACAAGCCCGTTCTCCGCACCGAGGACCTGAGCTTCCTGCCCGCCTCGCCGGAGACGGCGGAGAAATTCCTCCGCACTATGCTCTCCGTGCCCACCGCCGCGGCGCTGCGGACGCAGATCGAGAGCCGCGGCGACGACGTGATGGTCTGCCGGGACACCGACGGTACCATTCTGGGCGCGGCCAGCTACGCCTGCCTGGACTCCGCCCGCCTCTTCGCCCGCCTGGGCGACCCGGCCCTCTCCGGTCTGGTCCGCCAGAACGCCGGCGGCCGCACCCTGCTCATCAGCGGGCTGTTCGTGCCCCGGGGCGAGCGCCAGAGCGACCTCTGCCAGCTGCTCATCACCGAGGTGCTGACCCTGGCTCTCAGCCGTGAGTTCACCTATGCCCTCTACCTTCCCCTGGAGGGCGCCGTCTCCGGCTACGGCCGCCAGCTGCTGACGCTCCAGGGCTTCGTCCCGGCTGGTGAAAGCACGGACGCCCTGGCCGTGGATATGCGCTGTCCTATCGTCCTCAGCCGCAACGTGGACACCGCGGTGAAGGCGCCCTTCAGCTCCTCGCCCCGGGTGCTTGCCGCCATCGCTGCCGCCCACCGCCGCCTGCAGGCGGCGCTGACAAAGCTGCAGCCCGGATCTCTGGTGCTCAGCCTGTCCGCCGGCGTCATCTACCACCGGCTGCTCCAGCGTATCACCGGCCGCAACGGCGTCCCCGCGGAGCCCACCACGCCCCGCGTCCTCGGCCCGGACATCTGCGTCCCCTACGGCAAGATCCTCCGCGGCGTGGCCGTGCCCAACACCGTCACCAAGACCCTGCGTACCGACAAGGTCTACGAGCCGGACCTCAGCACCTATTCCATCGAAGCCTACCCGGACTACTCGCCCCTGCCCGACCAGGTCCGCACCATCCACGCCTTCGCCCGCCCCGTCATTCTCGTGGACGATATGCTCCACGACGGCAAGCGCATCCGCCGCCTGGCCCCGCTGCTCGCCGAGACGAACACCCCCGTGGCCCAGGGGCTGGTGGGCTACCCCAACGGCCTGGGCCG